>Ga0131853_10025231_pt1 | contig 10715 bp, 9 predicted proteins | sample TergutLab28metaG_FD_92764 | JGI IMG/M metagenome (GOLD analysis project Ga0131853, IMG submission 92764) | Labiotermes labralis P1 segment gut microbial communities from Petit-Saut dam, French Guiana - Lab288 P1 (version 2) (version 2) | ecosystem: Host-associated > Arthropoda: Insects >... | reverse complement strand
TAATAATAATAATAATAATAATAATAAGGGACTATAAAAACAAAATTGATGCCACTAAAAACAAGGGGAACTGGAATCATCTCAACATCGCTCATAAAATATGTGAACAACACCTGCACAGCAAGGCATCAAGGAACTGTAGAAAAAAACCCATACCGGGCCCTGCCTGCATGCTTCGAAATGTACTAATGTGGAAGTGCAAAACTTTTATAATCGAAATAACACCAAATGTGCCATTTATTGTAACCACAGAGTAGCTGCTATATTATATAGGGCTACCTTAGAAAACATGGTTTATTTCAGGTATACCATTACAACTAACCAATATAAAGGTGATTAATAATAATTATAAAAATGGAACCTATTATATGCCAATTCTTTTTTTGTGCATGTCAAAGTAGTCGCGGGTTTTTGTTAACACGGTAATGACCTTCGAATTGCATAATATGCGCGGGATTTATCTCCACGCTGAGGAACTGTAAGATTTTCAAGAAGGACTTTGCTCCGTGGATTCACATCTGGATCATCAAAGCAGTCTCTTCCTTACGTAAACCCCAATAGTATTTCCTCAGTTCCAGTCACTATGTTTCTAAGTCACATCATCGTTTTTCTCAGTCCCTACCATTGCTAAAATACAGTGTCCTATTCTATCAAGGTAGCAAGGAATCTCGAAGGATAAGGCAAGATACATGTGCTGCTGGGGACACACCTGCTTTCTTATCAATTTCCGTTCCACGACCGAAAACGTAACTGCCTTTCTGCAGCTCGGAATAGGCAACACGAGAACCATACTTGTAAACAAATAAATTATTTTGTTCAAACCATTAGAACGGAAGGGAGGTGCGTGCCTGGTGGAGGGGTGCAGAGCTGTTCTGACAACGCGCATTTTATACGACGTCACACGTCGGCAAATTAACAGGCCCATAATTCTTGTGCCCCCTCATTCTTTTGTTTATCTTGGAGGCGTCTGATGTTTGGACAGCGCCTGGCTACATTGGTCTCAAACCGGCCGCGACGCTTCACCAGCAGAATTCATCACTGCTAAAGTGTTTGTTAAATATCGCGGTCCAATCGCAGGGGGGGGGGGGATTAGAGGAGCTATTTATCTCAGTATTTAACCAACTTGATGCACAAAATTTGTTTCACAATAAGTTTTATTTCATGCCTCTACATGTTTCCGAGCACATGTGCTCATCATCAGGAGGTCAGAATTGCATTACACAGCATCTGGTATCATCACACCTATAGGTGGCCGTCTCGTGCACAGGTTGAGAGAGGAATGGTTAACCAGGTGTGATGATACCAGAGGTTGTGTAATGCAATTCTGACCTCCTGATGACGAGCACATGTGCTCGAAACATGTAGAGGCATGAAATAAAACTTAATGTGAAACAAATTTTGTGCATCAAGTTGGTTAAACACTGAGATAAATATACTGGGATGCACGGTCAGCAAAACGTCAAAATTAGAGGAGCTAGTTCCTCTTCCCGCGGAACTGGTGAAATTAGAAGGGCCATTACTAAATGTAGAGGTAAAGGTAAAAGGTCAAGCTTTCCCTGTCCAGGCCACGAAAGTCTAACAGGTACAGCTCCATTCATTATTAGCCTCGGCACTGGATGGAAGTGAATGGTTAGCTTCACGTCCCGGCCTCTTTACTCCCAGGAAGGAACCGTGGCTGGGTGGGAGTTTTGGAGAAGACAAAAATCTTTTGCCTCTACCGGGATTTGAACCTCCGACTGTCCAGTCCGAAGCCTAGTCGCTATGCCGACTACACTACTCCGTATCCGCTACAAAGCGCTGTACGGTTTTGCTATTAGTTGAATTAAGCTACATAACTGTCATGAAGCACAACTGAAATTTGGCATGTGGGACTGTAACGGTGAATTTGTGTATCTGCGCACCGTGAAGGCATATGGGACTAAAGGTACAGCCACTTTCAGTGAATGGGAGTGGTCACCTTCACGCTCCGGCCGATTTACAATAGGGATATAGCGGCCTGTACGCATTGAAGAGGGGGCTGTGTGGGCCCCAGAGACAGTCTAAACTTTATAGAAAGGAGAAAATTCTCTTGTGAACTGAGCTCTTCTAGGCTCTTCAAGGGTCAAGAATCCTTGGATTAGACAGAGTGAATTTGTCCGTATTTCTTTGATATAATCCTTGGATTCTTGACTCCTGATGACAGGTTGTCCCGAAACGTCGTTAAGAAATTACCGCTACACTCCGTGTAATAACCCAGGAGAGCGCGGTTATCATCTTCTTCGCGGCGGAAACCTGACATCACGCAGATAATCTTGTGTCTTTCCCCGCAATCAAATTCCGAATTTCACAAAAACATATATATATATATATATATATATATATATATATATACAGACCAACATGGAGGGTCGTGTTGTCAAAATCATAACTGTCTTTTCGCACATTCAGTTGTAAGTTCCCCATCAGCCTGTGTGTGTGTGCGTGTGTGTTTTTTCCCCCCAGAATGTAAAAGAAGGTTACAATTTCTTCTCAATGCGCTGTGCGTACTTCGTAGAGAATGACCGCTTCGGGTTTTCTGTTACGTTTTGAATATTTCGGCACGGTCCGGCGCGTTGCTGCCTTACGCTGCAGATCAATGTTACGAAACAGAAATAACTTTACCAGAGAAATTCATGATAGGCCGTGGTAACGAATGTGACCGACTTGAAGCGTGGGATACAAAATAAACGAAACGAAAAGACAGGAAGGCATGAAATTCAGGCCATTATTCAAACCACAGCGGTCAGTACATGAAACGCCTTTTACCACAACATATACCTACATATAGCACACACAGCATTGTATACGGTACATACACTGTAACATAACAAATGCCAGTCGAATGTACACAGTTAACTGACTGATCTTTATAATACAGGAGCACCTTGTGCAAAGTACAAATTCCAATTTTAGACACGTTCGTACAAATTGCGAACAGCGCCCATTAGCTACGTCACACGTCAATGTCCGCCCGTCTGTCCGTATTCATGCATCAGCGCGGCTCTCACTGGACGGATTTTCGTAAAATTTGGGGTTTTCAGGAAAGTTTGATCACAAAAATCCAATTTTTTAAAAAAATTAGACAATATATGGGGCACGCTTTCGAGTATGATTACATTGTTGACATCTGTAAGAAATGTCTACTTTGCAGCTCGACAACAGTGCAAAGGCAACCCATTGTTGCTTTTCCATGGCAACACACAACGATTATACACTGCTGACAGCTACGTGTACCTCCAACAACAATACAAAGGGAAAGCATTTTTGTGTTTCCATAGTAATAATGATTGTTACGTTTTACGTACTCTGCCTATCTTGTTGCGTGCAATACTTGTGACAAAATTCGTGCTTCGGATGTTGAACCTATCCTACGGGGACAGCAATGATATTAACATGGTGTAATGAAAAATATCTAACTACAAGACTTCGAGATTTGAATGGTAAATGAGCAACACTTGCTGGAATTGTGTCTTCAATTCGTACGGGGTGAACCGCGGGAACCACATGGTGTCTGAAATATTCAGGAAGTAACTTCGGTCATCTGAAATAACAGCGCCCATGCATTCTATTCTCTTACAATAACACATGGATGCCTGGCCGAACTGCTGCGAAGGGCAGCCGTGGAGAAATATATCCTCCTCGACGTTGTTTCCGTGTGCCGTATTCTACTCGACTGTAGTGGATTTTGTCGAATTTCTCACATATCACTTTCGTTAAAGACGACTCAAATTCGACCCAATTTTCACTCGTATATTGCACATTTTTAGCTTCAATACTTCACAGTTTATATGCCTGCTTCAAGAAACCGGGATAGCCCAGTCAGTATGATGGCAAGGCTACGGTCTGGACTAAGAGGAACTGTGTTCGATTCTCGGCATTCGCAAATATCTTTTTATTTTCACAAAATCCGTACAGCTTCTGGGGCCCTTTGAGTCTCTTGTGACATGGGTATTGGGGCTCTTCTCCGGGTGCAAATGTACAAGGCATAAATGTGACATCTCACATATGTATGTCCCAAAATGAAGAGAGCATGGAGCCGTGCTTCCACTTTTTCAAGCGTCGTCATGGAGTAGTGATTAATTAAGTGCAGGGAAGACTTTATGTTCACTTTCACAGGTGCACACTTCAGACTAGATGCCATCTTATTAATGTATTATGCTTATGTTAAGGCTCAACACGTTTCGGCCACCATTATGCCCATCACCAGGAGCTCACGATGTTGGCGTTGGTTACCACATAGGCCGTCTGGTTCTCGAGTTGCTGTTGGTTGGAGGTTAAATGCAGGCAGGATGGATGAGTGTCCGGACCAAAGGCTGTAACACGACATAATCATAATAAAGTAATAAGTGGTATCTAGTTGGATTTTATTCTTCATTTATCAAGATGATACACGGTCCAACACACCTCAAATACACTTCAGACGTCTTCTGTGGTGCATGGAATATGTAGAATATTTTAACTTTGTTTATTGCTTTACCCGTGTATTTGTTCACAGCTAGGTGTTAGCGTATAGTGAGCCCTTTGGGTGAAATCCATATTACAGGCGAATAAGGGCACCGAGAGGACTAGAGAAGCTACAGCAGAATGAGTCTGAACCTTAGTTTCGCGGACTGCACGTTACGTATTTTTTTTAAAGATTTACTCAATTATTACACCAACCACTGCACATATATAAAATTTATAAAATTTTATATATGTGCAGTGGTTGGTGTAATAATAAACTCAACAACATGCACGGTGTAACAATAAAAATATTTAAAAATTTGTTCGAATTCATCAAATAATGTCACTTTCTCCCTATAATTCTTCGGCCTGTTCCCTAACCAAGGCCTTTCCCGTTCTTTCCCTCCAGTCACTGTTATAATTTAAAGCTGCACTTCAATTTTTGGTATTGAGCAATACGGACGCATCCTTCCCCATTTCGTCTATCTACCTATTCCTTGGCTTTCCATCTGGCCTTTTTCGTCTGAGACTTCCTTCTGGAGATAAAGTTAACTAGCTTCATGGTACTGAGGTTATAACCGAAGAGACATCACCGAATATGCTGTTAAAAAGTGTATTCTTGGATTCTTGAAGAGTTCAATATCAATCCTCCACTTTCATATTGATATATTTGTTAACTGCAATTGGGTTGACACCCGGTGGTAGTAGTACAGTACACATTTACACACAAACAATACATGGAACAACGCAATGAAACAGAATATATACAGAACAGAACATATATAAAATTAAGAACACATAAACAACAATAAAAATACATAATTTACAAAATTAAACAAAAGCATACAAAACATACAATCATATATACATTGATAAAAAAAATGGAACCAAAAGAACATGAAAGAATGTTATAAACGAAAACGCCATGAAGCAGCAAACTTCGTATGATCTATATATCTTCTAATAATGTTACTAAGAACTTCACTCTACTCCACTTCACTACACTTCACCCAAATACATTTAACTCCACTTCACTACACTTGTCGACACTTCACTTCCCCTCATTTAAACTTCACCCAACTACACTTCACTACACTTCACTACCCTCTCATTTGGATTAACCAATTAAAATTTCCTACCGTTCCATTTCACCTCACATCACTACACTTCACCTCACTTCACTTCACTGCACTTTTAGAAGATTTTCGCCACACTTCTATTCCTTTCATTTCACCCCGTTTGCAATTGCTTTCCTAACTCTGTTTCTAAAAATCCTAGGTTTACAAGGGAAAGACCCTTGTAAACCTAAAGTATTTCTTAAATATTTTCAGGGTCAAATTTACCTTTAATATTTGCTTACAAAATGCTTATTCAGAACGAATGACTATCCGAATTATTGAAGACGACGTGGCAGTACTGACAGTTAATTTAGCCAAATTATCTGTTTCCTTATGCCCACATTTTATGCAAGTATATAAAGAGACCGAAGCAGTGGAAACTGATGAATCGCGTTTTGCCAGAAGAAAACCTAAGACGCGTGTTGCTGAGTTAACGATTATCTGTCAGTAGTCACGTAGCACCACGAGTGCGATGTGAACTACCCTCCCGGGTCAATTGGACTGTCTTTGCCATTTTACATCATGGCCTCGCGACGTGAGAGTTCCAGGCGTTGTTGTATCTGGCAGGTATCTGCAGTTATATTGTCTCTATATCTCTAAACTATGATGTTTTCTTACAACCCACAGCCAAACCACGAATACAGCCACTAAAAGCTGTATGTCAACAGGAATGTGGTTAAGAAAAATAGAAGTACGCGAGTCATATATATATATATATATATATATATATAATTTTTTTTAATCCGGCATATATATGTTCGGGGGGACGCGGTGGGGCAGCCGGTTGAGGCACTGCAATCCCCAATGGTGTCATTGAATTTTTCGTCGCCACTCTGGCCCTGGGGTCGACGCAGCGTCTAACAGAGTGCCGGGGATATTTCCTGGGAGTTAAAGCTGACCTATGTGTAGGGATGACAACCCTGCCATCTTCACGAGCCGGCTGTCTGGAAATCTGTTGGCGTCAGAGCCCTGGAAACCCTAGGGCTTAAACAGGTATAGCGTAATCGGGGTAACGACTCATTTTGAGCTGGACGGCCCAGGGATCAAATTCCGGTTCGGACGAGATTTTCCGCGCATATCCAGAGCGGCCCTGGGTCCAAAATGCACCCTGTACAATGGGTATCGGGTCTCTTTCCTGGTCTAAAGCGGCTGGAGCGTGGCTTTGTCCATCCGCCCCATCTAGCGCCGAGGTTAAAGAAAGAGTAGAGATACAGCTCTAATTCCCTTCTAGGTCTTCAAGGGATATTCTCAGGCGAATTTGTTTTTTACTTTTAAATTTCGTGAAATGTGTAGGTAAAAGTTAAAGGTAAAGTGCACCCTTGTACAGGCACTGAGGCTCTGTAGAGACCGTTCGGCCCATAGGGGGAGTAGAGGTATAGCTCTACTCTTTCTTGATCACGGCACGAGAAGGGGGTGAGGGGTCAGTTTCACGCCCCGGCCGCTATTTACCCCCCGGGAAAGACCCGGTACCCATTGTACAGGAGGTTGGGTGGACCCCAGGGCCGGTCCGGACAGGTGCGGAAAATCTCGTCCCCCAACCGGGATTCAATCCCCAGACCGTCCAGCCCGTAGCCAGTCGCTATACCGACTACGCTACCCGGCCCACCGTGAAATGTGTAGAAACAACCTAAAACTAAATATAGACCTACGCCTGTTCTGCGAAACTTAACCTATGATGAAGACAGTCGTATGTAGAGCATAGAAGACTAACATAATGCATACGTACAGGCGAAATGCTAAGACACTGAGACAAAAAATATTAATCAGAATTTTATATATTTACGTAACAAACCAACAAATACACACGGATAAAACATGTTTTTATCATATATTCAGGTTTCAACATGATGATGGTCGCAGAAGCGATCGAAACATGTCGGCGAATATTAATATATGGTAAAGCGTATATTATCTGTGAGCTTTTGTTGGTTGGCTACGTTAAGTATACATTAGTGAGAATATTATATTTAGAATGAATTGATATTGTAAAGCAGGGAATTTGTATTTTGCACTGTGATGGAAAGCTGCCAACACAAATGTAAAGGCTGAGCACTTCCATCACTTTCAGGCAGTTGGTACTACTGTATGTCGACAAAGTTCTCGTAGGCCTAAAAGGAAATTACTCCTACCTCTGAGAAGAACCTCTTCAAGGAAAAATAATTTTAAAAAAAAAAAAAAAATATATATATATATATATATATCTGTCGCATGAACCCAGGTATCACTTTTATAGCTCAAAGATGCAGTTTTGGTACTCCAGAAGCTACATGAAATCTGTAACTTCAACAGTCATGGGTCCGTGCATCGCTAATTTATTCTCAGAGTACAACCAACAAGATGCAACGTTTCACAATTTATTTATTTCTGTAAGACGCTCTACATGTCTCAGACGGGTTTTCCGTCCATCACCAGGAGCTGAAAACTGCGCATACAGCCTCAGGTATTTGTCAGACCAATATCTGACGCTGTATGTACAGTTTTGAGCTCCTGATGATGGACGGAAAACCCGTCTGAAACATGTACAGCGTCTTACAGAAATAAATAAATTGTGAAAAAATAATATAAACAGCCAAAAAAGAAGCAAAAATAATAATTTTATTAATAATTTAAATCAGCTCAACATGCTTCGGGCGATAATTTCGCCCATCCTCAGGAGCACTAGACTGTGTTTACAGCTTGTGGTATAATGCACCGACGATGCTGCCTGCTGGTGACCAGCAGGAAGCATCGTCGTTGCATTAAGCTGTAAACACAGTCTAGTGCTCATAAAATGTATTTTACATACATTTTATGAGACAATTTTACGTACCCCAATCCTGTACTTGCACATCACACCTTTCAGACAAACGTTTTAATTAGATATATTCCACGAATGTAAACACGATGTGATCCCAAAGTGTGCATAGCATCTGGTAACACAACTGTTAATATAGGCCTGAAGATGTCTAGGTTATAGTCGAAACATGTAGCCTTGTATTACCTTATATAATAAAGTGATTATGCTGACGTACACTATATAATATTATATTTCAGATATATTTCAAAGGTAATATTCGGAAGGCTTCCAATTAATTTTAATGTAAAATATAAAGAATTAAAGATAATTAGGAAGAAACTCGAAATGACAAACTTATTTTGCTCTTCTAAAAGAGAGTTCAGTGCTACAAGTAGGCGTTTCGTAGTCACGCGCGGAAATAAATTTCTTGAAGTGCTGAAATGAGACACGACGCCATACTGTCCGGACTACTGTCAGCGTCGTTACGTAAGTCGTAAACAATAAGCTTATTAAGTAACTTACATGCACACTGGCAAAGATGCAAGAGGCTTTAGCGCACCCGCAGGGCGTACCGGCGAAGGAAAAATGGTTCAGCGACGTATTTATAGCGACGAGGCACGAGCGGGAACACAGCATGTTGACGGACCAAGATGAATCGTCCTGACAAATTACATCAGAAATTTTCAGAATTGTTATGTGTCATGTAATACAAATGGGTGCAGTTCTAAACAGATCTTCAACATCCTTAAGCCCAGGTGGATGATGCCTGCTACATAACGTAACCAAGGCACATAAAAGAAGAAGGGTGAAGGAGTAAACAAAATGTCTAATCCACATCTGAAAATAATCCCACCAATACACCTAATCATTCCCGCATGTTTAATTTTACACATACATTAATGTTTCGCAGTGCCGCTATATTTGTATGTTTATGTGTTGACATGTCAGTATAAAATATAAATTGTCTTATTTGTATCTTTTTATTGTTGCTTCATCCAAAAAAAAAAGAACTTCCCTTGTCTAAATCTAACTTTCATTAGATTAAAACACTTTATTATCCAACAGATGCGCAAATATATAATTCGTAGATACAATTAGAATTATTATAAAATATTTAAAGTATTTAAAATTGCTCCAACATGTTTAGGATCAAAAGGGATCCATCATCAGGGGGCTGTATACAGTGCTTGGCTAAAATTACAGTAATAGTGCTATCTCGTCCGTTGATATGGGAATAGTCGGTATTACGGCCAATTATTTGCCCGTGGTGCGTGTGTGTGTACTGCACAGTCTAGATAGCCACTTCATTAGATGTGGCCAAAAATGGACGGCTAGGCCAAAAAAATGAATTTCTTGCACGTTTGTAGCTTTACATTCTGCGAATATAATGCGTTAAAAATTCAGCAGCTTAATTGCAACTCACATATATATAGCCGTACAAATGCGAGGTTTTCTAGTGTCGCTACTACTTTACAAATTAGAACAGCGGCTGTTATATTTCAATTATTTTTTTTTACCATGTGGCAACAACCCCCAGTGGACCAAGGCCTCATCATTATGGAGGATTTATGATCACACTCAGACACACCACACTCGGAAGGACTCCTCTGGACGAACGATCAGCACGCCGCAGAGGCCTCTACCTGACAACAAACAAAACTAACAAGACACACACATCCCTGCCCCCGGCTGGATTCGAGCCCACAATCCCCGCAAGCGAAGCGGCCGCAAACCCACGCCTTTGACTGCGCGGCTACTGGGATCGGTATATTTGCATTACTGAATGCAGGAATTTAAAGAATATACACGGTAGGAGGCAACTGGTGACAAGGGTCCCCAAACACATTTCGAGATATTTCGTCAAATAAATTTAGTTTAAATGTTATTAGGAAGTAGAAACACAAGGGTATGGTGCCATATAATTTCCACCATAAACTGTGGTGCCATAAAGTTTAACTGTTATAAAAGAAGGAAAGACACATGCCTCATTTTCGAAATGTTTGTACACGGCTACATTTATTGCTCGTTCGATTTCTTCTATTGAATTTTGTATAAATCTGTCACATTGACGTAAAAATATGTAGGGTATAAACTGTGTGTTCATTTTTCTCTGTAACTCTGGCCTTAACTTCTTATAATAAAACCAACTAGATGCACTAAACTAAACTAAACTCCGTGGCCTTAGTCCGTACGCGAACTATACCGACAGAGCGGCCGCCGCCGGTCGGCGAAGTTAATGCCAACTTTTGCGGATAGAGGGGTGTCACGTGGTCAGCGCAACGGGTCCTCACAGCCGTTAATCTCTGTTTTCTAGACCTGGAGCCGCTACTTTTTTCATTCAAGTAGCTCCTCAATTGACC
>Ga0131853_10025230_pt1 | contig 10715 bp, 15 predicted proteins | sample TergutLab28metaG_FD_92764 | JGI IMG/M metagenome (GOLD analysis project Ga0131853, IMG submission 92764) | Labiotermes labralis P1 segment gut microbial communities from Petit-Saut dam, French Guiana - Lab288 P1 (version 2) (version 2) | ecosystem: Host-associated > Arthropoda: Insects >... | reverse complement strand
TTTTCACATAACTTCGTCCTTTGAACCACGAGAATACCTTTGGGTATTCTCGGAACCAAAGTCCTTGTTCTGCAAAAAAATCTATGCGTTTTTGCGTTACTGTTTCAGAATCATTTTACTATAGCTGCCATAGTTCTAAAATATGTTTGTATGCATACTCATCCATACTTAATCAGAATTTATTTTAAAATTATTCAGGCTTCTTTGTACATATAAATTAGCTAATGTTTCTATAAGGCTTTCTTCAATCTTTTTCCCCTCTATTTGTCTGCTTTTAGGGAAACTAAGGCTTACCCATATTTCATGCTTCTCGTTAAAGCGTTTCAATATTATTTCATCTTCTAAGCACTCTACCCTATACTTAATTCCTCCAATTACAATTTCTTCCAAATTTTTCACCCCAACATTAAAGGCCAGTATAGAGGCTCGCAACCCATTCTCAGCCTTAGACCTATATACTACAACATATGTAACCAATAGAAATCTGATAACACAGTAGCCTCTGCAAGTATATTAATATTATTTTTTATAATTAGAATATTTGTTCCTTTAAAACACAAAATCTTCATAAATCGTTCGATTGACTTTTAAAATAAAATAAATTACAATATAAATATAAACATATGTTCTGATTATTGGCGAAATAACACATGAAATCAAATTTTATCTTTGCTTGTGTGTTCTGTCATGTTTCAGCAATTAAACTGCAATATTAACACCTTGAGATTTTCCAAATTTACTTTAGATAAGGAGAAAGCCTATGTGTGAAGTCTTAAAACTTGTTGTTACATGCCCATGGTGTAAGCATGGGGGAGTGTATGCCGATAAAGCTGCGGATATCCGTGTTTCATGCCAATGCAATAGCTGCAAGAAGTTTTATAGAATTGATTTTAGAACGTTTGATTCAATACGTGCAAAAGCCATAAAACTATAGTAGGTAGATATGAAGAGCTATCAAATTAAAACTTAATACTTAGAAGCTGTTTAGTATCTTACTTTTGACAGATTTTTCGATAAATTTCACGCTACGTGTGGAAATTTTAAAGTTAATTCACTATAAAAGGAGATGGCAACGGTGAATACCCCATGTTGAACCGACTTTTTTCGGGCTGGTCGTAAATGCTACGCATTTACTGCTCGCCCAGGCAGCCAGGGCGAGCGCTGTAAGTCTACACCGCGCCTAAAAGCCGCGCGGCAGACCAACGGAGCTTGCCCGCGAGCGCAGGCAAAAGAACTTTTTCCATTTTTCCTGTCCGAAAAAAAATCGTGTGAAACAGGTTATGCACCATCGCCAGATATTAAGCAAGCTCTTATGAGTCGCTTTACTGACTGAGCATAATAGGGGTACATATCGCCGCTTAGACAAGATTTGCCGTACAAGGGATGCTAACTCACATCTCCCTACGGATTTCGCGGTATGTAAACTACCACATAAGGCCGGAGTAACGCTGGAAACAGTGTGCTCCGGCCTTTGCTTTTGATAAATGCTACAGCAAAGCCAATATCCCATATCCTCCCTGTTTCCGGCATAACCGGCAGCAATGGAGGACTTTTTTATGTATTTAAAACCCACATGCCGCTCACCGCCGCCTTTATTTGATTTTTTACAGCAAGAAAAAAATCAAACGGAGGAAATTATAATGGAAAATATAAATACTGAGGCAGCTGCAACTTTAACGGTAACCACAGCAACAATCAACCTGCGTGACTTTTACCCTTGGTACATACATGATGAATTTATAAAGGTATCCAGTGAAACAGCTGAAGAGCTTTTTGCTGATAAGCGCTATCAAAAATCTTATGAACAGCGTATAAGAAGAAATAAGGCTTTCTATTCTTTAGACGCCGGTGACGGCATAGAAAAAGCCGCAATAGTACATAGCACTAATAACCCTGAGGTAATATTTACAATGATGGGGCAGCATTGCCGTTTATGCCAGGCACTAAACTCACTGCCTGAAATTCAAGGCCGCCGTATTGAGGCTCATTATCTGCTGGGTAAGAGCCAGGCAGAGATTGCAAAGGCTGAGGGTGTTTCAAAAATGGCGGTAAGTGCCTCAATATCAAGAGGACTTGAAGCAATGAAAATTTCTATAAAAAATTTTGACTGCGGCGTTTACTTTTGCCCTCAAAGTGAAGCAGATATATGAGAGATGGTTTTTCTCTTAAATATACCGAAGCAAGGGCTAATATAACTGAGACTTTTCTGTCTGATGACAGCTCATATCTTTCTACTGCCCTTTCGTTTTCCCGGTATTATTAAAAATCCAAATTAAGGAGATGAGAAATGAGGCAAAAAGCAAACAAACCCAGCCCGGCTTGGGGCAATAGGGCGCCGATAAAAAAGAGCAAGGCGGCCGAAGAAAACATTAACCCAAAACAGAAAAAGAAAAATAAGGAGGCTTAAATTATGTCAGAAAGAGTATTAGCAGGAGTAACAGGCGACACATTTAACAGTTTACAGCTGGGGCCCGGTGCGATTATCAAAAACTTTGAATATCAAAACCTGGAAACTTACGGCGACTTTCATGGTGCACTTATTGAAGCCATTAAAAACGGTCAAAGCTTTGGAGGCACAGAGGGCGGCATCAATATAGAGATAACCCCTACATACAACAAACACACTATTGACGGTGCCACAGCCAGGTTTAAAGGTGACAGCTTTATAACCGACTGGCTCTGCCAAATGTCTACAAACTTAAAGGAGTTTACACCTAAGGTTTTAGCGGCCGCCTTCCCTACTTCGGAATTTGCTGAGGTTGGCGATTCAGACATTATAGCCCAGCGTATCAGAGCGGCTATATCGGCAGACGACTACGATGTCAATCATACTTGGGTGGCAAGCACAAAATTCGGCTACCTTATGGTGTCGTTCTTTAACGCCTTGGGCCAAACCACCGGCGCAATTACAGCACCGTCTGAGGGCGCCGGCGGCATACCTTTCCAAAGTGTAGGCCACGTGGAAGATTTTGAAGATATTGACTATGCCCCCTGTGAAATCTGGTATGTGTACAAAGACGGCCGCCCTATTGAAGCCCTAAAAGTTGGAACGGGCGCTTAATTTTTAATCTGGCAATGGTGCATAACCTGTTTCACACGATTTTTTTCGTACTGGCAAAATAGAAAACCGCTATTTTGCCCGCGCTCACGGACAAGCCCTACAGCGCTCGTCCTGGCTGCCTGGGCGAGCAGTAAATGCGTAGCATTTACGACCAGCCCGAAAAAAAACGGTTCAACATGGGTTTGCACCGTTGCCACCTTTATAGCTGCACAAAAAACAGCAGTAGGTTTGCCTTTCCACAGGCAAAACCTACTGCACAACAAAAGGAGATATTACTATGAAGTTATCGGATATGTCATTTGATGCAATGATGAATGTAGTTTCAACCATAGCAGTTGAAATAGACCCCATACTGGATGATGAGATGATTACAGGGCTAACAGTGGATTTTAAAAGGCTTGAAGATGAGACCAACGCCGAACACGGGCGGCGTGTTAGCAAAAAGGTGCTTACAATACTTGCTCTGGTGTCAGGCAAATACCGCCCTGCACTGTGCCGTATTTTAGGGGCGTTTTTCCTCTGCCCGGCTGATGAGATAGGCCAAAAGAGCATAAAAGAAATAGCCGCCCAAATTAAGGACAGCCTTGATGACGAGGTGCTGCACGGTTTTTTTCCGCAGTTAAAGTTGCTGGCGCAGAGCGAATCGTCAGATATTTAGCAAAGGCAGGCAGGCTGCCCGCTAAGGCGCTGCTGCTGTATGTGCTGGCGGAGTTTAAGCAGGAGATGGAGCTTGAAAACCGGGCTAATTATGACTCTATGATGCTTTATATGATAGCGCAGCCCACACGGAAAAACCCCGAAAAGCTGCCTGTGTATACGCCGCTTTATGAGGGTGGCAGGGCAAGGGAGCAGAGGAAGGAAATGACGGGGGAGGAGATATTGATGGGGTTGATAGGGAACGGGGTGTAGGGAGGCAATAGAGAATAAGATGTTAATCTTGATTAACTAAAAATTCCATAGAATATGTAAGTGGATTGTACCTAACCAAATATGCCAAACCTAGATTGCAGTATACTTAAGATCATGATTATAGGAAAAAGAACCCAAAATAGCGCTTTAAGAGTATTTACAGTACCGCTTTCTCTTTGAATTTGGATTTTTGACTTATCCGCAATAACATCACATAGTTCCACTAGGTTCTCGTAGCTCTTACGTGAAAATTTCATGGGATATTTTATCTTTTTTGTAGTAAGGTCTAACGCACCCATCCAAGTACCTGATGTCCCCACTAAAGTAATAGCGATAATATCATTAAATGTGCAGACTTCTTTAGTAATATTATTCTTAATAATAGTAATATTTTCACAGTCAATTATTACTTTATAGGAAGCGCCAATGTATTCTTTCATTATTAAACAACTCCTCCACACTATTTTGTAACAAGACCTAAATTATTATCAGAATACATTATATTGTATTTATTGTCAACCTGATTTGCATTACTTAAGAAAGGAGAGTAGCATGGATATTTTTGAAACAATTGCACTAAAAGTTGAAGAGTTTAATAAAAAAATAGATGTTGCGCTTGAAAGAGTTGAAGCGTTTGGCACTACAGCCGCACAAGTCACAGAAGATATTTCATTGGCTATGGAGGGTATGACAGCCCAAGCTGAAAATATAAGCCTTGCTTTTGAAGATTCACCCCTTATTGAAAGTTTAGACACCATTGCTACTGCGCTTACTGAGATAGTTGATATTTTTGCGGCATTAAAAGACACTGCAATAGAAACATTCTCTCAAATGGGAGCTTCAATGAGTGAAGTAACAGAAGAAAGTAGCTTATCTCTGCAAACTGCCTTTAATGATATTTTGGATGTTATGAAAACATTATCAACCATAGCCGGATTTCCCAAGACTATAGAAGGCTTGAAGGCACTTGGCGAAAATATTACAACCGCAAGCAAGCAAGTTTTGGAGTTTACCATTAGCACTCTGCCAAGCCTGATCAGTAGCCTAACTGGTTCACTGCCAACGCTTGCAGCTTTTGGCGCAGGGCTTAAAGCTGCCTTTCCCTTCCTGCTGCTTGGCGCATTAATAGCCACATTTATTGGTCTGTTTGCTCATCTTTGGGCTACCAATGAAGAATTTCGAGACAATATAATAGGTGCATGGGAAAAAATTAAGGAAATAGGCGAAAATGTTTGGAGCACTATAGCAGACTTTTTTACGGTAAAAATACCTGCGGCATTTAGAGCCACCATTGATTTTATTGAGGAGCACTGGCAGAGCCTTTTATCGTTTCTGGTCAACCCCATTCAAGGGGCTATAACCCTACTATACGAGCTTAACCCACAGTTTAAAGAATGGGTGGACAACCTTATTGATAACATAAAAGAAAAGTTTGGTGAAATGGCACAAATAGGCCGTGACATTGTAACCGGCCTTGTAAATGGCATTGGTGAAAAGATTGAGTGGGCCAAAAACGCCGTTAGTAATTTCTTCGGCGGTATTACAGACAAAATAAAAGGCTTGTTCGGCATACAATCCCCCTCCAAAGTATTCGCCGGCATAGGCCGCCACCTTACCGAGGGGCTTGTAGTGGGCATAGAGGACACAACAGACAAGGCCGAAAAAGCCGCGGAGGATATGGCCCGCAAGGTAGCATCTGCCGCAGACTCTGCCGAGTTTGAGCAGCTTAGCCTTTTCGGCGGTGATGATGAGCCTGAGGAGCAGTTGTTAGTTGTAGAGAAAACCCTCCTCGAAAAAGTTAAAATGTTTGATAAGGCTTATGATGAGATTAAAAATATCGTCCTGTCAAAGTTTACCGAAATGGGCCGTAAGGCTGATGACATGCTTAGGCGGATAATGGCTGACATGGATTTGCTGCTTAGAACGGAGGGCTTTAATGCCGGGCAGAACTTTTTCAGGGCTTTGGGCAGCGGGCTTATATCGGTAGAAGGGCAGCTTATGGCTGAGGCCCTTAGAGTGGCAGATGCTATTGCAGAGATTTTTGCTATGCGGCAGGCAGAGGCAAACCGCTTAGAGAGCAGCAGACGTTTGGCAGTCGGCTTTAGCGGTAATATGGCAGGTTTTGACGGTGAAATATCTGCCGCAGGTTTTGGCGGCGACAATATTGTTAACCAATATTTCTACGGCGTTAGAGAAGAGCAGACTGCTTTCCAAACTTACAGGGCCACACAAAAAGCATTGGCAGAGGGGGTGTTTTAGATGCTGGTGACACCATATGTAAACCTACAGTACATAAACGCGGCCACAGGTGAGCTGCTGCTTAACTTTCTTTCTACTTTTGTCTGTGAAAAGTGTGACGAGGCGGCTAATAACCAGATACACACCATTAAACAAGGGGGAACCCACGGCCAGTTTTTCACAGGCATGAGCCTTGGCGAGCGCAACATACGCCTTAGCGGCCACGTAAAACATGGGATTAACTTGGAAGCGGCTATGCAGGCGCTGCATTCGGTGTTTAACCCTACCATTGCCGGAATTCTGCGCTATGAGAACAAAAGAATGAAGATATACAAAGAGATACCTTGCAGAATAAGCGAGCTGCCGCAGGTGTTTTGGTCAAGAAACCAGCTAAGGTTTGATATAGTGCTTGTAGCCCTTGACCCCTTTTGGAAAGGCCAGTCACTGACAGAAATTATTGCGCAAACGGTGAAAGAATTCAGCTTCCCCTTAGCTATACCGGCCGGAGGGCTTTCTTTTGGCACCAGACACTCAACGCTTGAAAGCAAGTTCGAGAACAAAGGCAATGTAGAGAGTGGTTTTTTGGCTGTTTTGCGGGCCAGATACGGAACGGTGGTTAACCCGGAGATTAGAAATGAAGTTACCGGCGAAAAAATACGGCTGAACTACACCATGCGGGCTAATGACGTTATAACCATTCTCAATGATTTGCAGGAAAAGCGTGTTGAGATTAACGGTGTTAATGGTTTTAGGCACCTGGACGCGGCCGGTACCACATTCTTTAAAATTGATGTAGGTACAAACCGCATAGGTTTTCGGGCGGATACGAATGTCAGTAATTTGTTTGTAAACGTGAGATATACCCCAAACTACACTTTTGCGGAGGGATAGGATGATTGAGGTTTACAGAAATTTTGAGCTGGTCACCATGAACCCTGTGTATACGGAGTTTGTTTGGCGGCGGCGGTTTTCAAAGGCCGGTGAGTTTCAGCTTATTACCGGCTTTACAAGGGAAAAGCTTGATACTTTTGCCATCGGCAACATTATTTACAAGCGGGATGTTGATGAGGCCGCTTTTGTTGAGAGCCGCAATGTTATCCAATCAATTGAGGGCGAGCTAATGCTCATTGTCAGGGGGAGGTTTTTGCCAAGCCTGCTTGAGCGGCGGATTGTGACTTTTACCGGCAACACTAATTTGCAGGCACTGCTTAACTCTTTAGTAAACAACAACTTTCTGGGGGGAGCAGGAACTTTGCGCTCTATGGCGCCACTTGTGCGGCTTTTGCCTTATACTCTTCCTGCTGTTAACGTGCAGGCAGAGTATAAGCAACGTAATGCTTACGAGGCAATCAGCAGTCTTTTAGAAGAAAACCGCACAGGAGTGAGAACAAACTATAATTTAGAGGCTCAGGCCTTTGATATTTCTTTCTATACGCCTGTGGAAACTGACGTGGTTTTTTCTAAGGAGTTTGCTAATATTGTTGAGCAGGATTTTATGGATGACAACGGGCGCTATAAAAATGTGGTATATGTTGAAGACCAGTACATACATAATAATAGCACTTTCAAGGGCCTTGAGCGCAGGGAAATAGCTGTCTCTGCCCCAAGGCAAGGCAGCGCAACCCTCCAGCAGACCGCTATTGATGCTTTAAATGAAAACAAGGCGCTTAGAACATTGTCAAGCGTTGTAAATCCTCTCAGTAAACAGTTTGAGTATTTAAAAGACTGGAACATTGGCTCTGTTGTTCTGTCTGAAAACCGCATATTAGGCTATTCCGAGCGGGAAGTTATAACAGAAATTACTGAGTTTTATGATGAAACCGGCTTAAACCTTGAAGTGAACTTAGGCGACTATATAGAAAGAGGTGGATTAAATGTCAATAATAATAGGTAATCAAGAAGACACGCTGTATTTTCCGTACAACAGCGAAATAGAAGACACCGGAGAGAAAGACAGGCTTTACGACTCCCAAGACTTTGCCGACTATTTCAGGCAGTTTATAGGCAACGGCGTATACCCCAACCCTGCAACCGGGCTTAAAGTAGAGAGCCTTAATGATTCTATGGTTTTAACCGTAAGGATGGGAGCGGCATTTTTACTTGGGCGCCTTTACATGCAAAAGAAGGACTTTCAGTTTCCTGTAACTCCGGCACACCTAACCCTTGGCCGGCGGGATATTTTGGTTATCCGCCACGATATAGTGGCCAGAACCTCACAGATTCACTACATAGCAGGTACACCGGCCAGCACGCCTTTGGTTCCGCCAATAATACGCACTGACGATGTTTTTGACTTGCAGCTGTGCACTATAACCGTAAACCCAAACGCTAAGGTTATAACACAGGCCAATATATTGGACACCAGGCAAAACAACGCAGTTTGCGGCATTGTTTCGGGAGTTGTGCAGCAGGCTGACACCACCGATTTGTTTAACCAATACCTGACTTATCTTAATGAGCAGATAGCACTGTGGAATCAAACACGGGTGGAACAGCTTGACCAATGGGCTGACTGGACAGCCGAAAGAGACGAATGGACACAGGAGCAGGAGAAGTATTTTAAACAGCTGGGTGACGAGATAACCAACCTAATAAAAGGGCTGGAAACGCAGAGTTTTTCACTGGTTAATAATAACTTTGATGACTGGTCGGTAAAACGCGGCTGTGACAGGGTAACGGAGTTTAATGCTGATGGGAGCATAACAGAGAGTATAAATGTGGTGGCGCTGGGTTTTGTGCTGGCTGCAAAAGAGACGGTGTTTGAGGCGGATGGAAGTATAACAGAGACTATAAGGTTTTACCCGTGGGAAAACACAGAGGGTAATGTAACAACTCAGACAACAGCCTTTGCCATAACAAAACAGACACACTTTAATGATGATGGAAGCATAAAGGAGGAGATTAGGTAATGTCATGGGCTTTAGAACGAATGTTAAGCAGAAGAACAAAAAATCTTGTAGCGACTATTACATCAAGTGGCGAATGGATAGTGCCTCCTGAATTTCGTGGTCGCAAAGCGGACATTTTTATAGTTGGTGGCGGTGGTGGTGGTGGTAGCGTCGGCGGCATCAACAGCGTTTCTAATAATGTCGGCGGCGGTGGTGGATACTGCTTGTTTTCACAAGACATTTTACTGGATAAAACATCTTATATGTTAATAATTGGCGCAGGCGGTAGCAGCGGCAATAACGGCGGAACAACTATCGGGTTTGGTTTTCAAGTGTCCGGCGGTTATAGTGGTATTAATGGTGGTCACGGCAGTAGTGGTGGTGCCGGTATTAATGGTGGCGACGGCGGTAGCGGCGGTGGCAGTGGCGGCAGTAATTCCAGCGGTAATGGTGATGGTGGCCTGTTTTCTGTAAATCCATACAATGGAATAACTTATGGCGGCGGTGGCGGCACTGTTTCGTCCACTTATGTCGGCGCAGGCGGCGGTACTAATGGTGGAGCCGCCGGCGCTGTCGGCGGCGGTTCCGGCGGCCTTGGCGGTGGCGGTGGCGGTTCCGGCGGCAGTGGCGGCCTTGGCGGTGGCGGTGGCGGTGGCGGTGGCCACCAAGGCGGAAGAGGTGGTAAAGGCGGCGATGGCATAATATATATTTACGCATAATTATATAAGAGAGGTGAAAAAAGTGCAAAATATCATAGCAATATTATCTAATGGGATTATAGTAAATACTGCCTTATTTGATAACGATGGATACAAGATAGCTAAAAGTTTTTTAGAGGCTGGAACATGGGACTTTTTAAATGCCGATGATGTTCAGGTTTTGCCGGATGGGTTTGGAATTGGCGACTCTTATATAAACGGTGAGTTTCTACATAAAGATATTCCAGATATTAAAACTACCGGATTCGCTGAACCAGCTTTATTAGACTTAAATTTATTATCAGAGCCTGAACCATCTAATGCCGATATTGCACAGATGATAAGTGATTTAATGGACACACTTGTCTATTCAGGCATGATAAAAAGTAATAATAAATGATTAGATATTATTTATCAGAAACGAGGGTACTAAATGGAAATGCTAACCCAAATAATAATAGGGTCAATGATAGTAGAGGCAATAATAGAATACGTAGGCCAGGTTGGGGATAAGGCCATGCATATGAAGTGCATTTCATCACTCTTGTTTGGCTCGGCCTTTGCCTTTGCCTATGGTTTGGATTTGATGGCTGCCTTCGGCCTTACAACAAATATACCCTTTGTGGGTATGATATTCACCGGCATACTGCTGTCACGTGGCTCTAATTACATAGCAGACTTTATTAAGCGGCTAAGCACAGGGCGCGGTGGCGGCAATGATTAATTCAAGGGACATAGCCCAACTGCACCCGGCAGCAGCCCGCGGCTGCCGTGAGTTTACAGGGCGCATGAGGTCAGCCGGTTATCCCAATGTGGGCATATCGGCCACATACCGGGACAAAACCTATCAAGACTGGCTGTACGCTCAGGGCAGAACACGGCCCGGAAACATAGTCACCAATGCAAAGGGCGGTCAATCCA
>Ga0131853_10025229_pt1 | contig 10716 bp, 9 predicted proteins | sample TergutLab28metaG_FD_92764 | JGI IMG/M metagenome (GOLD analysis project Ga0131853, IMG submission 92764) | Labiotermes labralis P1 segment gut microbial communities from Petit-Saut dam, French Guiana - Lab288 P1 (version 2) (version 2) | ecosystem: Host-associated > Arthropoda: Insects >... | reverse complement strand
CGAAGGGGCTTAGCAATTCGAGCTCTCGCTGCTCTTGCAATTCTCTAAGCGTCATAAGAGCCTACTTCCTCAAATTTATAACCTGTTCCCCACACTGTTTTAATTTCCCAAGAGTCTGTTTTACGCATCTTTTCCCGTAATCGCTTGACATGTACATCCACTGTGCGCGTATCGCCTGCAAAATCGTACCCCCACACTGCAGAAAGTAGTTGATCCCGGGTGAATGGCCTGCCCGGGTGGCTTGCCAGGTAGTGTAAAAGCTCAAATTCTTTCGGCGGCAGGTCAAGCGGTTGCCCATGATATACTGCAACTAATTTGTCCGGGTCCACAGACAAACCGGGGAAAACGATTAGCCCAGGGCTGACAGTAGATTTATTCTCATAGCGGCGTAATACGGCCTTAACACGCGCTATCAATTCTTTCGGCTCAAATGGTTTTACCATGTAGTCGTCCGCGCCAAGTTCTAACCCCAACACTTTATCAAAAGTTTCACCCTTTGCCGTAAGCATGATTATTGGCACTGTACTTATGCGGCGGATTTCCCTGCATACCTGATATCCGTCCATTTCCGGCAGCATTAAATCAAGCAGTACTAGCGATGGTGCATACATTGGGAAAGCTTCTACAGCAACACGCCCATTGTATACTTCCTTTGTTTCAAACCCCTCTTTGCGCAGGTAAAGGGAAATGAGCTCGGCTATGTGTTTGTCGTCGTCAATTACCAAAATTTTTGTCATGGGTTATCTACCTCCAAATGTTTTTTATTATCATTTCGCCACATCCTGTGCAGTAATAAACGGCGCATACATCATTATTGCATGATTTTCTATCACAAATTCGTCGTCCAACAGGTTGCCATGTTGGTCATATTTTTTCCTATATATTGAATTGTGCCTGGTGTGCCCTCCCCAAAATTGGGACTGCATGATATGTTCTTTTTCGTATACCTCATACTTAAATTCCGGGGGATGGTTACACAGCCATGCACCTTCCAGGTATTCTTCTGTCATTTTCAGGTGTAGCTGGAATGTGTCAGTTGTATTATTTTTTATCATAAGGTCGCCATAATTATAAAAGCATGTCGCCCCGCTGCCAAAAGGCTGGGTTCTATTAGCGTCCGGGAAAACATCATATCCATGACGATGCCGTTCGGTCACGGTTAAAGGTGTGTGAATTGTCATCCAATAAATAAGATTAGATAGCTGACAAAGTCCTCCGCCCGTCGCTGCTGTAACAGTACCACTCTTTAACACCATACCTTTTTTGTAACCTTTCAGCTTGGTAGGCTTGCCAATTAGCCGCCAATAAGAAAATGTTTCGCCCGGTTTGATAGTTGCCATATGTACCCTAGGTACGGCAATGTTCAAGTTTACAACTTTATTAGATTGCATCCACATGTCTACGTCTTTTAGCTGCCTGTACAATGGGGTCTTGTGGCTGTGATGTATGAACGGAAGGCTTGTACCGGTGCGCATAGCAAATTTATATATGCCAAAAACCCACTGAATATGTCGCTTTAATATGAAATATTTCTTGCCTAAGTAAAGCCGTATATTGCTTCGTTTTTTTGGCCTTGCGTGAGGAGTTGTAAGCATGTTGCCTCCGTTTTTTGTAAATATCACTTTCTCTACATACGTTATACACATTTTGGCGGGAAATATCAATAGGCTTCTTGCGAAAAACAAAGCGCGCTGGTGCCGCAATCCCCTTTTTAAGGGGGTGGCAAAAGTTTGCATAGCAAACTTTTATCGGGGGATTAATATTTGCAATTTCTATGTTATAATAGACTTCATCTTAGATTTTAAGCGAGGTATTGCAATGAACATAAGCATGGCTTCATGGAATGTAAATGGATTACGCGCTTGCATGGGCAAGGGCTTTATGGACTTTTTGACGAATAATGACTTTGACTTGATAGGTTTACAAGAAACGAAAATGATGCAAGAGCAAGCCAATTTCGAATTCCCCGGCTACCACCAATATTGGAATTCTGCCGAAAAAAAAGGATATTCCGGTACGTTAGTACTATCAAAGGAAAAACCGTTAAGCGTGTCGTATGGCATGAACATAGACGAGCACGACAAAGAAGGGCGAATTATTGCCCTGGAGTTCGAAAAATTCTATTTTATTACGGTATACACACCCAATTCTAAACGCGAACTTTTGCGGTTAGCGTACCGCATGGAATGGGAAGATGCTTTCCGCGCGTACTTACACAGCTTTAACAAACCCGTTGTCGTATGCGGCGACTTGAATGTTGCTCATAAGGAAATTGACCTTAAAAATCCCAAGACCAATGTGAAAAATGCAGGCTTTACGCCGGAAGAACGTGCAAAAATGACGGAGCTTCTGGGTTCCGGCTTTGTTGACACGTTCAGACACTTGTACCCGGATAAAACAGATGCGTACACATGGTGGTCGTATATGGGACAAGCACGTACCAAGAATGTCGGCTGGCGTATTGACTATTTTTTGGTATCTGAAAGTTTGAAAGATGCTGTACGCGAAGCAAATATTTACCCGGAAGTAATGGGTTCGGACCATTGCCCGGTTAGTATTAGACTAGAATGATTATTAGTGCAAGCCGCCGGACAGACATACCGGCGTATTATTCCGATTGGTTCTATAACAGAATCAAAGAAGGTTATGTGTTGGTTCGCAATCCCATGAATTTTCGGCAAGTTAGCCGAATTGACCTTAGTCCTGATATTGTAGACGGAATTGTATTTTGGACAAAAAATCCCCTGCCAATGCTTAGCCGCCTTGCCGAACTAGAAAAATACATGTACTACTTTCAATTTACCATAACACCTTACGGCGATGATATAGAATCCAACTTGTCGGTAAAAACGGATATTATATCGGCATTCAAACGCCTGACTAGCGCAATAGGTGCCGAGAGAGTAATTTGGAGATATGACCCGATACTGATTAACCCAAAGTATTCTATGGAATTTCACATACAAGCGTTTGAAAAATTGGCGGCAAAACTGTATCAATACACACGCAAAGTGACTATCAGCTTCGTTGACGTTAACTATCGCGGACTAAAAAGCCACATTAACGAATTGGCATTGTCAAAATTTCCTTCCGAACTTCAAATGGAGCTGAGTGCAGCACTTGCGAAAATTGCACACAGTTATGGGCTAGAAATTGATACATGCGCAGAAGAAATGGATTTGCAGCAATTTGGCATAAACCGTGCGTGTTGTATTGATGGGAAATTGTTTGAAAAATTGCTGGGCCACTCACTGAATGTCAAAAAGGACAAGTTTCAACGCGCTGAATGCGGATGTGCCTCAAGTATTGATATTGGAATGTACAACACTTGCCTTCACGGCTGCAAATACTGCTATGCGAATTATAGCAAAAGTAGCGTAAATGGAAACTATGCAAAACATAGTCCGCACTCGCCACTTCTTATAGGCGAAGTTGAAACAGACGACAAAATAAGTGAGCGGACTTTCAAGCCGCACCGCCAAGCACAGTTAACTTTGGATTCATAAGAGAGGAAAACCATGGACAAATTTTACAAAATGGTAGAAGCATCAAACAAACGCTTCCCGGACGGCGTAAAACCTTATCAAATGGCAACAAGGCTGCTGGAAGAATGTGGAGAAGTTGCGGCAGAAATTAACCTTTGGGAAAACTCCGGCCTTAAACGCCAAAAACGCGGAGAGCCCAGTAAAGAAAGCCTCGCCAATGAACTAAGACAGGCAATGCTTGAGCTTTTCAAAATAGCTGTTTACTACTCGGTTGAACGAGAATTAGAGGCGTCCATTGATAAGTCCTTGGAAAATTCAAGACGTGAAGGGTTAATAAACTAAACATAGGAGACGTGACACATGCTAAAACTAACCAGATTTCTAAAACCTTTCTGGCCGGGAATTGTCCTAATTGTTTTACTGCTTTTAGGACAGGCCATGGCAGAGCTGTTCCTCCCTACCCTAATGGCTCGCATCGTAAACGAAGGCATTATTCCTTCGGTCGAATACGGCGGTGAGTCACACATGTACTTAATTGTCGAAACAGGCATATTCATGCTGGTCATTGCATTTTTGGCCGGGGCGGCATCTATTGGGGCCGGGTATCTTTCTCCCAGAATATCGGCTGGGGCGGCGCGTGCGCTAAGACGCGAACTTTTCACCAAGGTAGAAAATTTTTCGCAAGCAGAATTTGACAAATTTTCATCTGCATCACTAATCACACGTTGTACCAACGACATAAGCCAAGTGCAAAGCCTTGCAAATATTTTTGCGCGTATGCTTTTGTACGCTCCAATTATGGGCATTGGCGGAATCACAATGGCACTTACACGCTCGGTTCACATGAGCTGGATTATCGCACTGGCGGTTATCGTGCTTATTGGGCTTGTTGTAACTATCGTGTCCATTGTAATGCCAAGGTTTAAGCTTGTTCAAGAAATGACGGATAGATTAAACAAAGTTTCACGGGAGATACTCCATGGCCTTTTAGTCATACGGGCCTTTGGCACGCAAAACCATGAGAAAAAGCGGTTCGACAATTCCAATGTAGAGTTACGGGATATGGGGCTGTTTATCGGGCGAATAATGGCGATTGTTGGCCCTATAATTACATTCATCGTTGGCGGCACTCAAATTTTGGTCATTTGGGTGGGGGCGCACCACGTAGCCAATATGAATGTGGAGATTGGCGACATGATGGCATTTATGCAGTATGCCATGCAGGTAATCTTCTCGTTTATGATGATATCCATGGTGCTGGTAATGGTGCCACGGGCGCAAGTCTCTGCCGCACGCATTGTAGAAGTACTGGAAACAGACCTGTCCATTACCGACCCGGAAAACCCGGTAGAATTTTCTGATACAAAAAAAGGCGTGGTTACGTTAGACAAGGTATCTTTCCGCTACCCAAATGCAGAAATGAATGCCATCGAAGACATTAGCTTTACGGCATTACCCGGGCAAACTACGGCCATTATTGGTGCAACTGGTTCTGGCAAATCTACCATTGCGCAATTACTTTTGCGCCTTTATGACGTAACAGAGGGTTCCATTTCTGTACAGGGCGCAGACATAAGAGATGTGACACAGCATGCCTTACGCGAAAAAATTGGATACGTGCCGCAAAAGGGACAGCTATTATCGGGCACAATTACAAACAATATTCGCTATGGCAAGCCCGAAGCCAACGATGACGAAGTTACAAAGGCGGCAACCATTGCCCAGGCTTTTGATTTTATATCCGAAAAAGACGAGACTTTCGACTTTGAAATATCCCAAGGCGGTACAAATGTGTCGGGAGGGCAAAGGCAGCGGTTATCCATTGCCCGCGCTTTGGCAAAATCTCCAGAAATTCTTATCTTTGATGATAGTTTTTCTGCCCTGGATTTCCAGACAGATACCAACCTTAGAAAGGCACTAAAAGAGCATACAGGTAGCGCGACTGTTATAGTAGTCGCCCAGCGTGTAGGCACAATAATGAACGCCGAGCAAATTATAGTCTTGGAAGAAGGCAAAATTGTAGGAAAAGGCACACATGAGGAACTACTAAAATCTTGCCCGGCTTATAACGAAATTGCCACATCTCAAGGCATGGTGGAGGTGCAACATGGCTGATAACAGACCTAATAATAGACGCAGCGGCGAACAAGGAGCCGGGAGGCCGGGCGGCGGAAGACCAGGCGGCCCGTGGGGCAGAGGGATGCCTACGGAAAAAGCAAAAGATTTTAAAGGTTCGCTAAAAAAATTGATAGGTTACCTTGGCGCAGAGCGGTTTGTAATAGCGGCAACGGCTGTTCTCGCGGTTATTGCCGCCATTTTGGGGGTGCTTGCTCCACGTATTTTAGCCGAGGCAACCGACGAAATTGTTTATGGCGTAATGGAAAACGCAGGCATTATCAATTTTTCCAGAATCGGGCAGATTTTATTAACAATTGTGGTCATACAAGTTGTTAATATCGCGTTCAACTATTCGCAAGGCTTTATTATGGCCGGTGTAAGCGCAAGAATCACCTATAAACTACGTACAGAAATAAGCGAAAAAATCCACAAGCTTCCGCTTAAATATTTTGACAAAAACGCACACGGCGATGTGCTTTCGCGTATAACAAACGACGTGGATACGCTAAGCAATACATTGAGCCAAGGTATGGGACAAATGCTGATAAGCTTTACTGCGGTTGTGGGTATCATAATAATGATGCTAACCATCAGTCCGCTACTTACCTTGGTAGCCATGCTTATTTTGCCGCTATCGGGAATGGCGGTTAGCTTTATTGTCAAAAAATCGCAAAAATATTTTAAAATTCAGCAGGAAACGCTGGGCAAACTAAACGGGCATATCGAGGAAATGTTCACAAGCCATGCCATTGTTAAGTCGTTTGGCGGCGAAAAAGCCTCTGTCGAGGCCTTTGATGTACACAACAACGAGTTGTATCGTTCCGGCTGGAAGGCAAATTTCCTTTCCGGCCTTATGATGCCCATTATCGGGTTTATCGGCAACTTGGCATATGTTGCCATTGTCATAATGGGCGGGGCATTTGTCATAAGCGGGCGTATGACCATTGGCGGAATTCAGGCATTTATTTCGTATGTACGCCAGTTTGGGCACCCAGTTGCACAGTTGGGCGGTGTGGCAAGCGTATTACAACAAACCGCCGCCGCTGCCGAGCGCGTTTTCAAATTCTTAGCCGAAGACGAGGAAACACCGGATATTACAGATGCTACAGCGAAAGATAATGTAAAAGGCTTTATAAAATTCGACAATGTGCAGTTTGGATATGAACCGGGGACCCCTGTTATCCGCAACTTCACAGCAACGGTCGAGCCCGGGCAAAAAATTGCGATTGTTGGGCATACAGGCGCCGGCAAAACGACCATTGTAAAACTGCTCATGCGCTTTTACGATTTGACAGAAGGCGAAATTACCGTAGACGGCGCAAATATCCAAACATATACGCGTGACGGCCTGCGTTCGCATTTTGGCATGGTATTACAGGATACTTGGTTGTTTAACGGCACCATTGCCGATAATATCCGATATGGTAAGTTAGATGCTTCCGACGATGATGTAAAACAAGCGGCGCGTATTGCACAGGCTCACCATTTTATCAGCACTTTGCCGGATGGTTACAAAATGACTATTAATGAAGAAGCCGACAATATTTCCGCAGGGCAAAAGCAGTTACTGACCATTGCCCGTACAATTTTGTCAGACCCCAATATCTTAATTTTGGACGAAGCCACCAGCAATGTGGACACCCGTACAGAAGTGCTTATCCAGCGTGCAATGGATAATTTGATGAAAGGGCGTACCAGCTTTATCATTGCGCACCGTTTGTCAACTATCCGCAGCGCAGATTTGATTCTGGTTATGAAGGACGGCGACATTGTGGAACAAGGCTCACATGAAGCGTTATTAGCGCAGAGCGGCATTTATACAGCGTTGTATAACAGCCAGTTTGATGTGATAGTAGCAGAGTAAAAAGGAGCGCAATGAATGTTTGAAATTGGAATAATAACAAAACCCCAAGGCATACGTGGTGAACTGCGTGTGCTCCCCACAACAGACGATTCATCACGGTTTGAGTTGCTGATAAACGAAGAAATTATCGTACGCTTGGGCAACACAGAATCTTCATACAAACTGCTTCAAGCCCGGCAGCATAAGAACATGGTATTGATAAAATTGGAAGGTATAAATGACCGCAATATTGCTGAAACCCTAATGCAAGGTACTATTATAATTCCGGATGAAAAAGCCCTCCCTCTTGGCGAAGGCGAATACTTCATCCGTGATTTGATAGGGCTGACCGTTGAAACAGAAACAGGCGAACATTTGGGCACCATAGGCAAAGTAATCCAAACCAATGCCAACGACGTGTACGTTATTGATACCGTAGATGGGGATTCTTTCATGATTCCTGCTATCAAAAACGTGGTTTTGTCTGTGTCTATCCCAGAGAAAAAAATGACTATCCACCTAATGGAAGGGCTTAGGGAGTTGAAGGTGTGAAAGAAGCGCACTTCAGCTTCTTTCATCGGAATTATTTATGCCTTCCGCAAGGAGGGCTTTGCCCGACTGAAGTGAACCCGAAAGAAGTCGGGCGCGCAAAGCGCGGTTTTGCAGTGCACTGCAAAACTTCTGAAAGGAATGGAATCAAATATGACATTTCACGTACTAACCCTATTCCCCGAAATGATAAGAGAATCCACCGCGCACAGCATACTTGGGCGCGCTATCCGCAGTGGAGCAATACAGGTAAACCCAGTAAACATACGCGACTTTGCTGTAAATAAACATGGGCAGGTAGACGATTCCCCATATGGCGGCGGTGCAGGCATGGTTTTAATGGCACCGCCTGTTTACGATGCGTATAAATACGTACAAATGCAAATAATGACGCCAGACTGCCCCGTAATTTACTTGTCTCCACAAGGCAAAGTATTAACCCAAGCAAAAGCGCAAGAGCTCTCTGCCAAAAAGGAAATAGTCCTGTTGTGCGGCCACTACGAAGGGGTAGACGAGCGCATAATAGAAGAAATTGTTACCGAAGAAATTTCCATCGGCGATTATGTGCTTACAGGCGGTGAGCCTGCAGCTCTGGTACTAATGGACGCTGTGTCACGACTGGTACCAAATGTCTTGGGCAAGCCCGAAAGCTACCAAGATGAAAGCTTTGCCGGTGAAACACCGTTACTGGAATACCCCCACTATACCCGCCCAGCAGAATTCATGGGGCGCAAGGTACCTGATATACTGCTATCTGGGCACCATGGGCAAATAGAAGCCTGGCGGCACGAGCAAGCGATAGAGCGCACCAAAGTAAAACGACCGGATATTTCACAAGGGAAGATAACAAAAACGCCGTGAAGCGAAAACTTCACGGCGTTTTTTATTTATCACTATTGAAAGATATGCCATGGCTGAGAGTCTATTAGTTCCAGTACTCTCCAATTCCGTGGCGGTACTATTTGTGTCCAGGTTTCATGAACACCATCCGCTTTGCGTACATAGTAGTGCGAGTTCGTGGCTTCTTGTATATACAAGAAATACCAAGCATTTTGATCCATATTGTCAGTGAATCTGACCATCTCTGGAAGCAAATCATCTATGCTTTCCGGCAATCGCCCTAACATACGGTTTACGACTGCTGCAACTTCTGCTCTGGTTATCGACTGGTTAGGCGTAAAACGTCCTCCTAAGCCTTCGTGACCGATAGCCCAGCCGCGTTGTGCCGCAGCATTGATATAATTTTGCGCCCAATGTCCATATATATCGTTAAATATCAGGACGCCATTATCAGTAGTTACACCCATAAACCTAACTGCAGCCGCTGTAAATTCCGCTCTGGTTATTGTACGATCAGGCTCAAAAGTGCCATCTGGCGTACCAAGGAATATACCGGCATTGGCAACAGTAGATATCGCATTGTTATACCATTGGTTCCGGTCCACATCAGAGAACGGATTATCTTGACTCCAGTAACGCGCTCTATCTTCATCCGACATTATCCGGAAAAATATCGTCGCTACTTGAGCTCTGGTAATAGCCGCTTCTGGCCGTATTGTGCCGTCGCCAAAGCCAATGAGGAATGCATCGTGGGCATCTCTGGTCGATGTTGCTGGTGGCTCTGTCGTATCAGGATCTGTGGTCGATGGTTCTGTAGTTAGTGGCTGTGTTGTCGGAGGTTGTGTGGTAGAAGGTTGTGTAGTAGACGGCTCATCTCCTGGATCCGATGGGTCTTGTGTCAAAGTCCATTGTGCAAATAACATATGGTCGCTCGCATTTGATACCAATATTGGCGCAGTTACAAGAGTGCCACCGTTACCAACAGTAAACCAACCATCAAAGGTATAACCTATACGTGTCGGTATCTGATTTAAATTTGCTCCATATGGTTGATCAAAGGTTACAGTAAACAGATTAGTTGCCCCAGGAGCCAATATACCACCCGTCGGGTTTAATGTTACTTGGACAGTAATTGCGGTCCACTGTGCAAACAGTGTATGGTCATTCGCATTTGTTACCAGCGTTGCTGCGGTTACAAGCGTGCCACCACTTGCTGCCGTAAACCAACCGTCAAAGGTAAAACCTGTGCGTGTTGGTATTGGGGTTAGGTTTACTCCATATGCTTGACCAAATGTTACAGTAAATGGACTGGTTACGCCAGATGCCAGTGTACCACCAGTAGGGTCTAATGTTACTTGATACGTGTTAACAGTCCAACGCGCATATAGTGCGTGATTTGATGCGTTGGTGACATTCGTAGTGGCAAGTACTTCAACACCACCGGTTACAGGGGTTGTCCACCAGCCTTCAAATGTCCAACCAGTACGGGATTCCAAGGCCACTACATCTGCATGGCCCATGGCCGCTGCATACGTACCGGCAAATGTTACCGGTTGCGTTGATGTTGCAGGGGTGGTGCCATGGTTGGCGTTAAAAGTCACTTGATACGTATTTGCCGTCCACCTTGCATATAGTGTGTGATTTGATGCGTTGGTGACATTCGTAGTGGCAAGCACTTCACTACCGCCTGTTACAGGGGTTGTCCACCAACCAGCAAATGTCCAGCCCGTGCGGCTTTCCAGTGCAACTACATCTGCATGACCCATGGCCGCTGCATACGTTCCAGCAAATGTTACCGGTTGCGTTGATGTTGCAGGGGTGGTGCCATGGTTAGCGTTAAAAGTCACTTGAATTGTATTCGCTGTCCAACGTGCAAACAGT
>Ga0131853_10025227_pt1 | contig 10716 bp, 13 predicted proteins | sample TergutLab28metaG_FD_92764 | JGI IMG/M metagenome (GOLD analysis project Ga0131853, IMG submission 92764) | Labiotermes labralis P1 segment gut microbial communities from Petit-Saut dam, French Guiana - Lab288 P1 (version 2) (version 2) | ecosystem: Host-associated > Arthropoda: Insects >... | reverse complement strand
TATATATGTATATATGTATATATGTATATATGTATATATGTATATATGTATATATGTATATATGTATATATGTATATATGTATATATGTATATATGTATATATGTATATATGTATATATGTATTCATGGCGCAGACCTTATTAAGAACACACTTATTTTTTTTTTTTTTTTGGAATTTGCTTATCAAAATTTACCTAGGTTTTTTTTAGGATATTGTTATGAAGTTACCTGTGTAGTTCCGGCTCAAGTTTATGAACACGAATTTATCAAGAATATTAAAAGTCAGGCCCACACAAAAACTGTACTTTTCTTGCGATTTCATGCATAAAATAATAAAGGGTAAAGCAGTCCCATTAGAGGCTCGAGTGGCCCAGAGGATTCCAGGAAGTTCAGGTTCCCAGATTACGTGACAACAGCACAGGATGGTGGTAAGGTTGTCAGCCTTAGGTGCCGACAGCTTTTTACCCCCAGAAAATATTCCTAGTACTCATTTCTGTTAGAGGCTGGGTCGACCCTAGGGCCATTGTGCGATCGGAAGGATTATGTCAATGAAAAATTCCAATGACACCATCTGAAATGGAACCAGCGACCTTCCGATTCGTAGCACAGCACCTTAACCACTGTGCCACCGCGGTCCCCGCATAAAATACTATTTTACCATATTACATTCAACAAGTTCTGCATTTAATTTTTCTTTCACCCCTGACCCTTATGAGTTGTGAACTTGTAATTCCAGCCCACAATTATATTCTTCATCACAAAAATAACAAACTGACTGTAACTCCCCGTTGTGTGTTACTGCGTTATCAATTGCGCCTTATTACAGGGGTGGTGATAAGTCCTTAGCCCGAATTGATAATTCTTACGTGAAAATTAAACATATAAGTTGCCTTTCATCCCTCTAAAGTTCTAGAGAGTCTGCAGGAAGCATATATTATTTGATTTGAGCAGTAGATTAACTTCCAACGACATTATCGATTCCGTCCTACGACATCGGGAAGTAGGTCGGGCTAAGGACTTATCAGCATCCCAGTAGGGTGGTAGGAATATTTTCCCAGCACACTGCATAACGCAGGCGCTCAATTTTCAAGTTTATTGCTTATCTACACACACAACAATTATATCATCAGCATATTCCATTCCTTCCTAGCCCGATGACGCTGCTCTGCTCCATCGCAGTGTTGGGGCTTGCTGTCAGATTCTCCGCCAGCCACACCCAACACCTGCACCCTCCGGTGGAGATCGACCCTCTACCCCCAATTCCACAAGTCAAGATGCCTCATATGCAGCCGACAGACATGACAGCATTTATCTCTCAGGCAGAGAGCGCCATGTCCGATCGCTTCGAAAAACTTGAGCCAGCCATCTACAACAAGGGTAAGCAGTGTTTTGTTTTGCAGGGACAAGACAATAGGATGAAAACTCAAAGAAACGGATATTACAGTAAAAAACTAATGCTCAGTATTATGCCCCCTATGTCTAGAGGCGTGTCAAACAATAGGGAAAAATTCTCATCAGGAAATACTTGCATAATGAGCGCAAGCCGACGTCTATTGGTTCATTTAGCCATACCTGCTGAACGAATGCATCGCTGGGCTTGTGATATGGACACCTGATAACCGTAACTGGGTTGTGCTTACGCTAACGGTTTTCCAGTCTTGGCACAGGATCTTGAGTGGCCACACTAAGGACTTGACCTGCAAGTGACAGTATGTCCCTTTGGGGGCGAAAGAGATCTAGCTGAATCAATACACTTGCAGACTTCTCCTGCTGAAATTCACCTTCCCGATGTTTGTGCTTCCAGGGGTGATGCAGGTTCCTGGTACACCCGCATGGTTCATGGCGGTGTCACACTCCACGTCTTCCTCGGCCAGGAACCTGAGTCGCGTTGCTCTCATATCTGAAGAAGCTACAAAATACATTGCACACGCGTAAGTTCACGCACTTCATCGAATGATCGAGTCATTCATGTTTCAGTTGAATTAATATTATAAAGGTTCATAATTTGGTGCATAATGAATTCCCTGATAATAGTAATGCCCTATACTTTTTTACTATAAATTGCTAATAATATGGGCGTAATTTACAAGTCTAATTCTGTAGGTAATTTCCAGTATGACTTCTTAATCTTAATACTTTGTAATAGTGACAAGTTTTGGGAGGCTGAAATGTTTAATGTAAGGTAGAGCCAACCCATTACAGGCCTGGACAGACCTTTAGGGGTCCCGGAAGTTGAGGCTCGCACAATTTCTAGACACTCGGCACATGAAGGTGGTAAGGTTGTCAGCCTTATTCACCGGTCGCCTTTACCCCCAGGAAATATACCTGGTGCTATTTTCTGTTAGAGTTTGGGTCGACCCCAGAGTCATTGTACGGTAGGAAGGTTTAAATCAATTAAAAATCCCAGTGACCTCACTGGAAGTCGAACCTGCAACCTTTCGGCTTGTAGCACAGTGTCTAAACCAGCAGCGCCACCGCTTCATGTAGAATGCAAGATTCCTCAATTTTTTTGTTGATGTTTATGAAAATTACTTTTAGCCTTCCTATCCATTTCTGGTCTTTTGTAAAGCTGACTTTATGTGGGATTAGTACGGCTGCATATCGGGACTGCCAGAGAATTCCTAGTGTAAATCTCCCATATGAAACTGGGAAAAGAGCAGTTCAAAATCGTAGGCTGTCTATCAGGTCGCAGACGTAAGCATGAACACATGCGGCGCTATTTTTCTGAATAGAGGACGCCTAAAAACTGCAAGGAAGAAACTTTAAAGTATTGTAACAGCATTCACCAGATGAGAAAAAAATCGAACGTTTTCAATGGGGATAGTTTTGTTTTTCATATCTAGTAAGGAAGTGTTCGGGGCCCTAACACACGTGTGCTACAAGAAATTTCTCAGAAATTTCCAAGACATTAATGGGAAGATCTAAGCAGCTAACTGAGCGCGAAACTTGCCGCCAGGTTCAAGCTCTCCCGTGACCAGGTGAGCTACGGTTTGCCGATGATGGACGTGAGAGATACCTCGCTGGGCGACAGCTGTCCGCTAGAGGTGGACTTCCCCTGTCAGCCGCGCAAGTACCGTGCCTTCTCCGGTTACTGCAACAACGTGCAGAGCCCGCACTGGGGCAAGGCCAACACGCGTTACTTGCGGTTTCTGCCCGCCGAGTACAGCGATGGAGTGAGCTTGCCTCGCGGCATTGGCCACAGCCTCCTGCCCAGTCCACGCGAAGTCTCGCTCTCCGTTCACAAGGACGAAGATCTCCCTCACCCTCACCTCATGGCCATAACAGTGGTCTGGGGCGAATTCATCTCCCACGACATGGCGCACACTCCACAGATGACAGGTATCAAGACCTTGGTGCTGACCTCATGTTTTTCCTTCAGCAAACAGAGCGGTGTTGCAGCACAGTTTTATACAAGCGGAAAATAACGGAGTTAATTTCATTAAAAATACTTCCGTAAACTGAGATTCAAGGACAATTAATGACGAAATGAATTTTTAGAATGAATGTTGTGGCCTTCTGTCATAACAGTTCTTATATGTTGAGAAGTTTTACTGCAACATGTTTCGGCTCATATATAAAGAGCCATCATCAGGGTGATAAGGTACCAAAGAAAATTTGTTATGTACAAGTGTAATAATGAAGTTGTTGTACTGTGAATATTTTATTGTCCAACTTATGCACAATTATATAACACGTAGATACAGTTGAAATTATAAAATATTTAAAAGTGTTCCAACATGTTTCGGATAACAGAGGATCCATCATCAGGGAACCTTATACGGTGCATGGCTAAAATTACAAGAATGGTTCTATCGTGTCCGTTGACATGGACGTGGTCGGTGTTATGGCAGACCGTCTGTTTAGAAACAGATCGTCCTTATTTTATTTAATTACAGTTATCATATGCTGCCATAACACCGACCACGTCCATGTCAACTGACACGATAGAACCATTCTTGTAATTTTAGCCAAGTACTTAACACAAGGCTCCATGATGATGGATCTTCTGTTATCCGAAACGTGTCGGAGCATTTTCAGATATTTTATAATTTTAATTGTATCTACGTGTTATATAATTGTGCTTTTGTTGGACAATAAAATATTTATATGTCGATGATGCACGGTGCAAATATGAAGATTATTGTACTGCACGTAACTTTTCTGTTGTACATTTTCAGCCTGATGATGGCTTTGACACAAAAGGTAAAAATTTTCAACACATGAAAAATTGCTGTAATTGACGATTACAACCCTTAAATTCTACGTATTCTATCGCAAAGGGATGTTCCACTTAAAAAGAGAAACGAAATTTGGCAGGCCCCGGGTGTCTAGCTACTCACCGTTCTGCTACCCTGCGACACGTTATAACGTGAGGTTCAAGGTAGCTTTTTTTAAAAATCTTTTTCAGGATACCAAGGGAAGCGCCTCAAGTGCTGCAGTGTTAACTTCAGCGATTTCCACCCGGAATGCTTCCCAATTCGTCTCCCAGATGATGATCCTGTTCACGGGAAGAGAGGAGAGAAATGTCAGGAGTATGCGCGGTCCGGGACAGCCCCCCGGATAGGCTGCACCTTAGGTTAGCTCAGGTTACACGTCATATGCTAGTACTATCTAGAAGTACTAAGTAGAGATCTCGGCAGGAATTATGTAATGTCAGTCCAGAGAACGTCGCTATTTAGACCTTCAGAGTCCTGCTTCCTTTGTTAGAGGTCCAAAGTTTCATCCGTGTCCGGAGACAGGCCGTCCTAACTAGAACATTTTGAGGATTTCCTCACCCCTTCCAGTCGCATCCTAATAGATTTTAAAACGAACGATAATATCTTGAATCAAGCTATTTTTATTTATATTCATATTTTCTGTTAATTGTGTGGTATTCAGTTGGCATAACATCAATAATAAACACTACAATTAACAAAATCTTAATATTTTTTAAAAAGTTTAAAATCCAAAGGAAATAAATACGATTTGCATTATTAGGAAACAGTTTGCGACAAATAAAATAAAAAATGCGTATCACAATTATATTTATTAGAATTTGAGGTTAATGATATAAAAAAAAAGATTCCATGAATGTTAATTCTAGCACACCTCTTCTCATGAATCGGCTACAACGTTAAAAGTGCCTCAGTCGGTAACAGAAGTGTGGCCTGTCCAAGTATTATTACGGAGTCGCATTTACGTTGCAATTTAATTAACCCTCATTATTATTACTAACCTGGTTTTACTAATGATTGCTATAAATTTTGCCTGTCAAATGAGTAGGATTCTTGCTAAATTTTCAACTGGAATTGCCTTAGTATTATGAATATTCTAACTACGGGTTATGTGCGGCAGGACCCAGAGAGCAATTGAACCAAGTGACGTCATTTCTGGATGCATCCGTGGTTTATGGGAGCTCCAGGGATGAAGCAGGTTTGTTGCGAACCTTCAGTGGCGGTCGGCTGAAGACACAGACTAGATACGGAGGAGGAGAGTTGCTTCTTGCTGAAGATAACAGTGCCGACTGCAGGCTGAATGGCACTAACAGGTGAGAAGAAGGACATAACGGTGTCTGCCATTGCGGTTTCTAACCCTCTTTAGCTTCTTACGCACACAAATTTTCTCTACATATTGTCGAAAATTCTCAAATAATCACATTTCATGAAAATCATTCCAATGTGAGTCGAGTTTTTGCATGCGGACAGACGGACGGCCGAACAGACATGACGAAGTTAATAGTCGCTTTCCGTAATGTCTGAACGCGCCTGAAAAGATTCAGGGTGGAGTTTCTTATATTCAAAGCCCTCAGAAACTATTCTACACGAAAATTTAACTGTTATTATTAAATTTATTGGACCCTACCCATTATTCAGAAACCCAGTTCGTGGTACAAAATACGGTGTTTTAACACCGTATTTTGTATGAAAGTTTTCAAAGTAATATCTGCGCTATTAGTTAGCTTTGTGAACGGTGTTTTGTATTTCCAATATATAAATTTAAGGACGAAATATTAGACAGTGCCATAGATCATAATCTTAATGGACGGCCTCTAACCCCAGAGGCAGGAGTTCGATCCAAAGCCAGCCTCTGTGGGATTTGTGGCAGAAAATTGAGACTGCAGTAGATATTATTCTGAATACTGTGATTTCTTACTGTTCGTAATCATTTAACAAGTGCTCTATACTCATATTTCACGTATCAACCCCCAACGCTATACAATCGTAGCAAATCAAGACGTCTGTAAACAAAATCTGTTTGTTGCTTTGCAAAAGTAGTAATACAAAATCGCATGTAAAATGCAATCTAATCCAAAATGTAAGTCTGTTTTTCGAAGATCCTTTTTGTGTAATAAAACTGAGATACCCGCTGCGTTGTTGACATAAATGTACTTCGGATTTTCCTTTGTAACAAATCGCTAGCATGTCTGTTTTACACAAACCCTAACATTTCAGCGGTTTTGTGAATCCCTGGTCTCCTTACTCTTAGAGACGTCTCTGTATTAAACATTCCAGATACTGAGAAAAACTGTCGTTCAGGGCCCTCGAATATGAAATCCAGTTGGAGTACAATGTAGTACCCATTCGTTTCAGTTCAGCCAACCTGATTTACCATTTTTTTTTATATTCATGGGTCCGTGCATAGTGAATCAAATTTAATAATTGTCCAACAAGATGCGAGAATATTCAGTTTATTATATTTCTGTAGGCAGCTCTACATGTTTCGAGTGTTGACGCCCATAATCAGGAGCTTAATTACAGCTTCTGGCACTGGTCAACCGGGTCTACTACCATCAGCCCTCGTTGTTGAGTTGGAACAACTCAACAACGAGAGCGGATGGTAGTAGACCCGGTTGACCAGTGCCAGAAACTGTAATTTCAGTTGTACAAGCTCCTGATGATGAGTGTCAACACCCAAAACATGTAGAGCTGCCTGCAGAAATATAATAAACTGAATACAGTCGCATTTGTTGGACAATTATTAAATATGTTTTACCAACTCCGTGGAAATAATTCTGCTTAAGAATCTCACGGTACCTCTGTTGATCAACCATGGAAACTGAACTTAATACGATGTTCGCAAGAATCGAGAAATGGTCAGTATTCTGAAGCTGTAAAATCCAATTCACCCGCTTACAGTATATTTAACTTAATTCCATCCTCTCTTCTACTCATAGGTCTCTGGAGTGGTCCACTGTTTTCATTTAAAATTACCCCATTTCTGGAATTTTTCCATGTCTCCTATTTAATAAAATATAGTGTTCCAAGAAGACATTCCATTTTCGAAAGTGAGTGTTCTTTCTTGATGAGAGAAAGATGGACTAAGCCCAAAAGTTCAGTAACCCTAAGTTTCACTCATCATTGTCAGAAACCTTCGGAACTGATCTCTTCCTTCTCTGGCCACGACTACCAAAAGGTTACCATTTTTCACTTGCCGTTGCCAGACTTGTCCCAACTAATCTCCATGTGTGTGCTTGTCGTTAGGTGTTTCAAGGCAGGAGACGTGCGTGTCAATGAGCACGTAGGGTTGGCTACGTTACACACGTTGTTCCTAAGGGAACACAATCGCCTGGCCTCCGCCCTGCAGCGTCTCAACCCTCACTGGGGAGACGAGACTCTGTTCCAGGAGGCACGACGCATTGTGGCGGCAGAGCTGCAGCACATCACGTACTCAGAGTTCCTGCCTGTAGTGCTGGGCCAGGTACGTCTTCTGGGAAAACATCGGGAAAATACAGCCTTCACTTATATTCACAAAAAAGCATCGGGCCGTGTGGAATTTTTAATATTAGGCAAATACAAGGAGAAGTCAGAAGTAGAGTAATTTTTCGATTACCTCTTCACCAGCGGACTGAAAGTCGCTTTCGAAAGATTAGCTATTTGCTTCACACTGGGAAGTTTCCCGTTCAATTCTCGAACCGGATACAAACTACTCTGACTGAGAATGCTGGTGGTCTTCCTCAGAAGCTTCTGGTAAAAGCTGGAGTTGTACCTTGAATTGGGCCACGCCCGCCTTCTTCCGTATCCCTTCCTGTTCATTATTCACTAATCCCATTATTCGATGCTATACGCAATTGGCAGTTCAGTGTGTCACTGGCGAAAACAAGCATAAATACATTTAATCTGTAGGAAAGGTGGCAACACTGGACATATCGCTCATGTAACAGCCATTTGTCGTAACCCACCGACATAGCTTTACAGGAGGCACGATAAACTTGGCCGATACTCAATAAACAAACACTTAAGCACGCTGTGTTTTACGGCAATATAAGGAGAAGACTTTCTTTTTGATGGACACAGAATTTTGGCAGGAGATGTGTTTGTTACCGAGCTGTCCAAAAAACGGGAATCTCAATTTGACGATTTATATGGGTTACGAAAAATTGCTGTTTCATGGACCATATAAACATGAACCTAATTAAACTTAAACATTTCAGTTCTCATTGTTACCTAACATGGTTGGTCGATTGTTATCTTACACTACAAAATAACAATGATCAATGACAAGATTTGTGTGGTCACTGGGATAAAGAAGTGTCAAATTCGTACGAAAGATAGTTCACTGTCATGGTAACATTATGACACAAGGGGGCGGGGGGAGGGGAATTTTGCGAATATGTGGAATGCTCCAAATTTATGTACCTTCTAGATCACTGGCGAATCCTGATCCGGATTTCAGGTCTAGAAAATCGGTAACATTCCTCATTATGTCCTTTCCGCTAGACGTGTGCTCCGGATCAGAATTCGCCACTGTTCTGGATATCCATTTACCATAATATGTGTTGAGGTTAAAGAGACTTATTACATATGTGTTTGCAGAATAGGATGGACCAATATGGACTGCAGCCTCAGACCTCAGGTCACTTCACAGGATATGACATCAACGTTAATCCCGGCATCGCCAACAGCGTGGCAACAGCTGCGTTGTGGTTTGTTGCTTCTCTCATACCAAAGAGTCTCACCGTCTTTGACACGGTGAGCCCCTCCTCTTTCAGCCTGTTATAGCATTCTCTATGGGGAATTGATGGCCCTGCATTGAACGTTTGGCCTTTCTAAAGACACAGAAGAGCCTTCTGGTTTCTGTAAACTTTAGCGTCAATTTCTCAGGCCAATTTACAAAATGAAAACCCTGTACAATGAAATTAGGATCTTAACCGGTTTGGCATCATTTGGGCAGCTGCCAAAATAAACACTCTGTGTTACGAAACCAAAATATATTCTCAGTTTTTTTAAGCTCATGGTTCCGTGCATCACAATTCAATATTAATAAAAATCCAACCAGATGCAAAAGTATGCAGAAATTTATTTACTGCAAAATCACTCTACATGTTTCGGGTGTCACAGCACCCATCATCAGGAGTACTAAAAACTGTAACCGCAGCCTCCGGTACATGTCATAATATCGGTACAACTACTTCCCTCCAACGTGGCCAGATCGGTCCCAATCAGCTCAATCACTTTATTACTCAAGGTAATTATAAGGCTACATGTAGCCTTATAATTACCTTGAGTAACTTATAAATATACAGTGTGCAATTTTATGTAAATGTAGTTTCTATAGTTATAGTGGGTTCGTAAAGTCTTAGATCAACAACCCACTATAACTATAGAAACTACATTTATATAAAATTGCACACTGTATATTTATAAGTTAAGTGTACATATACTATAATTTCTACAAACATAAGATGATACCGTAGATCTAACTATATTAACCTAGACATAGCATACAATAGCAGAACCCATGTACCCACTGCACCCATCCTACACAACACATACGAGATCTCGTGCCCACCTCACCTCTTACCTCCCCACTGTATACAACCCACACAGCTGCTTACTAAGTTTTTTTCATTTCTCAACCTGAAGATGGTCAATTTAAAGTGCCGAAACATGTAGTTGTTCTTTATGTAATAAATTCTATACATATCTCTACCATCATATACTTGTGTTAGACAAGTACATACACTCCAGTCTAGTTTAATTATAAACACAACGGGGATGACGAACCTTATGATTATATATATATATATATATATATATATGCACAGTTTAAATGCGTGCTTTTGTACATGTTCAAAAGAGAACATAACATTACATGACTCGAAGTTGCGTGCTTGGTATTCGCATTAATTCTAGCCTTCTACCAACGTGTCTACTACTGAATTTTGTACGTTCAAGCGACGTCTTGGACAAGTAATTTGTATTAATATAAGATTCTCTTAAAATTAATTACACGTACTGATCTGTTTGCTTAATCGATATGTGACATAGACAGTCATCAGTTGCAGGAAGCAAGAAAAGCTACAAATCGACAAGTAGTGTACTTGTATACTTGTGTGTTTACGTCACTTCCATTTTCGGATTATGAAATCTTGAAGGACTGAATTTTTGTGCACGGACTGCGCGTTATATGGGGCCTCAGTAAATCTTTAAGTACCTTAGACATTTTTAGTTACTGAGTTATTGTGTCAGGTAGGTACGCGGTGCGTCTGTTAATGTGTTAAAGTACGTTCTTTGTTAGAGTAGTTAGTGCGTATTGTAGTAGAGTAAGTGTTAACTGAAGAATAAAAACCAACCAGATGCCACTTGTTATTTTATTGTACTTCTCATACACTCAACATGTTTCGGGCATTACTATGCCCATCATCAGGAGCTCGCGACTATGATGTTGATTACCACATTGGTCGTTTCGTTCTTGGTTTGTTGTATGTTGGAGGTTAGGTGCGGTTAGGCTGGAGTA
>Ga0131853_10025226_pt1 | contig 10716 bp, 5 predicted proteins | sample TergutLab28metaG_FD_92764 | JGI IMG/M metagenome (GOLD analysis project Ga0131853, IMG submission 92764) | Labiotermes labralis P1 segment gut microbial communities from Petit-Saut dam, French Guiana - Lab288 P1 (version 2) (version 2) | ecosystem: Host-associated > Arthropoda: Insects >... | reverse complement strand
TTTTCCTCCTGTGTCACTCTGTGTATATATATATATATATATATATATATATATATATATATATATATATATATATAATTATTTCTGGCGCAGATGGCAGATGTTCGTTAACTGTTTGTCGCTGTTCAAGAACTTCAATGACGAAACTGACACTGCTTATTATTGTTCAGTAAAATGTTAATATTCCGTATCTGGATGATATGAGAATTTGTAGAATGGAGACGGGTCTCTGATGTTTTAACGTCGAGTCTTTTGCGGTGTGGATTCTTCACAGTACAGTAGAACTCCACTTATCCGGATTAATTAGGACGACGAGCAATCCGGGTATGCAGAAAATCCGGATAATTTGATTTTTCTTTGAAAATAGGCTACATTGGCATTTTGAAGTGGGGGGGGGGGAAATTATTCGAACGTGTGTTATAGGCTACATATTTATTTACGTACAAATAAAGCATTAGTACATAATTTCTTATATGTATTTGACAGATTGGGGAACAATTGAAGCCATAACAAGATGTAAGTACAGTTACAGTACGAAAATGTTTGCCGGAAAGACCAGGCTGATTCGGATAATTGGCTATCCGGATAACCAGCGTCCTAATGAGTGGAGTTCTGTATTTCTCTTTGAAAGAACTATTGACAAATAACTTATTTGTCGGACTTGGCCACTTAGCACAAGGAGCTTACCACACGATTAAAAGAGTCTGTAGAGTCGAAGAGGTGTAATGTCACGAAATTCGTCTTTTGGGTTTTTAAAGTGGAAGCGGATAAAATCATTTTTCGTTGAGTTTCATATCTTTATGTTTTGTTTTTTTCTGAAATTAGATAGCGCGCCGCGTTGGAGAGGTAGAAGCGCCGCATGGGGCCCCCGAGCCCCATTTTGCAGATGGCTGTTCTAGCTTAACCCCACCCTCTTGCAGTTCCTCTGATCGTCACACGTCAAGTCAGCTGCAGCAGAGCAGTGATGCATAAACCTAAGTCAGTCGACACACGTATTAAAAGTTCATAAAAATCCATATTTTGTGTGTGTGTGTGTGTGTGTGTGTGGGTTTGGGTGTGTCAGTCACAAAATTCGACATGCAGACTCTGGTGGAGATAAATTGGGAGGAACTGATGGGAGCCATTTCTCATTTGTTATGGTGAAAGATGGCTGATAAATGGAGGGAGTGCTGTCACTGGTGGTTTTTGAGATTATGGGATCGAACTGCACTGCTCTGTGACACAGTTAACACTGTGCTTTGCGATCGTAATATCGGACTTCCTGTTCTTCGTTGCGTGCTGAAAAAAAATCTGTGATGATTTGGCCACATAATATTCCAAAAATTTCAAATGAATAGACATTGTCGATATCAATTCCCTTGTAATTTTAAATTGTTATGGTTTAAAATGTCGCCGTTAAAGTTTTTAAATGTCATATCACAATAATTCATTAGCTATCGTCATTTGACCAACATAATTCACGATTCATTTCAGTCGATCTACTACGTGTAACCTCAAACGAAGAACCAGCCACTCTTAGCAGATTCTTTCTTGGAAAGTTAGCATTTGATCAGCCGGTCAAGAAATTTAGATTTTCTGAAGAAACTCCATATTTTCTTATCATGTCCTGAAAAGCGTCTTGTATATTTCTTTAATAATTCGGCGTGGAAAATGCCGTAATATGTGCACGCATGCGCGCACCCCTCTGCCGTCTGTAAGAACTTGACCATCAATTTAAAAGATTAGTGGCCTATAATATGTGACCTTGCTGTCCTTATTTGGGGACTGCAGTGGCACAGTTGTTTGAGGCACTGCGCTAAAAGCCGGAAGGTCGCGGGTTCGATTCCCGATAGTATCATTGGAATTTTTCATTGACATAATCCTTCCCGCCACACTTTGGCCCTGGGATTGACTCAGACTCTAACAGAAATGAGTACCAGGAATATTTCTTGGGGGAAAAGGCGGCCGGTGCGTATGGCTGACGACCTTTCCACCTTCATGTTTCGACTGTCTTGAAATCTGGAAGCTTCAAACTCCTGGAACCCTCATGGCCTGTCCCGGCCTGTAATGGGATTGCATTAACTTCCCCCCCCACCTCCTGTGGCGCTGCGGCCCAACGCAGGCCATGGCCTCCTCATGCTTGAGGTTTCTAGATCACACACAACGACGCACCACAGTCGGTAGGACTCCTCTGGACGAGTGATCAGCTCGTCGCAGAGACTACCTGACAACACACAATATTCACAACAGACAAACATCCATGCTCTCGGTGGGATTCGAACCCAAGATTTCAGCAGGCGAGCGGCCTCAAACCTGCGCCTTAGACCGTGCGGCCACTGGGACCGGCTTGCTTTACCTTTACTGTCCTTATTTTTGCATTTCAATTTAACACCCGATGCATGGTAGTGTATATAAAAAAAAAACTGTTTTACAATATCCCAAACTTCAGGCATCCCGTAGTTAACAGACGTTGTTTATAATAACTTGTTTATTTACTGCGGGTGTCTGTGAATTACTGCAGTGATTATCGGGGACCATCAATACGGACAAGTTAATTGTGTATTTTTGTAACTAAACGAATACGCGACATATAATTAACGCGTATAATTAATTTTATTGACTGGTGTTTTAATTATTTCAGGAAGGGAATACACAACAGGGTGCATCACCATACAGTTGACTTTGATACGTTCCATACACCATTAAATTTATTGGAAATAAATTATTCGTTTTTTTTCCTGTGTCGGAATTTTAACTTTTATTTCTATAACTTACACTTTATTGCATTTTATTTTTCCGTTTTTCACATTACGCACTTCAACTAAATTTCTACTTATTTTTAAATGGACAGTTGACAGTGGAGAGAGAGCAGTGGACATGGGACAGTAGACAGAGAACAATGGACAGTGAGCAGTGAATATTGGACAGTGGAGATAGAACAGCGGACGTTGGACAGTAGACTGAGAACAATGGACAGTGGGAAGTGGGCAGTGGATAGTAGAAAGTGGAGAGAGAACAGTGGACAGTGCATGTGGACAGTGAACAGTTGAGAACGGACAGTGGGCTGTGAATAGTGGACAGTGGAGAGAGAACAATGGGCAGTTCACAGTGGACAGTGGACATTGGGAAGTGAACAGTGGGCAGTGAATAGTGGACAGTGGAAAGAGAACAGTGGACAGTGAAGAGAGAACAGTGGACAGTGGAGAGTGAACAGTGGGCAGTGGACAGTGGACAGTGGACCGTGGGAATTGGGCAGTGAATAGTGGTTAGTGGAGAGAGAAAAGTGGACGGTGGACGGTAGACAGAGAATAGTGGACAGTGAGAAGTGGCAGTGAGTAGTGGACAGTGGAGAGACAACATTGGATAGCAGAATGAGAATAGTGGACAGTGGAGAGTGAACAGTGGGCAGTGGACAGTGGACCGTGGGAATTGGGCAGTGAATAGTGGTTAGTGGAGAGAGAAAAGTGGACGGTGGACAGTAGAGAGAGAATAATGGACAGTGAGAAGTGGCAGTGAGTAATGGACAGTGGAGAGAGAGCAGTGGACAGTGGAGAGTGAACAGTGGACAGTGGACAGTGGACCGTGGGAATTGAGCAGTGAATAGTGGTTAGTGGAGAGAGAAAAGTGGACGGTGGACAGTAGACAGAGAATAGTGGACAGTGAGAAGTGGCAGTGAGTAGTGGACAGTGGAGAGAGAACAGTGGGCAATGCACAGTGGACAGAGAGCATTACCGGGCGAATTAATTGTACTCTGTCGCGGCATTGTTATCTGCACTTTGCCGCAAATCAAAAGCAAAGTTTTTAATTTAGTAACAAAATGGACACTCAGTGCCAAACATTCATGTATGACGTGAAGCTGAGAACAAAATAAAAGTTGGAGCTTCGGTTCAGAACATTCTTTTGATAAAGTGTGCGTTGACAGAAATTTAACTGGAATATTATTTGTGCCAGCATGCATTCCAACATATTTGTTTTTGGTCAGTTGTGTGCGTCAGAAATTGTGATCGTATTGCGGTATGTGTGTTTGATACGTTTGCATCTGAAATGAACTAACACACCAAGTCACGAGTGACACCTATAAAAGCAAGCGTCGTCAAAATTGAAATGTATTACTATTTCTTTATAAACAATGTCATTGTCTATGTCCCCGTGAAGGAAGGTCCACATCTTTAATTGATATTTGATGTACGGCAGTTGTGGCAACTTGTACCTCTATACAGACAGCAGGGTATTTTCGTTGCTAATATTGCTTATGAGACCGCCTCTGTGGTCTAGTGGTCAGAGTTTCTGGCTACAGATACAGAGGTCCCGGGTTCGTTCCCCGGCGCTACCAGATTTTCTGAGTAGTAGTGGGTCTGGAACGGGGTCCACTCACTAACTTCGCCGACCGGCGGCGGCCGCTCTGTCGGTATAGTTCGCGTGCGGACTAAGGCCACGGAGTTTAGTTTTAATATTGCTTATGAATTCCATTACCCAGTTACTACTGAAGTACGTCCCGTCTCTTTAATAGCTCGTTACAATATTAACATTTTTTTGAGTTTGCAAACTGGGCACGCGGTGGCCCAGTTGTTTGAGGCACTGCATCGCTAACCAGATTGTCACGGGTTCGATTCCCGATGGTGTCACTGAAAATTTTCATTCACATTCCCGGCCGCACTATGGCCCTGGGGTCGAGTCAGCCTCTAACAGAAATAAGTACCAGGAATATTTCCTTGGGGGTAAAGGCGGCCGGTGCGTACGGCTGACAGCCTTACCACCGTCATGTGCCTATAGTCTGGAAATCTGGGAGCCTCAACCTCCTGTAATTCTCAGGGCCTGTCCAGGCCTGTAATGGGATTGCTGTACCTTGTGCAATGCAGTTTACTGGGATCATGCTCCAGGACCTGACTGTGTAACTGACTGGTATTCTTGAAGTGTGGTCGTTGTTTTTATCTCGTGAGTTCCAGTTCCTGTTCTTATGACGACCTTGTGTTCGGTGCCCGTGCAGCACGGTTACAGTGACTTACTGAATCACGAAATACAGAGCTGGCTACCGCGGTTCAGAGACACCAATGAACGGAGGAAATTAAGACATTATTGTTTCCAGCAGTAAACACGATGTGATTCGTCGCCTGACATGGCCTGACAGTCAAGTGCTACGTTCCTAAGAGTTTAACATTCCAAAAATGTTTCTTTGCATGTGTTATTTACCGGTTGAATGAAGTGCGATTAATCGCAGAATCATTTAACGCTTACTTTACCTGATGTGGCTGGTTTCTTAGCGTCTGTATGTCCACATATCTGTCCGGACGGAGTGTGACCCTTCTCTAAGGGATATTGCACTTTATGTGGCACCGTATTGGACTTCACTATTTTTAGGCAAGGCGTCCCCTTTGTGTTACAGTCTAATAAATAAAGTAATAATAAACAGAGTATAACACAACTTTAGTTGACTGTCATTTTAAATAATTTACAGCTACATGTTTCGGCTCTTAAAAGTCATCTTCAGGCTGAATATAAACGAGTGTATATAATACAGTGCTATAAAATGGACGAGATTTCATTTACATAGATTTTTAAATTATGAAATGGATATTATTAAAATGGAGCATGAGATATGATAAAACATATTTCATACTCCATTTTAATAATATCATTTTGATAATTTAAAACTTTATGTAAATGAGATCACGTCCATCTTATTATATATATATATATATATACTGTTTTATATTCAGCCTGAAGATGGCTTTTAAGAGCCGAAACTCGTAGCTGTAAATAATTTAAAATGATAATTAATTAAAGAGTGTTTTTTATTTATTGTTACTTTATTTATTATGTGGAATGCTAAGAACTTATCAGTTGAACATCCCTTGAAACACTTCACACTATATTCTGAGGCAACCAGGAATTGTAAATGGCTAAATGAAGACATAAATTTCAAGGTAACTTAAATGTTGCAAAATCTGTTGCTCTCGGCCCATGATTAGCACAGTACAAATTCCACTGCGTTCAGATCTGCGTTATTCTGGGATATTCCTTACCGATGTTTCGGGATAACTTATCGGTGCCATCTTCAAGGGCCAGGAACTCCAAGACGAATGAAATCATGCGTACTCCACTACATGCAGTTCTCAGGATATAATCTCATCGCACTCTCTGGCCGTGCTTTTAGTTTCTGCCGTGAAATATTTGGCACGTAGATTTTAGGAATGTTTGTGACTTACGTCCTTTTAAAGTATAGCTACATTATTTTATGTGGCAACTGTCAGTAGACACACCCCGTCTGTTGTTTAGACTATAGACTCAACAGAACTTTGACATGCAAGGAATAGCTTGTTTGTTAGTTGTGACGCGTGTCTGTGAGACAAAGGAAACCGTGTCTAACACCTTCATTCAATATGGCGAGTGAGAATCCGATATTGATTGCGGTACACTGGACTGGGACGCGTGGATCCGGACTCACTGCAAATTGGAATAGCGGCCAGCGCTGCGCTGTCTGCCGTCTCGCTGAACGGTGTGAGTGAGTAGTGATGCACGTTGTCAGATAAAATACACACCCTGTATAACGAGCCTGACTCCATTGGTTCAATAATATGGCCTTAAAACTTTCAGCCACTAGATTTGCCCTCTGCCGTGTCGTGGGTTTGCATTACGCACCAAAAAGCTACGTAAGTCCATGAAATTGGATACCTACAACGTTTTTGACACGTGGTAATACCGTTTAAATAAATTTACGGATGTCGTTACTTGCCTAGAACTTACCAGTGTAGAATGGTAGCTGTCTCATTGTATACTAAAAATTTTTAAAATATAAACTGAAGCTTAAGTAAGCATCATACGATGAAGACGTGTGGGGACATTATGGTATAACTCCACGCATTCTTAGCCTCTACAATAGATGGAGGTGAGGGTCAACTTCATTTATGGCCACTTTAACCCTCTGGCAAGGGCACCCGGTAGCTTTTGGGGGCCGCAGTGCTGTTCTGGACGTTTGGGGGGAAAGGAAAATTCCTGTTATTGCACGGGATCGAATGTAAATTGCCGGTCGTCCGGCTAGTTCTTTGAAAATCTGAACTGTGAAAGTAGGATCCTAAATGAATTTCTATCCGTACTGCCCACATTTATTTTCCCATTTGGGTGCAATTCGTATATGAAACCCTCACGTAGTAGGTGTTGAAATCTGGGCGAGAATCATCAAAATCGCTACGTTATTTGGGATAACATTTGTGCATGCACCTTGAAACGTTATTATGTTTTGACTGTAAAAATTTGACGTTCAGGTGACCGTGCATCGTGACAAATTCGCATAATAAAACCAACTAGATGCACTAATTTCTCAAATTTATTTTTGTAATAAAACTCTACATGTTTGGAACAGTTCCTCTGTCCATCATCAGGAGTTTTTCACTGTACACACAGCAATGGTATATGTCATACAGTTTTGCTCACAGTTGTCAGCAAACCAGTATGACATATACCATACATGGTTCTTTTGTAAGAATTAAAAAAAAACACCTTAGTGAAGACCTTGTACTGCGTCGCCATGTGCACCATTTGCGGTCTTGTTTGCTTTTGAAAGCGTCGTAGTGCTCGGAGATCTGTTGCCATTGCTGTGTTGGGTGTGTGAAGGAGTTGGGGAATTAAATAGACAGAATTTCGAATTATAAATCAAAGTAGAGTTTATTCGCCGACATTCATGGGTTTAGAAGAATGAAATGCATCTTAGAAGTGATATAAATTATATCAGTTGTGTGCTATAAAATAATTATGCCTTAAAATTCCAGTATTCCATTTACATAAACGGTGTTCATTTGTGTCTGTGCTCTGGGGTTGTTACAATACAGTGTCTGAAATATCTAATAACTGATGTGGTTTGAACTGTAAGTTTGAGACTTGAAAGGGTGAAAAATTTTCCGCGCGTAAGTTATTGGCCTTTAATATACTCTGATCGAGGTAACACAATTGGACATTACTTCAATTTATCAACCAACGAATGCACATATAATTTCACATAAAATACTTTTAAAACATTTAAAAACGCTCCGACATGTTTCGATCTTGTCAGATCATCAGGGAGCTTTGTTCCTTGCTGAAGTTATGTTACAGTATTCACAATTAAATTGGTATTTGCAAACGAGGTGTTGTGGCAGCATATCATGTTGTGTAGGAATGTGTTGTGGAGCAGTGCCTCGGTGTGCTTCGTATGCATAGGAAGCACACCGCAACACATTCCTACACAACATGATATGCTGCCACAACACCTCGTTTGCAAATACCAATTTAATTGTGAATACTGTAACATAACTTTAGGAAGGAACAAAGCTTCCTGATGATGATCTGACAAGATCGAGACATGTCGGAGTGTTTTAAATGTGTTCTATGTGAAATTATGTGTGCATTCGTTGGTTGATAAATTGAAGTGATTCTACAAAAAATGCACGGTGCTACAATAAGATTTACAATTGGACATGTTTTAGATTTGCTTGTTTGATTGTTTGTGCTGTCGCTAGGCTGTGGTTGATTGGTGACAGTACGATTCCTTGATACCGGTGGGCAGTGACTGGACTTGGGGTATTTTGCAGTCGAATATCAGCAGTGTGCCGTTGTCACGGCCTCTAAGTTTATTGTTTATTTTAAATGTACCATTTTTGAAATGAGGCCAGTATTTGGAAAGCGGAGCTGTACTTCTGCTGCCCCTGTATGCCTTCATGGTGTTAAAGGGGAAAAAATTTACACCTTATTTGTTAGGAAAATTTAATATTTTTGGGCGCGTTCGCACAAGTACGAAAAAGCGACGAATAGCTTCGTCACGTCTGTCCTCCGTCCGTGCGTCCGCATGGGTCAACTCGGCCGCCACTGGGCGTATGTTCATGAAATTTGGGATTTGACGATTTTTGGAAAAATTGTCGAAAAAATTTAAATTTTATTAACCCTTTAAACGCCGAATTAAATCCCATCTGCCATTTGCAGTCATTATTAGGAGCTCACCATATTCTCCACGTTAGCAGGATAAGGGTTAATATCTGACAAGAATGACGGCCACTTTACATGAAGACCGATGTAGGTACATTCATGGCATTAGGATACGTTAATAATCCTTTTTAGAATTAGAAACGTTTTAGACGAAAGTTTTTAGAGAATATCAGAACACGTTTGATGTTCAATAAATTTCCCTTTCATCTCCCCGTCCCACGAAAATCGTGTCGTTTATGAGATAATGTGGTAAAATTTGGTAGAGCCGGAGAGGCCACAGATGACAATATAATAAGGCACATGCGCTTTGCATGCCGGATAATTAAGGCTAGAATACAGACGCACACCGATAATATTTTAATACTTATTGCTTTTCGAAAGCGACAGTGGTCAAGTGAACGCGCCTTGATGTTACGTTGAAACGTACATTGCCTGTCTTCTGTATCGTTACGGTTGTCTTCGTAGGTCGGAAATACAGTGACCTTTTGTGGTGTTTCGGTCTTCCAGTTGTTTTCAAGTGTCTTGTGACACTCTATAAAGATCTTACTAATTTAAATTGTAACTGTCTATATGGACAACGCATTTATTGATACGTTTTATGTATCTCAGCAATGATGTCCGCTCAAGTATCTATCATCTCATTTCCAAGCCAGCAAGGACTCGTTATAGGACTGTACTTTTAGTTTCCTGCTGTTGATCTAACTTCATTTTCCGAATCATTTTCAGAGTTCTGCAGTGCTCAAAGAATTTGGTGGTGATACGTCTGTTGTATCCATTTTCTGGGATAATATGGACTGGCCGTTAGCGACGGAAGGTTTACAAAGCGTCAAAATAGCTTGTAGGTTTTGTACGGTCGGCAGTCACATTAGCACGATTCTTCTGCTAACCACATTCGAATATCTTGCAAGTTAATTGTATAAAAAGTGAAGATGAAAGGCAAATCTGTCCCTTTTCACAACATACAGGCATACAGGTGGAGCGGATTGACAAACAGCAGCAGATGGAGGCAAATGGTGAAATTAACGCACCGGCCGTTTTGTATCTGGGACAAAGTCCGCGGTGCCCCTTGAACAAGGGGTTGGGTGTTCGGCAGAGCCGGTCTGGACGTTTTCAGAAGAAGAAACCTCTTGCCCCTGCCGGTGATTGAACCCTGGTTCGTCTAGCCCACGGTATTGTGACTTTACTAATCACGACATGGCAATTTATAATTATTCGTAACGAAAAGTGCGAAAATAAGAGAGTTATACAAAGGCAGATTTTAAAATTTTGCAGCATAGCCCCCGGGGGGGGGGGCACAAAGCAGGAAGAAAACGGCGCCTTCGTGAATTTTTATAAATAGCTCGGATGATAAAATGCAAGATTAGTCTTCTTTTATTTAAAACCGAACACCCTGTACAAATAATTTTTTTTGTGTGGCGGATCGTTATTTTAACTGAAGCTTTCGCACATTTTGATGGTTCAGGGTTTCACAGATTTTCCAAAAATCTAAGAGCCACTTCAGAATTCGAGGTGACGGAGTGGTGAATGCAGCAACTTGCTGGCTGAGAAGCCGTAAATATTATGCGCCACCTTGCAAGACTTTAGTCGCCCGGTTGACCACTGCCTGGAATTTGTACAGCCCAGTCAAGAGGAATGATGAATTTTGTTATTTTACCCCCCCCCCCCCCCTTAAAAAAAAAAATTTTTTTATTTACCGAAAAAATTTACAACTTGTTTTTTATGAGATATTTTTTTGAGATGGGAGAAAAAGTGGGGGGGGGGGGAAGGTGGGTGTAGAAAGAT
>Ga0131853_10025225_pt1 | contig 10716 bp, 4 predicted proteins | sample TergutLab28metaG_FD_92764 | JGI IMG/M metagenome (GOLD analysis project Ga0131853, IMG submission 92764) | Labiotermes labralis P1 segment gut microbial communities from Petit-Saut dam, French Guiana - Lab288 P1 (version 2) (version 2) | ecosystem: Host-associated > Arthropoda: Insects >... | reverse complement strand
GGTCCAGGTGTATTTATGAATGTTCCGGTGAGGGAACATCGTGCTCTTAACCACCAGATTTTTCGATGTGGCAAAGTTTACTATTCTAACCCCATTATCGTTACTATCCTGATGGAGACTCTCTTGTCCAAATTAGTCCACAAACTTAAAAAAAATTACATCAAATTTTATTAGGTTTTCAGTGGTTATGAAATCTAATCGCAATGACACAGAGAAAACTGACCAGACTGCCCAAACGGTTTCTAATTTTCGTGAAAACCATAGCTAAGGCACTTCATTATAGCTTGCTGCCTGTTCTGTACAGAGGCTGTAACAATTCTACGTGCTCAGTGTCTTCTGAAAACACAGGCAAACAAATCACATCATAATTCACGGCCTTACGACATTAATACAAGTGATACGGACGGACAGACACTCCACATGTAGAAGATGCAATAAATATAGGCAGCGTACTGCACAACGGACCGGATCCTGAAGACAGTCATAAGAAACGTCATCCCTTTCGAGCCGGACTGAAGGAAATGACAAGTAAAATATATACACAAATAAATTAATGAGTGAGTTAAAAACATGAGCGAACATTTGTTAGTCGAGTCCGCAGCACGCCATAACAAATCACAGAACACAACATACAAGGCCTCCTGCTCGCTCCTCTTATGAAGTTGTCCATTAACGTTCCGTGTTGAAGTCTGTTTTTCCACCGTCCTCATCCACGGAAATACTCGTAATGTTCGTTTTGTCTCTCCTCTAGTTTTTCTCACACGATACTCCCATCGAACCTGCATCTTATCTCATACAAATTTTTTCCGTACTTCTGGATGCGCCTTACAATTTTCTTAAGAGCTGCCCCTTCTCTCCCCCCACTAGTGTCAGTTACAGAAATGCCTTCTGCATCTCCGCATCGCCAAGAAAAGTAATGCCACTTGAACGGCAGCTCCTCCCCCAGCATAACGGACAGTTTGCCCTCTCTACCCCACCCACTAACGCACTCAATTTCCAAATCCCACTTCCCAGATCTGCTAATCTCGCTCCTCTCATTCCTCTTACCGTCCTCCCTCCCTCCTTCTTTATTTGCCCACTAAAATAATAGTAAGCGTTTAACCCTGCCATTCGTCTTTCTGTCAGTCTGTCTGTCTGTTTGTCCGTCTGTCTGTCTGTCACTACAGCAAGTTCAATAGGCCGCAGTCACCTGTGAATTACCTGCTAAATATGGAAAATGAATCCCAAACCCTCTTTTAAACTTCTCCCCCAACCTCCAAATTACACATTTGTAGCCATTAAATAAGGACTTGCAACATTCACGGCTGCACACACCATGACACTGAGTGTTTATTTGTTTATTTATTTATTCCAGCGGCGGTACGTTAGCAGCGTCATTCAACCATTCGACCATTTGGTTGCCAATATTTTTGGCTCTCAGATGCTGACTACAAAGCAGTGCTTCTGAACAAATTGTGCTGCTGCATCACAGAGAGTGCAGTACTGCTGTGATGCAGATGTTCCGTAATGCAATCACGTCCAAAAAGCAGACGGAAGTTTGTAGCAGCCTCGCTCCTTGGCCAGTCAGATGGCTTTGTAATCGAGTCGCGTCGAAAAGTAAGCCATAAATAACGCACAGATTTGCCGTAAAAGGGACAAATTAATCTGACAGGGAGAACACATCACGCAGTTCCCATGACACTTTTGTCTGTAGATTGTTACGTGTATAAAACTTGGTCTCTCGCTGACCAGAACGGTGACTTCAAAATATTTTGATCTGAATGGGAAGAGGCAACAAATTGTACGAGGTTGGAGCTCCACGCCTTGTGCGCGTCTGCAACTTGCGGACAGCATGAGCAAAATATTGGAGAGGTGAGAAAGGCTTTCAAAATTTCATCGAAACACCCGACCTCTTGAAAACAGGACAACGGACAGGCGGCTGAGTAAATAATGTCTGGCCGTACCTGGAATCTAACCGGAGCCATATATATTGCAGAAACTGTGCCACAGCTCTGTTGTTACAAACTCAAAATTAGTATCGAGACAAATTTGTATTCAACATTACAAAGAAAATCGTTTAGAACAAAACCGAAAAGTGTCAGTTCGTAACAAACTGTCATTTGAATCTGCACGTAGAGGATCATATTGTTTTGTGACGTCGGTTCGACATGGCGGGTGTCAACCAATGTAGCAGTCGCTGAACTTCTCTGATTCTCCGCCAGATGTCTTTCCGACCGTCAGCAAACATTCCGATATTCTGACAGATTTCTGAACTAAGAGTAACTGCCTTCGCCTGAAAAATTCTTCACCACGCCAGAAGTTTGCTGAGTGCATTCCACACAGATTTTCAGTAGCGAACGTCTGTGAGCTGCCGCAGTCACTGTATGGTTTACAGTTTGATTTCTTCCAGCTCTAACATATCTGTTCTCAAATTTATTTCCTCCATGACGCATCAATGTATCGCATCTCCAGAAACAAAAATGGCTCTTCGAAACAGAAGAAAGTGTGCCTTATCAAAACTGTATCAGTTTCTAACGTAACAAGAAACTTTGCATGGTTACATTTAATTTTTGATTACGGCAAATGTCCTGATCAACATAAGACACGCGAACCGATGCAACCGCAACTGGCCATCGCGAAGTGCCTCTACCGTGCCTAGCGGACCTGCAAATTGGACCGCGGCAAGGGACATGGACTGACACAACACCTACAAAAATAGCAGCAGCAGCTTCCACAATAGAAACACTTGCAAATCATTTTCAAGTGTTTCACACAAGGACTTTAATATCTCAAGTTCTACGATGAAACAGATATGGTTGTTTAAGTAGCTGTATAAAAGCTGCGAACTTAAGTAATCACAAAATGTAACAATATTCTGGAGCAAACGTAAAAATGTCCTCCCTGCAGATGGCGCAATAAGTGCCGAAACATGTAGGAGAAAATGTCATAATTAATGCTTGTATTTTATTGCGTACGTGCATTTTGTTGGTGCACTACAGACGTAACTCATACACAGTTATTCAATTAATTTTATGTCCGAATCGTGCCAGTTTTTATTAGACTTAAACACAGATCAAAGTAAGTCCGCGTTTATCGTCGGTATTATCTCCTTCTTGTTCCTCGCACAGAGATTCAGACCCCTCTCCCTCTGAAACTTTTTCACTGTATCGCACGGGGTGTTCAGCTGTTTTCTGACTTAAGTCATTCTGGTTTGCTGTTCAACACGAAAATTGGGACATGCTGCACTTTACTGCGACAGAGTAACCTGGTTCTCCAACATGCTGTAGAAACAGCCTCAGTCCCTGCATACCATTCTGTTGTTCAGCCCATTATGTGCACCACAACGTACAGCAATCCGTTTATTCCGGTTGAGTAACTTCCTAGAAACATCTAAAAGATATTCTCGCTACAATAATTGTGCTGCATACAATCTTCGTTTCTAATGCCACCACAGAAGACAAATTGATCGTCCGACCTTTTAGCTGGTGATAAACAGTAAATCACCAAACAGAAGAGGGACAAGCGAAAAAAAAAGGGTTTTAATTGTGTGTGTGTGTGTGTGTGTGTGTGTGTGTGTGTGTGTGTGAGACAAGCACTTGACCTTGACCTTGCATCCCATCCACTCCCAACATTTCTTGTTCTGTCGGCCCCATTATGTTACTATCCACATTTCCAACTGTCTCTTCCCTTTAACATCTCTCTTTTCACGGACAGATTCTTGTCTGTCATAACGAAGACGATGCAGCAACCAGCGCGAGAGAAATGACGTCACGTCACCAAGTGCTGCATGCCTCACTTCAGGCACTTACAACACAATAACCACAGTATGACAACACGAGTTAACATTCTTAGCCCTACCGTGAAGATGGAGGCTGACCGTCCGTTCAAATAGCCGGTGCCATTCCAACACACTACAGACTGTCCGTTGAAACAGCCGGTGCCATTCCAACACACTACAGACTGTCCGTTCAAAGAGCCGGTGCCATTCCAACACACTACAGACTGTCCGTTGAAACAGCCGGTGCCATTCCAACACACTACAGACTGTCCGTTCAAAGAGCCGGTGCCATTTCAACACACTACAGACTGTCCTGTTCCATAAGATACCAGTTTCAGGTATGGCCGTCTATTCGTCTGTCTACAAACAAACATTTGCCATAGGCACCAAAATCTTAATAGGGGCCGGGACAGAGCAGTCCGTATAGGGACTCGCTACAGACTCGACGGTCCAGGGATCGAATTCCGGTGACGGTGAGATATTCCGCACTTGTTTAGTTCGGTCCTGGGGCCACCCAGCCTCCCGTGCAATGGGGACCGGTTCTCTTTCCTGGGGTAAAGCGGCCGGGGGTGGCGTAAAACATCCATCCCCATCTAACACCGAGAGCCTTGAGGGCCTGTTCTAGAGTGAATATTAACTTTTACCTTTACCTTTACGAAAGTTTTAAATGCTAAGGACAACATGTCAGGAGGCCTGCGAAAATTGTGCATTTAAGGGCCTCAAAAATTTTACTCTTCACCGAATATTCTTAGGATAAGGACATGGAACAGCAATGCAGCACAAGACGTGGGACGACGATAGAGTATAGCTTGGTGCGGGGAAGAGTCAGCTTCTGCAAGAACAGACAGCGCGACGGCTGCTCCGTGAGAACCTCAGGCTGCACAGCGCAGGACGTTAGGTTACGTGATGAATAATGAACTGGGAAGGATTTCCAAGAGTCTGAGGCTTAATCAAAATATCATCTGGAATTTTCTTGGTCAGTCTAAGAAAACCACGAGAAACGACATTCAGCGTAGCCAACGAACTTACCCAGAACCTTTTCGATAAAACTGCACAGCGTCGCCGCCACAATAGCCTTGCTCGGTAAGCATCGTGCATTGTGGCTCAAGCTGGTTCTGTTGCTACCAGCAGAGCACTCATTTCCATGGTCACTGAGAACAATGTATGGATAAGCTAACCGCACAGCTCTTCGGCATATCTTTCGTAGGCCACATGCCCTCAGAGCCTGCCTTCGGCACACGACATTAACAAGGCTCCACCGGTTCCCTAGATGAATCAAGGGAATCTGGACTGCAGGCAGCAAATGGGAGACACTCCACTGGGTAGGCCGATACAAAACATATTCCCAGACTAGCGTAAATGTACTGTATTTTATCATTCTGTTTCTGGTGTCGGGGTAGCTCAACTGGTTTAGTGACTAAACTAGAGGCTCGGTGACCAAAGGATCTGTGTTTAATTACCGTCACACGAGAGATTTCCTATTCGCCACCGCATCTTTATCGACTCACAGCTCCTGGTCGAATGGTACGGTGGCTGGTTCTTTACCCGCAAGAGAAAACACGGGCCGAGTCGTGAACCTAACCTCTCGGCACTACTGAATGTCGAAGGAAAAGAAGATCGATACACCAACTGCCCCATAGGTTCTTATATAGGGGTGCGTAATTGTGTTATAATAGCCGCGTAATGTGTAGATTAGGGTAAGCTGAGTTTTGACTGTGACAGCAGACTGAACTGTCATGATTGGTCAGTTCGTGCCAACACAGTGTCAGTAGGACGACTACACGTCTACTTACTCGCCTGCCGGCCTCATTATTGTGCAGGTTCATAAGGCTGCGACCCTGCTCCCTGGACCCTCGACGGTAGTTCTTCTCCCTCTCTCGGATGTCCACAAATCCCTGAGTGAACCTGCAACACACGTCGTACTAATCTTCACCAAAACATAAGCACACTTTGACGGTGTTTCAGAACAAGATGCTGTGGCTTAAGAAAACAAGAAGTACTACTAAACTACACACTGAGAACAAATTGCAGGTTTTCACGGCGATTTTCGATTATTTGATTGCCTTCTTTTGTATTTCGACGCCGTTTCGGAGGAGAGTACAGCCTACCCCTGCATGGTGACTAGTCTGGGTCAGGTGGGTGTTGAAGTGATTAGGCACCAGGATCAGGGTCGGTGTCTTTTCGGCCGTCCCGGATGGCAGTTGGTTTCGAGTCCCGCTTGTTGCACCCTTGTGACCACTTCACAGTGGAGGAGGAGGAGGTGGACTGCCTCGTGTCGGTGGTGCTAATTGCGCCTTCTCATCCAGCGGAATCAATCCTTCTTGTCTTTATGACTCGGCCGCGGACACCTTTCACGATGGTATTCAATTTTGCAGCCTCTGTGCTACAGTCTAAAGCCGTGACACAATATTTTGCACAGTGCAGAAGGTTACATTCCCCACCGCGTTAGCGCTGCTTTGGTTGGGCTCCGCAGGTTCAACCATGTGGTCAGAAACTTCTTGGGGCTTGCAATTTGTGGTTGGTGCTGCAGCCCATGCTGAGCACGTAAATTCTGCCGCACTTTCAAGGGATGTTGAATATGTCTGGGGATTTAAGCCCAGAACATCTTTAGAAGGAAGCGGCATGCCAGTCCGAGTGTCTTGATGCATTGTTTTGATAGGATTTTGATAGCATTCGATGAAGCTCTCGGAAGTGTTTTGACCGAAGTACAGGTGGCTGTTGTCGTGTGGCTGTCAATCGGTTGTCTGAGCTGCAGCGGCATAAGCAGGACGCCGCACGGGATATCTGTAGTGCTATACCCATTGTTATCATTGTTAAGGAAGGTGGCCTGCAGCCTAACCAGTTCAGCCGGTCTCAGACGGTGTGGGCCCTGTGTACTTAAGGTGGGCAGCACTGAGAAATCTGTCGCTGTGTGGTCGTGCGTTCTTGCCTTTTGGTACACACATTTGTGTGTTTGCTTTGTTGCGCACTGCGGTCCATCTGTGTGTGTCAATACACAACAAACACAGTCTCAGTGTCCATGGTGCACTGCATATACTGGCTCCATTTGTTGGTAGTCCTGGAAGTTGTTCAGTCCTTCTGCTCCGTGTGGCCACACTACCGTCACTTCCGTTGCTGACGGAATACGTGGAAAACACTTCGCAATGTGTCTAAGGCATGTCCTTCTCCGTAATTTTGGCTCAGTCATGGTGTAGCACCCCACAGTACGAGCTGCGCACCACTGACCACAATTTGCTCAATTGGTCCGATTCATGGAGCAGTCTCAGCAGATCATGCAGCTCAGCTCAGTACTGTAAGTAGATCAGACTTCGTTGTGCAAGACAGCCGTCCTACACAACGAGTAGAACAAGTGTTACGCAGTGGCTACTGCGGCAAGAACGAGTACGGTTAATGCAGCGGATTGACAACCTTTTAAAAGCCCCTGGAAGAAAAATTTGAAGGGTCTTTCTACAGGAGGCTTTATCAGTCAGGGCAACGTGAAACTGTTGCTAGGAGAGACTAACGCATTCGCCGGACACACTATGGCACTCACTTGGCCACAACAGTAACTTGGGCCGTACACTGGTCACCTGAACTGAAGACGAGAGGCGACTGCACTTTGTAAGGGAAGTATGAAAGTGTTTTGTTATGACAAGTTGCAGGAGACATACCGGGCCAAATTATGACAAACGTTGGCTATTGCATAGCATTGTGTCCTCCAGGGGGGCAGGGATCTCTCTGTTCCGTGGCAGAATCAGTGCTTGGAATCGCTATATCCAGATATGATGTCTTTATTCCTTGTAACATATGTATACAGATATCGGTGTGAGTCATTACAGTAATGCAGTCAACCCTAACACCCTTCCCTTCCTCACGCTGCCGGTGGTAGGAACAGAATGAGGAAAGCCCGTATAGATTGCGGTCCGCTGTCATTCGGTGGTGGAAGCACGTTACCCAGCATGCTAGCGGTTCGACACCGCGAAAGGGGTACGACTTCGTGCTCGTGACACCTAAGGTGGGTGCCACAGAACAGCTGTGCCTAGCAGGGTTAGAGAGCGAGTAGCTACAGCAATAGCGGCAAGGCACGTCGCACAGCTGCAGATGACCGACCGATTGTGTAACAGGCGGCAGCAATCACCTGCTGACATCAGCCAGCTCTAAAACAGCTTCACCAAGTCACTCACAAACCGCAACATCATGCCGTAATGAAAAATGCACTTGTCGCAGAGAAATGACGAACTGAGACTTTAGAGGAAGAAGCTGCAGGCGGCAGTTACTGGTTACAATAGCTGCAAAGGTGTGGATTGTCAGTGACAAACTGGCGCATCGATAACTTGTTGGTGACAGTGGAGAACTGGCTGGACTAATTAATTATGTAAAAATTCTAATTGCGAAGGATTTGAGGGTTTTATTAAATTAAGTGTTCTTCCAAAAATTATCACCCAGGTCTACTTCGAAATTCTTACCCGCTCAGTTCATGGTCATGTTCCCATTTCAGCGCCATAATTATCTCGCCCAGAAGGACTCCTTCCATCAGGTGCAGCGTTATGACCGATTCTAGAATCCCGCCCTCAAACCCGGGGAATCTTCTCAAATGGGTGCCGGGGGACTATTTACCGTGTAGGCAAAGCAGCAAAGGGGCGAACCTGTGACCGCCGCCTAGATCCAGTGCTGAGGTTAACTAGACTATGGAGCTACATAGTCACTTGCTGTTCAACTGCTCATCAGCACAGACACAGACACAGACACACACAAACACAAACTTATGTCTGTCATCCAGCAGTGGGCATTCATATACAAGGAAATTCCCTTGGCCAGATACTCGACCGCCATTCTGTACAAGCATACCGTCTAGCCCAAACACTTAAATGCAAAGCCAAAAATGTTGTCTGCTTAACACAGGATCTATACTGATCAATATGGCTTGGAGCTGTTTACTGGGCGGACGCCCAATTTTACTCCCAACAAAGAAGTAATATGCTTCTTTCCATCCCTGATAGCAGCTTTAAATAGACCATGACTTCACCTCAGGCACTCCCCAGATTACTCTCAAGCCACCGTCGCACGCTTTAGTGACAACTGACGAAGACACTGTAGTTTAAAAATTCTACAGCTCAATAAATACACTGCGCCTATCCTACAGGGATGTCGTATTTTATACAAGTATTCAACCGCTAAGATAGGTCGATGGACTGGACATGTAGCACGACTGTAAAAAATATATACATCTACAATTTCAGTGAAGCACAATTTCGAATGTAAAATTCCAGTGACTCATCATCTTGAAACACTGCATATGATGTTTATTGCTTATCAATGGTTTATAAAGTGAAGACACAGGAGATTGCAGGAAATAAACTGCAGTGTCTTAGCACAAGGTTCAGTGGCACATGCGATGAAGCGATAAACCGAATAGGCATACTGGAGTATTTGGTGTTGCCTTGTGACAAGGATAGACCGAACTAGCTTTGTATAAGGTTCAGTGGCTCATTTCATGGCAGCGATAAACAGAACCGGCTAAGTGTAGGGCTCGGTGGTTCATGTGGTGATAGCGATAAACTGAACTGGCTTATTATAAGGCTCAGTGGCTCTAATAGTGACAGTAATAATACTTCAGGTTCAATTGGAAGCAATAACAGTAAACAGTCTGGCGGAGTTTTAAATCTGTGTGTCCCTGTTTCATGTTCCAGCCAAAACACCGGTTAAGTTGCCTGAGGTTTCAGACTTCTCCTCAACCCGTCTACATACGGTACATGTCGGTACATTGCTTCCAACAGGCCACGGTCTCTTCACTCTTACATCGCCCCAGCACTACACATTCTGTTGTCTCCGAAAATGAAGCCGCCGCTATGTGTCCCATATACCTTAACGAAAGGATTTATTTTGTGTGGGTTATTTCTAGTTCATTTAACAACCCTGTCAGCAACCCTAAGTCCGATGATTGCATTAGGAATAATTAACTTTAAAGGGTGTGTAAAAGCCACTGTAATGTACCCTGTCATGCCAGCATTGGCCTGCAGGTGCTAAGAATATTCAATACTGCTTCAGTCACGTCGGCTGATGGAACTGGCAAAATTTGAACCGGCCACTTCCTGAAGTGTAGCTGCTTTAGCCAGTTTGTTTGAAGTCAGAATGCTACATACTTGTATCCGTACTCCAGGTTGTCGCCGCAACCTCCCCAGATCCAGTCGCGATGAAGGTCCCGGGGACGCCCAGTACGGGAACATCCGCAGGAACTCAGCTGTCCGTCCCGGCACGACCGTGATATGGCGTGCACTACACCTGCTGCACCGATGGCGTGCGCGAAGGCCGCTTCCCGACTAGCTGAAACAGAGATGTGACATCATACAGGGCACACCATTCACAGACTGACTGCAGTGGGATAGAAGAAAGCTGCAGTACCCTCTGTAACGTTATGTCGCTCAGCACAGTACCCTCTGTAACGTTATGTCGCTCAGCACTGTACCCTCTGTAACGTTGTGTCGCTCAGCACTGTACACTCTGTAACGTTATGTCGCTCAGCACTGTACCCTCTGTAACGTTATGTCGCTCAGCACTGTACCCTCTGTAACGTTATGTCGCTCAGAACAGTACCCTCTGTAACGTTATGTCGCTCAGCACTGTACCCTCTGTAACGTTATGTCGCTCAACACTGCACAGTCTGCAACGTTATGTCGCTCAGCACTGTACCCTCTGTAACGTTATGTCGCTCAGCACTGTACCCTCTGAAACGTTATGTCGTTCAGCACTGTACCCTCTGTAACGTTACGTCGCTCAGCACTGTACTCTCTGTAACGTTATGTCGCTCAACACTGCACAGTCTGCAACGTTATGTCGCTCAACACTGCACAGTCTGCAACGTTATGTCGCTCAACACTGCACAGTCTGCAACGTTATGTCGCTCAGCACTGTACCCTCTGTAACGTTATTAACATTTAGAGCCAACATAAGTTGGCAGGTGTTTTCTGATACACAGCTAG
>Ga0131853_10025224_pt1 | contig 10716 bp, 5 predicted proteins | sample TergutLab28metaG_FD_92764 | JGI IMG/M metagenome (GOLD analysis project Ga0131853, IMG submission 92764) | Labiotermes labralis P1 segment gut microbial communities from Petit-Saut dam, French Guiana - Lab288 P1 (version 2) (version 2) | ecosystem: Host-associated > Arthropoda: Insects >... | reverse complement strand
CCGTCGAGGGCACCGTGACCGTCGGCTCGACCGTGCGGGTCACCCTGCTGGTGCGCGAGCTGTACGGCCTGCTGGGGCCGCTCGAACCCCGGAGCGTGCGGCTGGAGCTGGCCGAGCGGTCGGCACTGCGCCCGCCGATCACCGCCGCCGGCCCGCTGCGCCCGGTGGCCGGCGGCTGGGCGGCCCACGTGACCTTCCCGGCCAGGGAGCTGGGCGCGGCCGGCCGGCTCGCCTCCTGGTCGGTGCGGGCCCGCGTCGAGTACGCCGGGGGCGACGCCACCGAGACCGAGGTACGGGCGGGAACGGGCCAGCGCACCCGGCGCGACGCGGTCCTGGTGCCCCCCGGCCGGGTCCTGCTGGTGCAGACGCACGTCACGCCCCGTAAGGCGCTGCTGTTCCGCGGTGCCGGCGGCATGGACGGGGTGCGCCGCGCGGTGGGTTCCGCACGGCGGCGCCTGATGGCCCGCTGCTGAGGGAGACGCCCCTGCTGGGGGCGATTTTTTTACTCCGGGTTTCCCTGTCGAACACCGTTCCTAGGGGTTGACAATAGGGAAATTATCCGTAACAGCGCTCTTGTAGGATGGCGCCCGATGAGCGAAAACACTGAACCTGTCGTCAGCGTGGTGGTCATCGTCTACAACGATGCCGGACGCCTTCCGACCGCCGTGCAGTCCGTTCTGGACCAGACGCTGCGCAGCGTGGAAGTGGTGATCGTCGACGACCACAGTCCTGACCGCAGCTTCGAGGTCGCGCAGCAGCTGGCCGCCGCACACCCCGGACGGGTGCGCGCCTACCAGCTGCCCGAGAACAGCGGCGCCGGCGGTGAGCCCCGCAACCTCGGGATCACCAAGTGCGCGGGCGAGTACGTGATGTTCCTGGACAGCGACGACGTCCTGGAGCGCAACGCCTGCCGCAACATGCTGGAGGCCGCGCAGCGCACCGGCGCCGACATGGTGTCCGGGCTGTGCGTGCGCACCTTCATCGACAGCCGCAACGGCAAGATCGACAAGTGGTACGAGTGGCTGTACCGCAGCACCCGGGTGCTGGAGACGGTCCACGAACTGCCGGACCTGTTCGTGTTCGACACCCTGTCCACGAACAAGTGCTACCGGCTGGACTTCCTGCGCGACAACGACCTGCGCTTCCCCAAGGGCCTGCTCTACGAGGACCTGCTGTTCGCGGCGCGCGCCTATCTCGCGGCCCGGCGGATCACGCTCATCCCCAACGAGGTCTACTACTGGCACGTGCGGGAGAAGGCCAGCGAGAAGTCGGTCACCAACCGGCGCCACGAACTCACCAACTTCACCGACCGGATCGAGATCCACCGGCGGATCGACGCGCTGCTGCGCGAGGGCGGCCACGACGAGCTGCGGCTCGCCAAGGACGTCAAGTTCCTCAAGCACGACCTGGTCCTGCACCTGCGCGATCTGCCGTTCCGCGACCAGGACTTCCGGCACCGCTTCGCCGAACTCGCCCGCGGCTACATGGCCGGCATGGACGACGCCGCCTACGACGCGCTGCTGCCGATCCACCGCATCTGCGCCTACCTGCTGATGCAGGAGGACTGGACGAACCTGATCACCGCGGTCGACACGCTCATCAACCGCAACAAGGTCTCCTCCACGCTCACCGAGCGCGACGGCCGCATCTACTGGTGCGCCGAGCACCTGGACGACCCGCGGGCCCGCGAGATCCTGGACGTCACCGAACTCGGCTACCACACGCACAAGGTCGACGCGATGGCGCTGCGCAACGCCCTCACGTCGTACGACCAGGACGCCAAGGGCGTCCAGCTGTCCGGCCGGATCGTCAACCCGCTGGGCGTCATCCCGCCCGGGGCGGAGCTGAGTGCCGAGCTGGAGTTCAAGGCGCGCCGCAAGTCGCTCCAGCAGTTCACCTTCCCGGTGCGCCGGGTGGAGCACAACGGCGACTTCATCGGCTGGTCCGCCGAGGCCGAACTGGCCAGCAGGCTGCGGCCGCTGGGCTTCATCGACGCGGTGTGGGACGTCCGGCTGGTGCTCAGCGTGGACGGCCGGAAGACCACCACCCGGCTCACCGTCGGCGACACCCCGCTGGAGGAGCGCGAGCGGCTGCGGTCGCGGCCCCGGCTCACCCGGCTGGTGTCCGACACCCTCGTGCCCGAGGTGAGCGCCAAGGGCCACCTGGCGTTCCAGCTGGTCGCCGCAGGCCCGGTCAGCCGGCGCAGCCGCGGTGCCATCGACCAGGCGCTGCGCGGCGCGCCCGGCGCGGTGGCCCGGGCGGGCGTGCGCCGGGTCAAGCAGGTCCGCAAGGACCTGAAGTCCGGCGTGACCAAGATCCGCGCCTACCACGAGGTGTTCCTCAAACTCCCGGTCCGCAAGGGCACGGTGGTCTTCGAGAGCCACCTGGGCAAGCAGTACAGCGACAGCCCGCGCGCGATCTACGAGGAGATGCGCCGCCAGGGTCTGAAGTTCACCGCGATCTGGTCCTACGCCGGCAAGCCCGAGGGCTTCCCGCAGGACGCCGAACTCGTCCGGCGCTGGTCCTGGCAGTACCTGCGGGCCCTGGCGCAGGCCGAGTTCTGGGTGGACAACCAGAGCTACCCGGTGAAGCTCGCCAAGCGCCCGGAGACCACGTACATCCAGACCTGGCACGGCTCGGCGCTGAAGAAGATGGGCTTCGACAGCCCGGAGTTCAGGACCAGGACCAAGGACCAGCAGGCCGAGCAGCAGAAGATCCTCGACCGCTTCGACCACTTCCTGGTCCGCACCGAGCACGACGTGCGCACCCTCGTCCCGGCGTTCCGGCTGCCGGAGTCCAAGGTCGTGCGCAGCGGCTACCCGCGCAACGACGCCCTGGTCACGGCGTGGAAGAAGGAGACCGAGGGCGGCGCCCGGGACCGCGGGCCGCTCGCCGAGGAACTCGGCATCCCCGACGACCGCAAGGTGCTGCTGTACGCGCCGACCTTCCGCAGCGGCGCCGACGGCAAGCTGCGGCGCTTCGAACCGCCCTTCGACGTCGAGGAGTTCGCCGACCGGTTCGGCGACCGCTACGTGCTGCTGATGCGCTCGCACTACCTCAACAACGTGGTGCTGCCGCCGTCGGTGCGCGGCCGCGTGATCGACGTCAGCGCCCTGCACGACGTGACGCCGCTCTACCTGATGGCCGACGCGCTGATCACCGACTACTCCTCGGTGATGTTCGACTACGCGCTGCTGGACCGGCCGATACTGTTCTTCGCCTACGACCTCGACGAGTACGTCAACAGCCTGCGCGGCACCTACTTCGACCTGGTCAAGCACGCACCGGGTCCGGTGCTGCAGGAGAAGGACGAGCTGTTCGCCGCGCTCGACGACCTGGCCGGCACCGACCTCGCGTGGGCCGACGCCCGCAAGCGGTTCGTCGCCGAGTTCGGGGAGTACGACCGCGGCGACGCCGCGAGCCGGATCGTCGACACGTTCTTCCGCCGCGGGAGCCAGAAGTGAACCGGGACATCTTCATCGTCTGCAACAGCGTGGACGAACTCGGCGGCATCACCACCTGGTCGCACCAGATGGCCGGGCTGTTCGCCGCCCACGGCCACCGGGTGCACCTGGTCGGCATCACCCCGTCCACGGTCCGGCACAAGCTCGCCGACGACCTGCCGTACGAGACCACCACGCTCTACGACGTGCACCCGCCGGGCACCTGGAAGCCGCGGACGCTCAAGGACCGGGCCAACGTCAAGGCGCGCCGGGTCCAGCAGCGGCGCCGCCAGGGCATGCAGGAGCAGGCCGACAAGCTGTCCGCGATGTTCCGCGCCGCGCAGGCCGGCGGCATCGTCATCGTCACCCAGGTGTGGGCGATGGAGTGGGTCAACCTCTCCGACACCGCGGGCCTGAAGGTGATCGGCATGAGCCACGAGTCGTTCGAGGCGTGCCGGCAGTCCTCGCGCTTCGCGCGGGTGCAGCGGCACTACGCGAACGTCGACCGCATGCTGCCGCTGACCGCCGAGGACGCGGACCTGTGGATCCGGCAGGGCATGAACAACGTGGACTTCATGCCCAACCCGCTGCCCTGGGTGCCCGAACGCGTCTCCCCGCGCACCGAGAAGGTCGTCACCACCGTGGCCCGGCTCTCCCAGGAGAAGGGCATCGACATGCTGCTCGACGCCTGGGCGATGGTCGCGCCCCAGCACCCCGGCTGGACGCTGCGCGTCTACGGCGCGGGCGAGGACGAGCAGCTGCTCAAGCAGCAGGCGCACCGGCTCGACATCGACGACAGCGTGGAGTGGATGGGACGCACCAGCGACGTCCCCGGCGCGCTCTACGGGGCGTCGGTGTTCGCCCAGCCGTCGCGCGCCGAGGGCTTCCCGCTGACGCTGCTGGAGGCGATGGTCACCGGGCTGCCCTGCGTGGCCTTCGACGTCGCCCCCGGCGTCCGGGAGATCATCGACGACGGCGTCGACGGGCTGCTCGCGCAGCCCGGCAACATCCAGGCGTTCGCGCGGCAGCTGGGCGTCCTGATGGGCGACCAGCAGCTGCGCGACACCATGGGACGGCGTGCCGTCGAGAACATTCAGCGGTTCTCGGCGGACGCCATCGTCACGCGCTGGGAAGACCTCTTCGCCTTCCTGGAGCTCTGAAACCACTCCCTCGCCGGGCGGAACAGCACCCCGAGCAGCACCAGCACGCCCGCCCCGCCGAGTGCCAGGCCCTTGGTCAGGCCCGGCGGGGTGAAGGTGCACGCCATCCGTGACGCCCCGGTGCCCAGCGGCACGCCGAGCAGCCCGCTGTAGGACACCGGGCGGTGCGACCGGCCGCCGTCCACCGAGCAGCTCCAGCCGTCCAGCGCGGTCGTGGTGACCACCGCGAACCCGCGGCTGCCCGCCGGCAGCGCGGCGCTGATCGAGTGGCCGCCGACCCGCACCGAGGTCGCCGCGGCGGCCCGCAGCCCGGCGACCGCGGCGGCCAGCCGGGACTCGCTGAGGCACCCCACCGCGTGCCGGGGGATCCCCTGCGGGCCGTTCCGGCCGGCGAACGCGACGTCGATCCGGCCGGAGGCCGGGGTGGTGCCCAGATGCATCAGCGGGTAACTGGTCATCGGCCGCGACGCGTTCGAGGTCAGCTGCCGGCCCAGCCCGAGCGCCCAGCCCTGCAGCCACGGCGCGTACACGTACACCTGGCTGCCGGGGGTGCAGGTGGCGGAGAAGTGCGTCCACGCCCGGCCCGCGCGGGCCTGCGGGACCGTCCACTCCGAGTGGCCGGCGACCGGTGCCGGGCCGGCCGACGGGTGCAGCACCGGCACGTCGTAGACGTGCGCGCCGATCAGCTGCTCCTGGCGCGCGAAGACCGTGTCGCCGGTGCGGGCCGGCAGCGCCGGGCGGACGGTCACCAGGGGAGCGGCGCCGGCGGTGGACCGCAGGCGGGACCCGCCGGCGGGCACGTACGCGCCGACGCTCATGATCGCCCGGCCCACCGGGTCGTCGGGGCTGAGCGTGTGCCGTCCCTGGATGTACCAGCCCATGCCCAGCGACTGCAGCAGCCGGGCGGTGGCGGCCGGGACGTAGCTGCTGTAGTACGCGCCGCCCTGGGCGTCGACCAGCATCGGGTCGTTGTTGGCGAACCGCTGCCGCCCCGGGTCGGTGCGCGCCACGGGCCACGTCGAGGCGCTCCTCACCTGCCGGTACTCCGCCGCCGCCTGGGCGTTCATGGTGTCCTTGGGCGCGAACCACGGCCGCTCGTCACGGATGACCGTCGAGGACCACGCCGCGTGCACCGAACCGAACAGGACGCCCACGGCGAGCGCGGCGCCCAGCGCCCGGCGGGCCCACGGCGCGTGCCGGCGGCCCCGCACCCGGGCGAGCAGCAGCAGGCAGGCCAGGAAGAACAGGCCGCCGGCGAGCACCGCGGGCCATGTCTGGCCGTGCACCGCGCGGCGGCCGTGCACGGCCAGCACCAGCACCGCGAGCAGCCCCGCGCCCGCCAGCAGGGCGCGCGGCTGCGGCCGGGCGGCCAGGCACACCCAGGCGGCCATCACCAGGATCCCGCTGAGCACGAACGCCGCCCGGTACGGGCTGCCGTTGGGGATCGCCAGGCCGTGCCACAGCAGCAGCGTGGGCTTCCACACGAACGACCCGGCCACGACGAAGGCCAGCACGTACCAGGCCACGCGTTCGCGGACCGCGACGGCGCGGTGGAACGGCAGCGTCATGAACAGCAGCAGGACGAGCATCCCCGCGGCGATGTTCGGGGCGTTGAACGGGGCCCGCCCGGCCGGCAGCAGCTGCGCCAGGTAGTCCAGCGGGCCGAACGTCCGGACGTAGGTGGCGGTCGGCGCGGGCTGCGCCGCCCGGGTCGCGGCCAGGCTGACGGTGAGCACCGGCCCGGCGAGCAGGATCCCGGTGCCCGCCATGGCCGCGGCCCGCAGCAGGACCCGGGCCGCGGTGCGCAGCGGCGCGGCGGCGACCACCAGCCGGAGCACCAGCACCAGCGCGGCGGCCAGCGTGGCCATGGCGCCGGTGTAGAAGTTGCCGCCCCACACCGCGGCCACCACCAGCGCCCCGAGCACGAAGCGCTGCTCGCGCAGGCACCAGTCGGCGGCGATCATCATCAGCGGCAGGCCGACCAGGCCCCACATCCACATCGGGTCCGTCGACGCGTCGTTGACCATCCACGCGCACAGCGCGTACCCCACCGACAGCAGCGCCCGCAGCCACGGCGACCCCGGGCGCAGCCGGCCCAGCGCGACGGTCATGACGGCCGCCGCCAGCGCGGCGCTGAGCAGCGTCACCAGGAAGACCGGGAAGTCCACCATGTGCCGCGGGAACAGGCCGGTCAGCCAGGAGAACGGATTGGACAGGTAGGCGAAGAAGTCGGCGAGGAACGGCGTGCCGAACGCGCTGCTCCAGTTGAAGAACAGGTCCCCGGCGCCGGTGCCGTGCTGCAGGTCCCACAGGTGCGCGTGGAACGGCACGAACTGGTTGCCGAGGTCGTTGACGGCCCGTGACCGCGGCCCGAACGGGTACGTCCCGTGCACGGCCATGGCCAGGCAGTACGCCACCATGGTCAGCGCGGCCGACCCCAGCGCGGCCGACAGCTCCGAGGTGCGCACCGGCCGGAGCCGTATCGCCGTCGCCCGGACGAGGCGTGCCGGGGCGGGGGCGGTCACGGGCGCGGCGGTCACGGTCAAGCGGTCCTTCCGGTGGTGTGCGGTACGGGTGACCCGGCGGCGCGGGCCACCGCGGTGGTGCGGCGGACGGTGGGCGCGGCCGGCGCCCAGCGGGTGGCGGTGCCGTCCGGCCCCGCCCCGTCGTAGACGGCGGTCCACAGCGCCCCGTCGGTGCCGACGGCCAGCGCGACGAGGCGGCCCTGGGCGTCCTGGACCAGGCCCGCGGAGTGCACGTGCAGGGCCGAGCCGCGGGACCACGCCTGCGGAGCCGGGTGCGCGGTGGCGACCGAGACGGTGCCCGCGTCGTTGCGGGCGGCCAGCGCCACCACCGGCGGCGCGGCCTGGGCCGGCCCGGAGTGGACGAGTGCCACCCGGCCGAAGCCGCCGGGTCCGCCCAGGCCCAGCGGCAGCGCGGGCCCGCCGGAGGCGGGCACTTCGGCGAGGGCGATCAGGGCGGTGCGCGGCTCCCGGTAGGCCAGCCGGACCGAACCGTCGTGCATGGCCAGGGCGCTGATCGGACCGGCGGCGCCGGGCAGCCCGGTCGGCCGGGCGAGCGCGAACGGCCGTCCGCGGCCCGGCGACGTCCAGTGCAGGACGCTGCGCTGCGCGGGCGCGAAGACGTGCACCCGGCCCGCGGCGTCGACCGCCAGTCCCAGGCCGTCGAGCACCCGTACCCCGGACTCGGCGGCCCTGGGCAGCCTCTCCCACGGCGTCCAGCCGCCGTGCGGCGACTGGACGCGCACGCTCACCCCGCCGCCCTGGTTGCGCACCGCCAGGTACACCGTGCCGTCCGGCCCGGTGGCCGCCTCGGGGAAGCCCATCTCCATGGACGCGACGCCGCCGGTCTCGCTGGTGCCCAGGCTCGTCCACGCGGTGAACACCGGCCGGCCGTCGGCGGTGGTGCCGCGCTGGACGGCGGTGACCACCTCGCGCCGGTGCACGCCGGCGCCGTGCGGGTCGGGCAGGTGCGTCCTGACCGAGAACAGCTGGAGGGCGCCGTCCGCGCGGGACACCACCGACACCTGGCCCTCCAGGCCGCCGCCGGGCAGCGGCACCGGGCCCGCCCACGGCCCGCCGCCGGTCGTCTCGTACCAGACGACGGCCTGGCCGTTGAGCAGCGCGAAGCCGGCGAGCCTGCCGTCGGCGGTGCGGGCCGCCCAGGAGGCGGCGCCGGGCGCGCGGTAGCGGGTGCTCTGCACCCACGCGCCGCGCAGCGCGCCGCCGCCCACCTTCAGGTCGCCGCAGCCCGAGGGGTCGCCGCAACTGCCGTGGTCGGCCCAGCCGTAGACGTCGAGCAGGCGCGCCTTGCGGCGGATGACCGCGCCGTCCAGGTCCCACGGCAGGTGCGCGTTGACGTAGCCCAGGTAGTGCTCGACCGACATCTGCGTGGCGGGCCGGGCCGCCCAGTGCGCGGCGAGCGCCTGCTGGACGAAGTACGTGGCGTGCGTGTGGTCCTGGTGGTCGTAGTAGGCCAGGCCGTGCCCGGGCGCGTAGCCGGGGCGTCCGGTGTGCACCGGGTCGTGCTCCGGGTTGGGGTCCAGGGTGCGCACCACCGTCGGGCGGTACTCGCGCAGTATCGCCTGGAGGCAGGCCACCAGCCGGCTGCGGGTCACCCGGGTGGGACGCCGTATCGGCGAGTGCGCCGGGGGCAGTTGGGGGAGCGACACCACCGCGTTCTGCCACAGGCCCTTGAGGCTCTGCGCCCGCCAGGCGGCCACCCCGCGGGCCTCGACCAGTGCCAGGAACAGGAGCTGGACGCGGGGCACCGCGCGCAAGGTGTGCAACTCGGCCTGCCAGCCGCTGACCGGGGTGACGAGCCTGATGTCCCACGGGCTGTTCTCGTCGCCGGTGGCCATCACCGCGTGGGCCCGCCGCAGGCCGTTGATCCGGGCGCGGGCGAAGCCCGGCCGGTCGGGCTTGGCGAACCGGGCCCGCGGGTCGTGCGGGCGGAAGTTGCGGCCGTCGGCCTCGCCGCCGGTCAGACACACCGTCACCACCGTGTGGCCGGCGGCGATCTCCTGCTCCTGGTCCGGGTTCATGAAGTACAACCCGTCGTCAGGGTGCGCCACGAACTGCACCACCGTGACCGTCCGTTCCTCCGTGCCCGCCGGCAGTTGCAGGCCCTGTCCGGCCGCCGGGGCGGCCTGTCCGGCCGGGCGGTGTCCGCCGCCGCTGCCGCTCCACGAGTGGAGGGCGGCCACGGCGGCCCCTGATATCCCGGCGACTCCTGCGGCGAGAACCCCCCGCCGGGCCATCCTGCGAGAGGACGGCCCCCCATGCCGCGACGACATGCTGTCATGACCTCCGATAAGGCGCATCCCTCGTCGTTCATGACATCTGCCGCCATCAGCGGACGTTCTCCGACGTGAGAGGCGTCGACCGTTCACGGGCGACTTCCGGCCTGTTTGACGGACATTCACCCGGACGCGTTGTCCGCGACCGGGTCATGGTTCGGTAACGACCGTCACCCCCGCCCCTGCAGGCACCCCGCGGGGGCCGCTCGGGCGGTGGCTAGACTGGCCGGATGACCTGGATGATCACCGGCGGTGCCGGATACATCGGCTCGCACGTCGTGAAGGCGCTCGTCGACAGCGGACACCGGGTCGTCGTGTTCGACGACCTGAGCACCGGCGACCCCGTGCGGCTGCCCGACGGCGTGGCGCTGGAGCGCGGAACCGTGCTCGACCGCGCCGCGCTGGACCGGGTCATGCGCGAGCACGGCGTCGAGGGCGTGGTGCACATCGCGGCCAAGAAGCAGGTCGGCGAGTCCGTCGAGCGCCCGCTCTGGTACTACCGGGAGAACGTCGAGGGCCTGCGCACGGTGCTGGAGGCGGCTGCGGAGGCCGGGGTGCGGCGCTTCCTGTTCTCCTCCTCCGCCGCCGTGTACGGCATGCCGGACGTGGACCTGGTCACCGAGCGGACGCCCTGCGAGCCGATGAGCCCCTACGGCGAGACCAAGCTCGCCGGGGAGTGGCTGGTCGCCGCGACCGGCCGCGCCCACGGCATGGCCACCGCGTGCCTGCGCTACTTCAACGTGGCCGGCGCCGCCAGCCCCGAGCTCGGCGACCCCGGCGTCTTCAACCTGGTCCCGATGGTCTTCCAGCGGCTCTCCGAGGGGAAGCGCCCGCTGATCTTCGGCACGGACTACCCGACCCCCGACGGCACCTGCGTGCGCGACTACATCCACGTCGAGGACGTCGCGGCCGCCCACGTGGCCGCGGCCCGCCGGCTCACCGACGACCCGCAGGCCCGGCTGGTGCTGAACATCGGCCGCGGCGAGGGCGTCTCGGTGGCCGAGATGGTCACGCTGATCGCCGAGGTTTCCGGTCACACTGATCTCGAACCCGAGGTGGCGCCGCGCCGCCCCGGCGACCCGGCCAGGGTGGTCGCCTCCGCCGAGGCGATCACCAAGGAACTGGACTGGACGGCACAGCACGACGTCCGCTCGATGGTCGCCTCGGCCTGGGCGGGCTGGCAGCTGCGGCACTCCGAGGGCTGACGCCCGAGCTCGCGCAGTGGGTGGTCGAGGTACGAGGCCGTCCGCGGAGCGAGTGAGTAGGAAGACCGAGCGAAATAGGGTGTGGGCGG
>Ga0131853_10025222_pt1 | contig 10717 bp, 4 predicted proteins | sample TergutLab28metaG_FD_92764 | JGI IMG/M metagenome (GOLD analysis project Ga0131853, IMG submission 92764) | Labiotermes labralis P1 segment gut microbial communities from Petit-Saut dam, French Guiana - Lab288 P1 (version 2) (version 2) | ecosystem: Host-associated > Arthropoda: Insects >... | reverse complement strand
TCCATCTCATCCACGATACCAGCCCGCAGCAGTACTGGTTGACAATACCTGTAGCTGAATGTACAGTTATGTGCTCCTGATGATGGGCGGAGGAACCGCTCGAAACATGTAGAGACTTTTAGAAATAAATAATCAAAATATTTGCATCTTGTTGGTTGTAATTAAAAACTCATAAGGGGTGCTGATAAGTCCTTAGCCCGACCAGGAAGGAAACAAGCTAATGTTTCTGTCAGAATGGCGCGAATTTCCTTCGGCGCCTTGCCTTGCAGGAAAAAAAAAACTTGATGAGAGGTGGCGTCTCGATGTTGTTGAAATCGCGAGCGTTGCCTGACATGCTTCCGAGCTTGTTTCCTTCCTGGTCGGGCTAAGGACTTATCAGCACCCGGTATTAACGATGCACGGACACGTGAATATCAAATGTGTGAAAGTGTTTACTGGATTCTTCTTTTTTGTAGGGGGGGGGGGTTTCTTGGCTAGCAGAGCAACTGTCGACTAAACAAAAAAAAGTTGTCTTACATTTAATTAGTTTGATATGATCCTTTCCTGCATTTCGGCCCAGAGCGGGCGTTTGACGAGATATCGATACTGTATCAGATCGATAAACGCACCCGTGTAGCGTTCCGTTTGAACGGTTACCTACTGTACTGTAGACTGTACATCTGCTCACCGGTGTTGCAGGCAGTTTGTGGCATCATTTACTGGATTTTCAGTTAAGGTCCCGTGGAGTGACCCAAGGCACTGACACTTGTCACTAATGGAACACATCCGCCTACATTAAATTCAAATGTGTTCCAGTAGAAGCGTGGTAGTGTGAAGACTCTTGCCCTATTACTGCCATATCAAAAGTTTCCCCCGTGCACACAAAGAAGGCAAAGAGGGAATGCAAATTTCTTAAACGAGATGAATTTGACTGGTCAGCTTCAAACTCCCACCGATTTACTCCCCCCCCCCTCGAAAAAAAAGCCCCTGGAGGAACAGTCAGAATTGTTGAGGGCATAATGGCCGAAATTTAAGTAAACCCTCACCAAACTTTTTTTGGCACCAGATTTTTTTTAAGAATTTAACTAACTGCATGTGTTTAATTATTCAGCATGAAATGAGTATTTAGCATGCTTCTCAAGTTTCTTTAACAAATTGGGCCTCTCAGTCAAAAAGTATGAAATTGTCAGGCACCACTTACAGGAACTTGATCTCATTTTTTGAGTGTACCATTTTCCCGTTGCTCTAGAGAGGAAATAACAGTGACTTAGTTGAGCGAAATCTCTTGGAAATCCACCAGGGAGACGGTAGGAATTGAGATAAAAGGTAAAATTAAAATTAATGTTACGGAAATCTGTTTTCATTACGTCAAGTGGGTCTGTTGTACTCGTGGGATTATGTGTTAGCCACACTGATCCTTCTGGTTGCGCCAAAGCCTTGCTTGATTTTATTTTCCATTTTCTTTTCTTAATATGGCACTTGAAGCCAAACCGCTCCGTAAACAATTTCGGAAACAGCAAGTCCTCTTCATGGACGTCATAACAGGGAGACGCTAATACTCTTTCCTATTGCTACCGTAACCCACAGAATAGGTGGTACTATTATTAGGCAGACTATGAAGACGCCCCTACACACAAAACGACGCCGACGCCGACGCTGCTGCCACCGCGGATCAATAGTACGAGAGAAAATTTTCCCCCAAGCTGCAAAACCATCGACTGTGGCTCACTCTATCGAGCGCGCGAGCGAACGAACAAAATCCGCCCCGGTTTTCGTCAACATAACGCAAGTTTGCTTCGTTCCCGCGCGGCAAAGCTGCAGCCGAAGAGACGTTCACGACCCTTGAGGTAACCAAGCGTGCTGACGTGATGAAGCAAAGAAGAGGAATTTAATTAAAAGAAACCACCATATTTCGGATATTCATCAGTCCTTGAGTTCTGTCCCTTAACCTCGCTGTCTGTCATTTCTTAATTATGGCGTACTCTGCGCTTGTAACATTTGCACCGAAAAACAAGAAAGCATCTATGCTCTGACACCACAGTAGTGCACACAATTCAACATGGAAGCCGACCGCACCCTCGTTCCAGAAGCATAATTCAAAACGTGCTCTGTGTGATGTAATTAGTGAATAATCTTTCTGTGTGAGTTACAGTTTCATATCCACCCCATTTTACGCAAAGAATTCCAAACCACGCCGAATCCAACGACGGCAGACTTCAGACCTAAAGACGTTCTGATTTAATTTGGGAGACAAGAAGTGTGATTAGATAAAAAGTGTTTGTGATGCACAAAAGAAGATAAACAAAATTATGTTTGGTGGAAAGTGTTGGGTGTTGATAGGAGCCTTCGAAGAATAAAAGGAACTGTAAACGTTGTGCGATAAGTTTATACAAGTGACCAGCGTCGGACTATATTGCAGCAAAGTCTGATTGAAATAGTTCGTTTTTAGTTCAACAGTCGTGGTTCGGTCGTGAAAGTGCATTTGTGCATGATCTGTGGAAGGGACACGGTTTCCATTCACATGGTTCTCGATTCAAACATTTTGAAATTTCTTTATGCAACAATATTTATACGAGAAACAGAACATAGTCACTGACCTGAGGTTGAAGTTTTTTTATTGTTGTAATGTGGCAACGTCGAAAACCACGCCCACCATTGCTGTGACGTCACGGCCTGTCTTGTGAGGTCACCCAGACATTAAGTGGCAGGTTACCTTAAGGTCAGTTGATAATTTAGAGGCATGATTGACGTAATGCCTAATTACTTTTAGATCTCGGTACTTTATGTCAGGCCAGGAGGGACGGTGGAGAGGGTACCGTGAGGTGTTAGCAAGTAGGTGTTCTTTGTACCTTGGAGGTGATGTTCACCCATAGAATGGCTGAGGAAGACTGCGAAAACCCACCGGATTACGGTGTACGTTTGAACCTTGTTTCTTCGTATTTGTAAGGGCTCTGGTGTGAAACTCACTCGATAGTTAAGTAATGTTAAGGTGCGATATCCTAGTTGTGTAATCCCAACGTATAAAGTGAGTGTGAAGCAGTGTAAACACAACTATGTTTGGTATCTATAGTTAGCGATGGTGGGTAGCTAGCGGCTACTACATGTTTCGGCCATCATCAGGTTGTACGTATTTAAGTAGGTAAATTAATACAATATGCAAATTCAATCAGACTCGACATCAAGTTTATCTACTTTAGTATGTACAACCTGATTATGGCCGAAACATGTAGTTGCCGCTAGTACCCACCATCGCTAACTATAGATACCAAATATAGTTGTGTTTAGACTGCTTCACACTCACTTTGTACATTGTAATGTCTGGGCTTTTGTGGTCTTTCTTAGTCAGTTCAACCTCGAAATATGAAAAATATTCCACCCAACCTCTTCACAAATTCGCCATTTCACAATCTAGCCCACAGTATTCAATATAACCGTATGACTACCATCTGCACAACTAAAACTGTTCCGCTGTTTTGTTTTTCACTTCAATTTTTTTTTGAGAAGTTAACTGGGTCGCTCGCTTATTGATGCTATTTACCACAAAACTTCCTCACCATTTTCCCCAAAGTGTTTTTTTTTATTAAGTATACGCACTCAAATTTTATCAGTGATTGCCTTGCTTATAGAAATATTCCGTGAATATTTTAAATTTCCACGGCAAAAAATGAAAAAGTGAAAGCTTAGATTTTCTCAACAGTGCTGATATGCACGCGATATGTCACTGTAAGTTATTAAGCACTGTCCGGAAAGTTATTCGTTAAGTACTTGTAATCTAGTAGTCATTAAGTGATCTAATTTGGAAAATTCTATTCTCTTATCACCATCGTCACATGATTTTATTTTAAAATCTTGTGGAAATTTTTGATTACTTCATCATCATCATCATGTTCCTGAAGGGTTAGGTGTGTTTCCTGTTCCTTGATCCTCAAGATGAAGTTGGTCCCTCCATCTCTTCCTCGGTCGTCCTATCTTCTTTCGTCCTTTTGGTTTATATTGTAGTGCTTGTTTTGGTAGTCTGTTTGTGTCCATCCTCTGTACGTGTTGTAGCCACTTTTTCTGGTACTGTTTTATTTCCTTTACTATATCCTGTACTCCCGTTTTTTGCCTAATACATTTGATTACTTAAGACGACTAATTCTTAGCAAGTACATTTAATTTCAAGTCTTTTTCGATGTTTATGTTACTCAGCGTTGTACTTTCCTCTATCAGTAGGAGATTCCAACTGAACCTCTGATATGCGGAATCACAAAACACTTTTGCTGTCAAGGTCACAGACATGATACAGTTAGCATAAGAACTAAGAGAAAACGTTAGGTCCATATAGAACGGGAATTTGTTGATTGACTAATTATCTACGTTGTTTTTTAATGCTGAATAAGAAGACAGACGCGTTTGGCGACGGGTACCTTTGTTTGACTTGGAATGCCATTGCAGTGACAGTGGTATTGTGACCCAAATATGGAAGGGTTAATGTAACAGTATGACAATTAAATGCTCTGTCATGTGGCAGATTTAAGAATTCCCTGCGCTATTCCCTATCCGCAGATGCAGTGTCCCCGCACTTTGTTAACCTCTGCGAAAGATTAATTAATTTCAAGCCTTCACAGCAACTGGCTAGCTGTCGGTAGGGAGCAAAATAAAAGAACAGTCAGATTACAATGGAGCAACAGATTATGGCAGCAGAACAGAAACATAGCCTTCTGCAATTTCAACCCAAAAAATGCACACAATTGTCATCTAATTCAGAATAATATTTTTAAAAACATTAAATTCCTACATATTCCAGACATTGCTGGTCCATAATCAGGCGGTACATTAACTGATGTACAAGACTGTTACTGAACAATACTGTGATCTGTTGCATAAGTACAAGGATTGATATACTACCTGGTGATGGACTAGTAACGTCCGAAACACATGTTTTCAAAAATTGTATTGTGAATTAAATTACAGTTACGAGCATTTTTTGTTTCAAGTTGTGGAAATTGAACTACAATGCACGGAATGAACAATATAAGAAACTAGCTGTCTAAATTAATTCTGATATACTGATTCTAAATTTCGATGTACAAATTTTGCCTTACGCAATATTGTTCTGTTACGATTATTTCATTTAGAGCCACAATATCAATTTCTCTTTTATTACTCTGTTACCGCATTATCTGTATAATTTTATCGACCGTGAGAATGAGACTAATCATAGAGACTGAAACCAACCAGTTATGTTGTTGTTGGTATATGGGCGGTAGAAATGCAGCCTGAAAAGTAAGAAGGCGTTCGACTTGACGATGCAACTAGCAGATTGTATCTTCTATTGTTTTTGCAGAACTTGCACCGATAATATTAGGAACAAAATGGTGTGTATTTAAATATGATTCACTTCACTCAGATTGATCTTTGTGTGCAGAATTTTCACCTAGGTTTTGTTATGATTTGGCATGTTCCCACGTGAATTGCCTCATTGTACTCTTTAACTTGATGTAGCCGAGCTCTTTCTCGGTCACCTACTCACGTAATTGCCTATCTTTGATGTAACATGTTGGTTCGTTATCCTGTTTGGAAAGGCCTGCCTTTTATCTAGCAGCCCGCTAGACTGCTTGCATAAATGCATGAAAAACATACCATATAAGGCTGCGTGTGCAATTTAGTCTTCCTGATGACGAACGTAAGATGTTCGAAACATGTAGAAGACAAGAAGAACTGAATTAAAACATTAATTTAAAAAGTGCATTTTTGTTGGTTAACGTTACATAAGTCCATCTTATAGAATTATTGGGTTGCAAATGGCGCTGCTGTCTCCGTCCTATGTTTGGAGATTAATGCGCCAATATTCCATGAGGGAATCCCAAGGATAGTTAAGCTTGTGATCCCTTAAGGGTGGAAGTTCTCTGTGCTTCCCATGCCCGTCGGCTGTAATCTGTTTCAGACTTCACCGTGTTGAACGGAGGCATGCGTCTTGCCGCATATGAGATTCAGTTTCTATGAAAATGATAGCTTGACGTCCGTTACGTAGAGACAGTTTTACGAGTCTTGGAATTACACGCTGCCTCACGAAACAGTAATAAATGGGCGATAGTGAAATGTGGCCGGTTTCGATATTTTATAGCTATCCTGACGGCGATACTCGACATTAACACAGTGCCACGCGCGATATTGAATCATAAGAATATTCAAAATCCTCATGCCTTCCGTTTTCATTTTTTGATGTTTTGCTGACCGTGCATCTCAGTATATTTATCTTAGTAATTAACCAACTTCATGCACAACATTTTGTTTTTCAATAAGTTTATTTCATACCTCTACATGTTTCGAGCACATGTGCTCGAAACATGTAGAGGTATGAAATAAACTTATTGAAAAACAAAATTTTGTACACCAAGTTGGTTAATTACTAAGATAACTTCCGTTTTCATGTCCAGTCATTAAAATTAACTTTCACAGTCATTATGTCTATTTAAATGACTGCACGAATTGCTGCAAAAAGTGTGATCGGTTAATAAATTTTATTACAAAGTACCGTCTATACACAACAATTGAATATCAGTTGTAGTTTTACAACTGGTTGATCAGGCTACATGTTTCGGCCGTTTTATCCGGCCATCATCAGGCCTACAGAATAATATTGTTAATTAAGGTGTATTCGTTAACTTTACGAACGAATGTATCTTAATTAACAATATTATTCTGTAGGCTTGTTGATGGTCGGATAAAACGGCCGAGACATGTAGCCTGATTAACGAGCTGTAAAATTACAGCTGCTATTCAATTGTTGTGTATAGACGGTACTTTGCAATACAATTTATTACACGTGCACAACGGGATGGTGTCATTCAAATTCATGATCGGTGAAGTGTATCATTTCCTTCCGCAGTTAAAAAATTATACCCAGACCCACTCTTATTCACTTCCTTACAAGAATACTTTTTACTCTAAAGTAACTGAAAATTTGACTGGATCGAGAGTGAAAACCCCTAAGCCACAGGAGTGCGCGTTTTCAAACGCATTTCTTGCTACTGCGTGTCCCCCCCCCCCCACCCAAGTGACCAATGCAGTGTTCATTGCTGTGGGCACAATTACTCTTCTTGGAACTAAGCAGCACAAGACTTAACATCAGTCCTACTTTGGGACAAAATACAACCTAGTTTGTGACGATGTGAGACAAGTTCGATATGTTATTTGTAGGCGCTGTAATATACAGCCGGAAACCCATCATGTGTAGTGTACGTCTGCCCATCTGCTCCTGTAATCTCCCTATAGACGGCGCACTCAGTAATGGATTTGGTATTAGAAGTGATATTAAAACTACGTGATATAGAAACGTCCGTCATGAGCTGATAGACATTGAGCTCACTATACAGCTCATCGCCACAGTTGAAAACAGCGTGGTTCATAAACAGTTTAATTAATAGATGTCATTGTTTTAATATTATCTTCTCATCCACGTCTAGATTACAGAAGCGCACTGTTTCATTGAAGATGAATGACCTGTAGAATATGACACTGTGTGGTCTTGTGGAAGTATACCGAAGTTTCAGAAGGACCTGCTGCTCCCAGAAGACACTAATCTTCAAAGTCACTGCTATGGAACGCTCCGGCGAGATTTATGTAACATTATGTTGTTACTGTTCTTGGTTCTTTAATACGATTTACACTATCGGGCCGCCTCATCATCTTGTCTTTTAACCGTCGTGTAAAGCGGTCTGAAATTTTTTGTTGATTTATTATTAAGTAATAGTGATTTAAGCATCTAAGTACAGTCACAATATTTCGGCAGACAGCCTTGATTTATAGTACCACAATCCAGAATGGAATATTTTGCGTGTCTGCTTAACGCGTATGTGGAAGGAGTCCTGGTTGCGTTGTCTTTCCGCATCGAATTCCGTTGTGCTACCACTCAATGTCGCCATCTCTGTTACGTGCGTACATTTTAACACGTGCTACAAAGCGGCAGTGTGACTGTCGCCAGAACTTGAAGATACTTTTCAAAACCTGCACGTGCTGCTTTGCTCACCTGGTTCTGTATGCAGTACTGTTCTACGCCTATTACCAGCTGGAATGGGAAGCGGGAGTGTGGGTGGGACAGAACCGGGTGTCACAGAAACGGGCTTCGCATTGTCGACGCGGATGAAGTTTTCTTACGCTTTACGTTGGTGAAATACCACCATCTTGGAATCTGTTTCGATTGTGTCACATTGCCCTGCACATATTCTGTTGTCAGGCTTCGATAGACAGCTTCTTCACAGAGCGTATAAAACTCAACGAAAACAAGATATGAAAGAAGTGGTAACATTTTATGTCACGTTGAAGTAATTTTGTTATTTGAGTAGCCGTTACGATTCGAAATAAACAGTCTGAGAAATTTGCCATATTCACACCTCATGACAATGAAAATCTTTCAGCAGAACAATGCCTAAATCAGGAAAAGGGATTGCCGTGACTTCTATGGAAATGTGCTGAAAATGGGCGTATTGCATCGCCTATTTATGGACTTTTGATAGAGCCTATGGCATAGAGGACAAGTATTGGATAGTGCTGTCAGTGAATTGGCTCTACCCTTTGACCAGGTAACTAAAAGATGTTCCAGCGAGGCCTGTGGTAAACTCCATATACCTAAGCCCTTGTCGGATGACTTTTATATTCAGCAGGGTCCGAAAAAGGTATAAGCTTCATCAGTGCAATTTTTAAAGTTTGCTATAGATGTCGGCATTAGAAACGTCCGTAAACTTCGCGAAGTATTGGAATTTAAAGGTATACGTCAGCCTCTCGCCTCTGATAATGAGAATGCTGGACGTGAACTTAACTATGCGTAAATACCATTAAACAATAACCCAGAAGGTCTGTTAATGGCCCCACACACTCTAAGTTAAACTGTGCAGTTTAACTGTTTAAAAAAACTGCACGAAAACTGAACTGAATGTTCTCTGGCACAGCACAGGTTTCCCATCACGTTTGTCAGTTCTGTTTGTCTTGTTGTGTGTGTGACTATGGTGGATAAAAACAAGGCTGTCGTTTGCTGTTTCCTAGCCACATCGGCCATAATTTTATTCGAAACGAAGACAAGAAAGCGTAAAATGTGGAGTAAGAAGTGGTATTTGAAAAGGAATATATCATGCCGTGCCCATCTGCTGAATGAATTGCTAGAAGGTTGAGTGCCTTGAGATGATGCCATCGTGGTGTGGGCACATAAACTTAGGAAACTATGGGGTTCCCTGATTGAACCGCGCAGTTCTGTGTGTGAAAGACGACTGGAAAGGACAGTTCTGAGGCCTACGCTATTGCCTGTCAAAACTGCGCAGTTTACTCGGTTTTTCCGACAGGTATGACGTCACACAGTAAAATCGCTCAGTTTAACTGAGAGTGTACAGGGCACTTTAGACGCTACTAAGGGCACTGGCTTAGAAGCAAGCGCAGTGAGCACAGACTACGTTCCGTTAATGTCGCATCGCAGGAATGCAGGAGGATAATCGTATTACAGAAATAGCTAAACACGTCCTTCAAACGCACTGCAACATTGAATCAAAATTTCTTGGGAAATGGAGGCGAATAAAAGTTACGTTGATGGGGAAGTTAAAAATTAAATTCGGAGATTATCTGTGAGATTTGCTTCCGGATATTTCGTCTTTCGTCTCATATATAATTTTAGTTTAAAATACGCAGGTTGTAAATATGTATGTCATTTTGCAGTTTGAAACTTGCACTTCCGTACTGAGTGAGAAACGCAGATTGCGTATTTTGATGTCTTGCTGACCGTGCATCTCAGTAGGAACTGACCAACTTGATGCACAAATTCTTGTTTTATAATAAGTTTATTATATGCCTCTACACGTTTCGAGCACTATGTGCTCATCATCAGGAGGTCAAAATTGTATTATACAGCATCTGGTATCGTCACGCCTGTAGGTGGCCGTTCAGTGCACAGGTTGAGGGAGATTGCGTATGTTTGAAAACTTGCAGTCTAGAAAGCGTCTGACTGCAGTAGGTGAGTTTTAACAGGTGGAATAAACCATTTCGAAGAAACATTGTGTGGATAGGAAATCATCATCATCATCACATAACGTCTGACGACAGGTCCATAGCCTCTTCCAAAGCGAGCTGTCCAGAGAGCGCGACGTAGTGCTCCATCTTTTGGATTTTATTATCTTCAAGTTTCCTTAAAGTCATCATGTAGCTGCATAAGTCTTCTTCCTCGTCGTCTTCTCCCTTCTATTTTTTCGTCAGTAATGTATTTTATAAGGCAGTTTCTACACCAGATATGCCAAATCCAGTTATCCTTTCTTATTTTTATTGCATGTAGGGTGTTCCTTTCTTCTTGTCTCGAAGAAATACTTGTCATTTCTCACACGATCAGCTCAAATGACATTTTCTATCCTTCTCCACCACATTTCCAAACTTTCAAGATATTTCTTATCTACTTTGGAAGTGTCCAATTTTCAGAGCCATACAAAGCCATGCTTCAAATGCAGCATTCCCCTAGTTCACATAAAAAAAATAACTCTAAAGTGGATTTTACAGAAGTACGACCGGCACTGTGGTTCTGAATTCGTTTCTCTGAGGACAGGGGATCGTTGGTATGTTCTTGAGCACACGCTAATGAACCTCGGATTTCTTAAAAGATGCAGGGAATGGGGCTTTCGGATAGTTCCATTGAATGAGTTTCGTGAAAATAATGTCTGAAATGGAAAAACAGCGTTTCACGCAATGAATTCCTAACCCATGTAGTAGCTATGTATCACTGTAT
>Ga0131853_10025220_pt1 | contig 10717 bp, 11 predicted proteins | sample TergutLab28metaG_FD_92764 | JGI IMG/M metagenome (GOLD analysis project Ga0131853, IMG submission 92764) | Labiotermes labralis P1 segment gut microbial communities from Petit-Saut dam, French Guiana - Lab288 P1 (version 2) (version 2) | ecosystem: Host-associated > Arthropoda: Insects >... | reverse complement strand
TAGTAGTAGTAGTAGTAGTAATAGTATGGTTGGTAGAAGTAGTAGCAGGGTAGTGGTCCAGTGGTCTTTTCTAGAGGTCAGATGAGTCACAAAATCGATCATTTCGTTGGAACATTTTTTCAAACATCTGTCACATATCAGTAGGAAGCTTGGTTTCATGTATGTATCATATTTTATATTTCTTTACTATCCTCCACAAAATTCCTATAATTGTGCTCTCCCTATCTGATATTTCCCCACAATAATTCAGTAGGTACCTATTGACGAACAAGCTGGCCAGCACCAGTGCCGGTTACACAGCCAACACCAAGACAGTATAAATACACGATATCGAACACTAAACAAACAAACAAAAAAAATATATACCGATGGTAAGAAAACAGCAATGTAAATGAATTAGCGGACCAAAAAACCCTATTCCCGGAAAACAGTGATAACTTGATTATAGAATGCCACCAATTAGCACAAAATCTTTTTTAAGGAAATAATCGGTTTCGTAAACATGTCGACATTTTTACCCACAAGATTAGCGACCCAAACACTTCTAGCACACGGAGAGTTCTAATAAGTGACAGAGAACAGGGATATTAGTGTTATGTGTGAGCCGACTGAACACAGTAAGTGCAAGAACAGTAAATATGTAACATTTCGAAATTTCATAATTTGTTGTATTGTTATGTTATCTGGTGTCATTTTTACAGCCTAGAACAAACAAGACTTGCTACTTCGGAACTATATCGGTCATATATTACTCCTCTACCATGAAGAAGGAGGCAATACATACCGCCAAAACCTCGGTAAATTTATACCAGACTAAACGGCGTCACATCTCACAATACGCTAATATTCTTGTGTTTCTTTTCTTTTGTAAGTCTGTAAGCATGTCCTCGCCTTAATCATTTCACGTATGGACACGGTTGTTTAGTTGGTTTGGTTGGTTGGTTGGTTAGTGAGAAATACAAGCGTGATGAGACAGTGTCCTGGCACTGCAGCTTTAAATGGGCCTATTGTACGCGCTTCTGATGATAGATGAGTCTAAAGCATGGATGGCATGTTGATTAGCGGATACTCCTACAGCTGCCAGCACTGTGACAGAAACCTGCAGCACTGCTAGTTTGTACTTGCATTAGGATAGTTTTGGATCAAGGAGTCTCATAACTTTGCTAATGTAGTTGTTATTCTGTCCAAGTAAATATAAAGTGATCCCGTTACAGGCCCGATGTAGCCCAGAGGGTGGGTAGAGTTTTATCTCTACTCTTACATGACCGCGGCACAAGAAGGGGGTGAGTGGTCAATTACACGCCCCGGCCGCACTTTACCCCCGGGAAAGACCCGATACCCATTTTACAGGAGGCTGTGTGGGCTCCAGGGCTGGTCTAGACAGGCGGAAAATCTCGTCCCCATCGGGATTCGATCCCGGACTGTCCAGCCCGTAGTCATTCGCTATACCGACTGAGCTACCGGGCCCACATTCTGTCCAAGTAGATAGATAAAACGGCGTAGTGAACCAGTAGACCCTTTATTGCAGTTCATGTTCGGTTTTGGCGTAGTATTGGCCCATCAGATCGGATGATGGGTAATTACCAGTGACGTGGGGGTAAAGTGCTCAAAGTTAATATTTGATAACTGGCAAACGTAACTGTAGTGTGCACACGTAACACTTCTGCTGTTCTGCTATTACGTATTAGAGCCCTTGAACTGCATTTTGAAAATACGAATTCACTGAATACGCATGTTATGTAACTTTTCGTGCTTGGACTTAGAATGCAATAACGAAAGTTTGACATTTCACCTACATTAATGGCTGCCATTTTTTTTGTCCAGTTTCTACATATTAACAGTGATCCGTATTCGTTAAGAACATACACATAGTCAGCCATAAACGGTATCCATTAAGAAGTTACTTTTTTTTTTTAAATTTTGCATCCCACTTTGAATTAAGTAAAGACATCGTCACCAAATAAAATTATTGAACAAATAGGTCGCCCATGAAACAGAAATTTGTCGTAACCCACCGAAACACAGTTTGACAGGAGACAGAAAAAACGTGGCCGATCCTCAATAAAATGAAACGTAAGCATGTTTTGCCTTTACAAAAGTATGAAGACAGGCAATGTTTTGTGAACACAATATTTTGACATGGATTTCCACCCTGATCTCGCTAGCCGTCTGTCAGCATAACCTATATGACAAATACCTATTGCTGTGTTTGCAATACTAGACTCCTGGGGATGGGCAGTAAACCTGTCCGAAACATGTACGGAATTCCATCCTGATCTTGCTAGCAGACAGTCGGCATAACCTGCATGACAAATACCTATTGCTGTGTATACAGTACTAAAATCTTGGTGATGGACAGTAAACCTGTCCGAAACATGTAGAGTTCTATATCGAAATAAATTTGAGAAATAGTGCAGCTCTTTGGTTTTTATTATAAGAACTGTGTATTGGCGTCTGTCCCTAGAACACTTGAACATGTAATTTCAAACAAGAAATAATCCACAATTAGACACTCTTCTAAGGCAGGTCTTAATGAATAAGTAGTAATTAATAATATCATACTTAAGGAGTAAACGTAAATTGTGCCTGACCTGCGGGGCGCACAGTACGTTCATGGTGTATTCCAACTCCTGATGCAGATCTGTGCTGTCCAAAAGGCCTTTCAGGACGACATGGCCAATCAGATCGTGTCGTGAGAACCGATCGAAGTCGTACACAGAGAACTGCAGATAACGTTGCTTCAGGTCTTCGTATCCCACGCTGAAATCATACGGAGGTACAAACATATATACAGGCCCATTACAGGTCAATAATCATGATTACTGTTGCAGTAGTTGTGAGGGCACCTACGGTTTAGGGGTAATATTGGCGATATTAATGAAACCAGATATTAATGAAAACTGGTTTGATGTTGAAGATTAGTCTTGACACTTTATTCAAGAGGAATTATTTACTGGTAGTTAACAATCAACATGGCATCGTTTCCCAAAACCTTTAATTTCCATCGATATTTCGTTGACCTGTAAAATCGCACAAGTTCTCGTGTCTCTCAGTCAGACAATAAATACCCTGCATTTTATGAAGAACGGAGTTTTATTAACCTGTTCTTCTGAACCCTTCACTTGTTCCTTTTCTGAGCCAGAGTAATCCAGTCCATGCCCTCACATTCTATTTCTTTGCATTTTCTATCTATCTGAGCTTCAAAGCCGGTGCCATTGGCCGCGCAGTCTAAGGCGTAGGTCTGCAGCCGTTCGCCTGCTGAGATTATGGGTTCGAATCCTGCGGGGGACATGGATGTATGTCTCATGTGAATGTTGTGTATTGTCAGGTAGAGATCCCTGCGACGAGCTGATCGCTCATCCAGAGGAGTCCTACCGACTGTGATGCGTCTTTGTGTGTGATATAGAAACCTCATGAATGAGGAGGTCCTGGCCCGCGTTAAGCCGAAGCGCCAAAAAGAAATTAAACTTCAAAATAAACCAGACCGATCTGAACAAAACACCCTTTTGTTCTTACCTAAATATAAAAGTTTCGTTAAACACTGGATTGAGGTTCTTGCGATGGACTTTGGTCTGGAACTTCTTCTTCCTGTCTGGCAGTAAGTAAACCTTGACGTAGGGATCACTGCTGCCACTCACATCCTTCACAGGAAGGTCCCTTGCTTGCAGCACCTACAGGATAATAATTTACAGTTTAGTTTATTTGTAAATAAAAATTAACACAATTACTGTAACAGCCACAGTGGTTTAGGTTCTGTGCTACAAATCGGAAGGTCGCTGGTTCGATTCCAGATGGTGTCATTTGAGTTTCTCTGGGGTCGACTCACCCTCTAACAAAAATGAGTACCAGGAATATTTCCTGGGGTAAAAGCGGCCGGTGCGCAAGGCTGACAACTTTACCACCGTCCTGGGCCATTGTCACGTAATCTGGAAACCTTAACTTCCTGGAACCCTCTGGACACCTCGGGCCTGTAATGGGACTGATTTACCTTTTATTAATGTAACAGCTGAACATGGCATAAAGCGTCTTTCATGTGGTGAAAAAAAGGCTATCCCATTACAGCTTTGGAGAGGCCCTGAGGGTTCCAGGAGGCTGAGACTCCCAGATTTCAAGACAATCGGCACATGAAAGTGGCAAGGTTGTCAGCCCTACGCACCGGTCGCCTTTACCCGCAGGAAATATTCCTGCTACTCATTTCTGTTAGAGGCTGAGTCAACCCCAGGGTCATAGTGCGGCCGGAAGGATTATGTCAATGAAAAATTTTAATGACACCATCGGGAATTGAAGCCGCGACTTTCCGGCTTGTAGCGCAGTGCCTGAACCAACTGCGCCACCGCGTAACCCTTTCATGTGGTGAGATCGTTAATAAATTATGACCGATGCAATCGACAAAATTGTAAAGTAATTTGCTTATTCCACACAATCTGTATTCATTGCTCTGGTATATACGGCGCAAGAATTTAAAAAATCTGACATCCTTATTCATTCATAACATCAATGAATGCAACTTTCACACATAAAAATACAGTCTTATAATCGCTGCTACATTTTCGGCATCGTTTACGCCATTTTCAAGGAGCTTGCACAAAAATATGAAGACAAATTATTCTTTTGTTACACAAACCAAATGCACAATATTAAATACCCCGTAAACAGTAGAGGCACTACTCCGACATCTTTCGGTAGGGATGCACCATCCTCAGAGAGTATATTGCGTTGAAGCTAATAGTCGCAATATAAAAGTTCAGTCTAGAACAGGTCACGAAGACCCAGACGGGGAATAGATGTTTAGCTATACTCTTTCTTTAACCTCAGCGCTAGATGGGATGGGTAGTCAACGCCACGCCCCGGCCTCTTTACCCACAGGAAACAGCCGGTACCGGTTGTATGTGAAATGTAAGTCAGTGTATCAATGTGTATCCAATGCGTTCGTTTGTGTTGTCAATGAATAATGTAGTGAACATGGAAGGTAGCATCTGTTTTAAAAAATATTACGTCGTCGTCACGCGCTTCGCCCATCGTATCGTTCTTTGTGTAATTGTAATAATATTTGATTTGGATTAAAACTAAGAAGTTTTCTCTTCATGCAAATTTTTCCATGCTTCAGTTACTTCCTCCCTCGTATATCGAAGTAGGCTATTCAACAAGCTGTTCTGAAAGACCTTCACTCTGTGACTGTGCGTATTGTATGTAATCTGTTCGTTTTTTCGGTAGGATACGGAACAGAGGAACATTAACACGTGTCCTATATCATTTAATTATTTACTTATATATTTAGGGCGCAGGGCACGAGGTAGCGCAGTTGGTTCAGGCATTGTAATACTACAAGCCGGGAGGTCGAGTGTTCGATTCTCGATGGTCTGATCAGAATAATTCATTGACGAATACCTTCCGGCTGCACTATGGGCATGGAGCCGACTCAACCTCTGACATAAATGAGTATCAGGAATGTTTCCTCAGGGTAAAGGTAGCCATTGCTTAGGGCTGACAGCCGTACCACATTCACGTGCCGATTTTCTTGAAATCTGGAAGCCTCAATCTCCTGAAACCCTCAGGCCCTGTACAGGGATTGCTTTACCCTTATTTAAAGGCTGAGGACTTTCTCTTCTGTTCAGAAACTGCAGAAGATCTACGCCTTAATTAAGATGAGCCCAATTATTTCTGCTTCGTTTATAGTTAATTTAAAGACGACATCAATAGGTCAGAATTTATAGCGCAGAATAGGATTTTTGGTGAATGATGAATTATAAAGGTTGTCGAAGGAACTACTGGAAGCCTCATTAGGGGCACTATTACGACATTTCCCTGTAGGGGCTAGGGATACTCATGAAAGACTCAGTCGGACTAATCAGTTATCCAGCTGATATTCGAAAAAGAGTCTTCCAAAACCAAGCCGGAAACATTACCCCGTTAGACTGCTTGGTTGGTGTAACTACCTAAAGTTAGATTTAATACTACGATATTTGTTTATGCCACATGGCTTAGGTCCGGTATGGATTTCAGCGTATGAAATTCAGTGATCGGAAATACGTAGCCAGCTTCGAATAAGGTATTTGTGTTGTCTTATTGCCTTAAAATTTGCTGAGCCCTGGCTCGCATTGTCTTAAACTATGTAGGATTTACTGTTTCGTAAGTGATATGCCTGTGGTAAAACTAAAGATCTATTGCATGACAACTGATGAAGAATCATCTGCAAGTCCTTTTTTTTGCGTTTTTAAAGATGGAAACTTTTGACTCGGGATGTTGAAAAAGAGACATGTTGGCGTTTCACCTGATGGAATTTTGTGATTTAAAATTAAAGGGATTTACTTAAAGACGTTATTTTCATTATTTTAACCTCGGGCCAAATTTATATTCCTCAGTTTTTCGGCTATCGAGTTCTAAAGACGCCAATTTACTGAAGTTTCTCGCGAATTCATTAAAATTGATGCTAACTTACTTTCTAATGCAAAGAGATTTACGTATTAGGTATTAAGAAGTATTCTTAATTAAATCCTTGGATGTATTACATTCCTTACTTCACACTTAAATATTTAATGTGGTTGGCAACTTTTTTTTTATACTGGACCATACTTAGTATGGAATTGGACCTCATGAGGCACATGGGCAGGCCTCTAATTCAGGAACTCCTGCTTTATACAGCACCAACATTCTTGCACTCCTGCTTCTTCGAAACGTGCCCACTAGTAGTATCCTAGTGAAGAAAGTCTTTCGATTCTTGAATTTAGAGATTCCTTTTTTAAAATGATTGGTTACCTTGACGACAAGTCCCTCGATCTCTGAGTCGTAACGGAGAGCAAAATGCAGCTTGCCACAATATTCCATCTCCCCAGTTCCAGAGCTATCAGAGCTGGTCTGCCTTGCCAGCATCTCCTTCTTGTACAGCTCCGGCTGAAACAAACCCAAAAGATAACTTTGGTGCACGTGAATGTAGGTACATCTGTGCCTACTGCGTGACAGTGTTCGCATGTTTGTCTGCTGCGTGAGATTGCGCCCATATATATGTCTGCTGTGTAACAGTGTACATATGTCTATACCCACAGCGTGACAGTGTGTGCATATCTTTTTTTGTGTGTGAGAGTGTGCCCATATCTATTGAAAGTGTGCACAAATATGCCTTCTGCGCGACATTTTGCGCAAGTATGTCTGCTGCGTGACAGTGTGCGCACATCTGTCGAGAGTATGCGCAAATATGTGCCTTCTGCGCGACATTTTGCACAAGTATGTCTGCTACGTGACAGTGTGCGCACATCTGTCGAGAATATGAGCAAATATGTGCCTTCTGCGTGACATTTTGCGCAAGTAAGTCTGCTGCGTGACAGTGTGCGCACATGTGTCAAGATTATGCGCAGATATGTGCCTTCTCCGCGACATATGTCCGCTGCGTGGGAGTGAGTACATATCTGTGTTTGCGCGTGGGAATCTGCGCACATTTGTGCCTTAATCAGTATATTTATACAGATTCATCCTGTTGTGTGTACTATAGTTAAAATACAAAGGAAATATAACGTCATACATCATTCTGATAACATAGAACACCCTGCTGCATGTTTCGGTTAATCAGAAACGTCAAAAAAACAATTTCATTATAAGAGTTTTAAAAACGTCCATACGCAACAGACAGTTTCTCTTTTAGTAAGATCTCACTAATGTATAATTATTCATTAAAATAATAAACATATTTCAAATGTAATGCTTAAAGTAATAAATGTCATGTTTATTGCTACAAACGTGACATATGTCTGTTATTATTAGTAAATAATTACACAGGTATATTAGATCTCACCAACGAAGAAATTGCATATTGCATATGGATTTGTGGTTTTTGAACTTTGTAATGGAGGTGGCTGATGATGGTTCTGATGAACCGAAACATGTAGTACCGGGTTGTATGGCACTGACGTGTCACTATCTTTGTCCATCTTGCGTTCATTCCTTATTCTCTTCTCTTTAATTCAATTTTGTTCAATGTTATTCTATTTCGCTCTGGTATTTCGTATTCTGCCCGCTTCTGTTTTATGTTTTCCTTTACCCTTACTTTTAGCAACTTCTCTAAAGCGCGAAAGTAATACGAAACTTTAAAGGCTACAACTTCTAATTCTGTTTGCATTTCACTTATGTACCTAGACTGCTGATTCCCACACAGTCAATTTATAACACATAATGATCAAAATGTCAAGGCCTGCTATCTTTCGGTCCAGAATCTTTTGTCTTCCAGATTGACGCTCAAAAATATAAAGATACAAATATACTGAATTTATATTTGGTCTGTTTTTATATGGATATGAAACTCGATCTTTCACATTGAGGAGAATATAGAGCGCCGAGGAAGATATTTGGGCCTAAGAGGGACGAAGTAACGAGGTAACAGAGGATTGGAGGCGACTGCACAATGAGGAGAAAATATGGTTCGGGTGATCAAATCAGAATGTACGAGCACGTGTGGGGAGGGGGAGAGGTGTATACAGGATTTTGCTGAGGAAACTTGTAAGCAAGAGATCACTTGGAAGAGCTAGACGTAGATAGGAGTATAACATTAAAACGGATATTTATCTCAGTATTTAATCAACTTGATACACAAATTTGTTTCACAGTAAGTTTTATTTCATGCCTCTACATGTTTCGAGCACGTGTGCTCGAAACATGTAGAGGCATGAAAAAAAAACACTTATTGTGAAACAAATTTTGTGCATCAAGTTGGTTAAATACTGAGATAAATATACTGAGATGCACGGTCAGCAAAACGTAAAAATTTAAACGGATCTTTATGAAATAAAATGGGAGGCCTTGGATTGGATTGCCCTGGCTCAGGATAAAGACTGGTTGCGGTCTGTTGTGTGTGTGTGTGTGTGCGTTAATGAATCTTCGAGTTACATAAAATGAGAGGGAGGGGTTTCTTCATTAATTGAGGAAATTTTAGCCGCTTAGTAAAGGCTGTGCTCCATTTAGTTCGCATTGAACCAGATGGTAATATCGGGTTTATGTACACTGAGAAAAGCTAAGTAAGTATACGTCATTGCTCCTCTGTGTAACTTTCTGTTGAAGGCACTCGATCAACTCAGAATTTTGCTATTCTTGTCTCGACACGCCTGTGAATAGCGAGGGGAGGGAATTGTGCTCATGTGGCGCTTCCTTATTTTCCGATCGGCTGAGCTTTGCTGCACCACCTTCCTTCGAATGACGTGATGTCTACACACATTAATTAAACTGCTGTAGATCACGACTGGAATTATACGCCTTGTCGTCAGGAGCGGTAAAGCATGACGATTAATTTAAACTCAGTTTGTACAGTAACAGAAGCTTTAGATGGAACCTGGAACTAACACGACCCCCCCCCCCCTTAATCAGAACTTTTTTTTTTCGGCCTGTGAATGTGAAATGAGCCGCCACTGTGAAATTACTTGCGTCCATTAAACGAGAACCATCATAAATTTCGTAAAATCAAGATGTTTCATGCTCGAAAGATTATAACACCGAAAAAGATTTTATGTTATTGTAAAACCACAAAAATATTTTAACATTTTAATAATTTTATTAAATTCTAATTTCAAAAGCTACAATCCAAGAACTTATTTAACTTGCTGTCAAATATCTTAATTTTATGAAATTGTATTTTTCAACAGCTGTAATTTAAAAACTTACGGAACCTGGCGAGGCGCAGATGTAAACTCCCTGATGATGACATGAAAATGTCGAAACATGTAGCAGTATAGATTACACGAAGAAATACTGTGTGATATATTCTTTTAAGATATTAACCCTTATCCCGTTAACGTGGAGAATAGGGTCAGCTCCTAATAATGACAGCAAATGGTATATGGGATTTAATTCGGCGTTCAAAGATTTAATTGTGCATTTGTTGGGTAAAATAAAAAACAAGGAAACAAAATAATTTCATGATAAAAAGCTGTCTGTAATTTTTATTCGCTCTTTTTCGTATAGTTTAACTACGAATCAAGCTTCTTGGACGAAATATTTCTGTCTCATTGGGGTAGGAGTCAAGCCCGACTGTAAACAATATATATGTGTGCAAAATACTTTAATGGGATACTGGAGAGTGAAGAAAACGGGGAAATAAAAACGAATTCATAAACAACGTCTTAATACCGTCACCCTCTATTAAATAACGAGTATATACATCAATTACCAACGGCCGAAACGTGGTGTCACAGAAGGTTAACCAACTTCCGATACCTTCCATAACCTTAAGTTACATCGTCACAAAAAACCACTGCATCAATGAAGAATCCATAGCATAGTTAAACACGGGGTCATCGAAAAAGATGGACGGGATTTGAAACCGCTATAATCTAAAAAATACTAGACGGATTTACACGTTTTGCGTCTTAAAATGTTCAGAAAAGTTTAAAGTTTTAGACTTACTTTAGTACATTTCAATATGTGCAACGTTTGTAGTTCTGGAGACGTCCAAATGAAATTCTATCTCCTGCCACCTTTTCTGAATCATGTCTCGTGTTACAGTTTCAATGGCTGATGTGATCCTGTCTTGCAGGTGCTGGATATTCCTTATCTTCTCAGTATACACAATGTTCTTAATGTACCCCCAAAGGAAAAAATCAAGTGGAGAGAGATCTGGGCTTCGAGGTGGCCAGGGTATTGGTCCACCCCTTCCAATCCGGGCATCAGGGAATCTCTCATTTAAAACGTCAGTCACAAAGCAACTGAAATGGGGAGGAGCTCCGTCTTGCATAAAAAT
>Ga0131853_10025219_pt1 | contig 10717 bp, 7 predicted proteins | sample TergutLab28metaG_FD_92764 | JGI IMG/M metagenome (GOLD analysis project Ga0131853, IMG submission 92764) | Labiotermes labralis P1 segment gut microbial communities from Petit-Saut dam, French Guiana - Lab288 P1 (version 2) (version 2) | ecosystem: Host-associated > Arthropoda: Insects >... | reverse complement strand
TAATGCATTACGGATAGTTTTTGCAAACACTATCCGTAAACAAGGATTTTTCACGATTTACCGACAGAATAATGTCGGTAAAGTTATATTTTTAATGCATTACGGATAGTTTTCGTAAAAACTATCCGTAAACAAGGATTTTTTACGATTTACCGACAGAATAATGTCGGTAAAGTTATATTTTTAATGCATTACGGATAGTTTTCATAAAAACTATCCGTAAACAAGGGTTTTTCATGATTTACCGACAGAATAATGTCGGTAAAGTTATATTTTTAATGCATTACGGATAGTTTTTGCAAAAGCTATCCGTAAACAAGGGTTTTTCATGATTTACCGACAGAATAATGTCGGTAAAGCTATATTTTTAATGCATTACGGATAGTTTTTATAAAAACTATCCGTAAACAAGGGTTTTTCATGATTTACCGACAGAATAATGTCGGTAAAGTTATATTTTTAATGCATTACGGATAGTTTTCGTAAAAACTATCCGTAAACAAGGGTTTTTCATGATTTACCGACAGAATAATGTCGGTAAAGTTATTTTTTCAATGGAATACCGATAGTTTTTGCTAACATCGTGCAAAACAAAACATTTTCTCTATGGGGCTGTATCAAAATAGAATAGCGCTAAACACGAAAAAACAGACTGTACCTCCACGACTAATTTACTTTAGTCGTTTTGATACAGTCCCTTTGCATTAGCATCTAGCTTACTTAACCACTTTTTCTAATTGTAATTTGAGGTCTAACCTAATAAGTTCTTTATCGATTGAACCGTTGTTTGTCGATTCAAGTCAGCAATTGAAGTATCTAATGGAATACCTTTCGGGCAAGCACGAACACAGTTTTGAGAGTTTCCGCAAGCTGTAAGGCCACCATCTTCCATAATAGCTTTTAGGCGCTCTTCTTTATGCATTGCACCAGTTGGATGTGCATTGAAAAGGCGAGCTTGTGATAAAGGAGCTGGACCGATGAAATTTGATTTATCATTAACATTTGGACAAGCTTCTAAGCATAAACCACAAGTCATACACTCTGATAGTTTGTAAGAGATTTGTTGCTCTTTGGCACTGATTCTTGGTCCGGGACCAAGGTCAAATGAGCCATCTACTGGAATCCAAGCCTTTACTTTCTTTAGTGCATCGAACATACGATTTCGATCTACCCAAAGATCACGTATCACTGGAAAAGTCGTTAAAGGTGCAATGCGAATTGGTTTTTCTAATTTATCTATTAGCGCAGAACATGCTTGTAGTGGTTTGCCATTAATAATCATTGAGCAAGCACCGCAAACTTCTTCTAAGCAGACAGATTCCCACACAACAGGTGTTGTTTGCTCACCCTTTGAATTAATTGGTCTTTTCTGTGTTTCAATTAATGCAGCAACCACATTCATATTCGGGCGATAGGGTACAAAAAATTCCTCTTGATAAGGTGCACTGTTGGCATCTTTTTGCCGTGTAATAATCAAGTGCAACTTTTTATTCGCTTCCATTATGACTTCGCCTCCTTTGCTTGACTATAGTCGCGCTTACGTGGCTTAATTAATGAAACGTCTACTGCTTCATAAGAAATTTCAGGAAGACGTGTTTCAGGATTGTATTTAGCAATTGTTGTTTTTAACCACTCATCATCATTGCGATCAGGGAACTCTGGCTTATAATGCGCACCACGACTTTCATCGCGTAAGAGCGCTCCTAAAGTAATGACACGTGCTAAATCAATCATTGCCCCTAATTGGCGAACAAATAGTGTGTTCATATTACTCCAGCCGGAAGGATCTTCCACCTTAATATTTTGGAAACGCTCAGCAAATTCATTTAGCTTTTCATAAGTTATTGCTAATTTTTTATTATCACGAATAATCGTAACATTTTCCGTCATTAACTCTCCAAGTTCTTGGTGAAGCACGTAAGCATTCTCAGTTCCATTCATTGCTTCAATTTCTTTATAGCACGCTATATCTTCGTCTAATTGTCTTTTAAAAATTGACTCATTATATTCATGAGCAGGCTTCGTTTTGCTATATTCCAATGCTTTTGGACCGGCTACCATGCCACCATAAACAGCAGAAAGTAGAGAATTTGCCCCTAAACGATTAGCACCATGCTGTGAATAGTCGCACTCACCGGCAGCAAATAAGCCAGGGATATTCGTTTGCTGGTTGTAATCTACCCATAATCCACCCATTGAATAATGAACAGAAGGGAAGATCTTCATCGGAATCTTACGCGGATCCTCACCAACAAACTTTTCATACATTTCTAGAATACCACCCAATCGAATATTTAACTGTTCAGTATCAATATGTGATAGATCAAGAAAAACTTTATTTTCACCATCTATCCCGAGCTTTTGATTAACACAAACATCAAAAATCTCTCGTGTTGCAATATCACGTGGTACTAGATTTCCATACTTCGGATATTTCTCTTCAAGGAAATACCATGGTTTTCCGTCTTTATAAGTCCAAACTCTGCCACCTTCACCACGTGCTGATTCACTCATTAAACGATTTTTATCATCACCGGGAATCGCAGTTGGATGAATTTGAATAAATTCGCCGTTTGCAAATAAAGCGCCTTGTTGATAAAGTCTACCGGCTGCATAACCGTTGTTAATTAGAGAGTTAGTAGACTTACCAAAAATCATTCCCGCTCCACCGGTTGCAATAATGACAGCTTCAGCCGGAAAAGCTTCAATCTTCATTGTATTCATATTTTGAGCTGTAATCCCACGGCAAACGCCTGATTCATCGATAACAGCAGATACAAATTCCCAACCTTCAAATCTTTTTACTAAACCTTCTGTTTCATAACGACGTACTTGCTCATCTAGTGCATATAACAACTGTTGTCCAGTTGTCGCACCCGCAAATGCTGTACGTCTGTATAGTGTACCACCAAAGCGTCGGAAATCTAGCAATCCTTCCGGTGTACGGTTAAAAGTAACACCCATTCGATCAAACATATGCAAAATTTTTGGTGCTGCTTCGCACATAGCTTTCACTGGCGGTTGATTCGCTAAAAAGTCACCACCAAAAATTGTATCATCAAAATGAATAGCAGGTGAGTCATTTTCGCCTTTTGTATTCACTGCACCATTAATTCCACCTTGAGCACAGGCGGAATGAGAACGTTTAGCGGCAACAAGAGAAAATAGATCTACTTTTTTTCCGGCTTCAGCGAGTTTAATCGCAGCCATCAATCCTGCTAAACCGCCACCAACGACAACAAACCTTCCTTTATTCATCATCTAATTCCTCCTTTATAATAAGGCAGCAAAAATGAGTAAGTAAATATAGCTTTTTCACAAAGGGAGGAATGCGAAAAGCATTCTTATTTTAAATACTCATTTTTGTGCCGCCCATTCTAAATAAATGCAAATAATGCTCGCATAGCAATAACAGAGAGTGTGATAAAGATTACAAATGTAACAATCTCCATTTTTTTCTGGCTTTCAGGCGATACAGTAATGCCCCAAGTAATACATAATGTCCAAATACCATTAGCAAAGTGAAAAATACTGGATAGAATACCAATCACATAGAAAATCAAATAAATGTTATTACTTAAAATTTGTTGCATAAATGCAAAGTTAGCTTCAGCGCTACCAAATTGAACTTGGATTGTCGTGCTCCACACATGCCAAGCAATAAACAAAAATGCTAATATACTTGTAATTCTTTGTAGATAAAACTTCCAATTGCGATAGTAGCCAAATTGGCGAACGTTGTTTTTAGCTTGAAACAAAATATAAAAACCATATACAGCATGGAATATCAACGGCAAAAAGATCACAAATGTCCGAAGGAAAAGCTTAAATGGCAAATTGTTGACCATAAAATCTGCTGCTTGGTTATAAGCTTCACTGCCGCTTACGGCAGTGAAGTTAATGAGTAGGTGAACCGTCATAAAAATACCCACAGGGATGACACCTGATAATGAATGTAATCTTCTTAGAAAGAAACTATAGTCTTTTCTTTCCATTAAATATCAACCTCCTTTATACGTGTTGCTCTAATAGTTCTTTTCCGGCAATCCCCGGATGCGTCATTTCATATGGGTTTAAAATTTGATCTAATTCCACATCAGTTAGAAGATTTTGTTCAAGTACAATTTCTCGTACCGGTCTTCGTGTAGTAATCGCTTCTTTTGCAACTTTAGCTGCAGCTTCATAACCGACATGAGGATTGATCGCTGTAATCGTTCCGACACTATTATTCACATAGTCTTTTAAAGTACCTTCATTTGCTGTAATTCCCTTTAAGCAATACTCGTCAAACACTGTAAATACATTTGTCATAATTTGAATGGATTGTAATAAGTTAAATGTCAGCACTGGCTCCATAACGTTTAGCTCAAATTGTCCTGCCTCTGAGGCCATAGAAATTGTTAAGTCATTTCCAACTACTTGAAAGGCAGTTTGATTGACAACTTCTGCCATAACAGGATTTACTTTTCCTGGCATAATTGAAGAACCGGGTTGGCGAGCTGGTAAATTAATTTCACCTAAACCACAGCGTGGACCTGATGCCATTAAACGTAAATCATTTGCAACCTTAGACATATTTAACATACAAATTTTGAGTGCGGAAGATACTTCCACATAACTATCTGTATTTTGTGTACCATCAACAAGGTCATAAGAACCTTTAAAAGGTAGATTTGTTGCTTCTGCGATATATTTAATCACATTTTCAATATAACTAATGTCAGCATTCAATCCTGTTCCGACTGCAGTTGCACCCATATTAATTTCATACAAATGTTCATGAGATGCCTCAATTCGCTTAATATCTCGATTTAGTGCAGCTGCGTAAGCGGCGAACTCTTGTCCTAGTCTAACAGGTACTGCATCTTGCAAGTGCGTACGCCCCATTTTGATAACATGATCAAATTCAGCAGCTTTCTTTAAAAATGTTTGATGTAGATTTTTAATTACCACTAGTAGCTCTTTCAATCTGAATAATGTTGATAGATGAATAGCGGTAGGAAAGGCATCATTTGTTGATTGTGACATATTGACATGAGAGTTAGGACTAATGACTTTATAGTTTCCTTTTTCCTCTCCTAAAAGTTCCAATGCACGGTTCGCTAGTACTTCATTAGCATTCATATTAATAGAGGTACCGGCACCACCTTGAATTGGATCTACAATAAACTGATCGTGAAACTTTCCAGATAGCACTTCATCAGCAGCTGTCATAATGACATTAGCAATTTTAGAATCTAATTGTCCGGTTTCAGCATTTGCTCGGGCAGCCGCTTTTTTTACGATGACAATTGCATGAATCAATGCTGTGTCTAGTTTATATCCTGTGATTGGGAAATTTTCAGCTGCTCTAATTGTTTGAATACCATAATAAGCATCAATAGGTACTTGTTTTTCTCCTAAAGAATCTTTTTCAATTCGAAAGTTAGACATGTTTATTTTCCTCCTCCAAAGTAGAATTGTTGCTATTCCAATCCCTAGTGCAACGGCAACAATGGTTGAGATCAAGCCCGGTAGCATGAAGCTATGGTTGAGCATGTATTTTCCGATTTTTGTTGTTCCGGTTCGATCAAAGTTAATTGCCGCTACTACTGTTGGGTAGTTCGGGAAGAAGAAATAACCGTTTACTGCCGGGAACATACCGATTAGTAGTGGTGTTGACATGCCAAGTGATAGACCAACTGGCATCAAAATTCTTGTTGCTGCAGCTTGGCTAAATACTAATACAGACAAGATAAACAGCGCTACTGCAAATAGCCAAGGATAACTTGTAACAATGCTGGATAAGCTATCTACAATGACATCTCTATTACCGGCAAAGAAAATATTACCCATCCAGGCAATACCGAAGATAGCGGTAACTGCAACAGTTCCTGCTTTAAAAACGTCACCAGAAGCAATTTTTCCTATATTTGTTTTGCATAAAATAATCATTAATGCTGAAATTGATAGCATTACAATCATAATTGTTGCTGGCATTCCCATTGGGACCAAGCCGCCATCTGGGTTACTAGCATCAACAAATGCTGGTCTTAGCTCCGGGAATGAACCGAAGAAAACAACAAGTACAGCCCCTAGAAGGAATAAAGCAACTGATAATTTCGCTCCTGAATTTGGAACATAATTCTTTTTCTCGATATTTAGTGAATCTAATCCTGCTTGTAAGCGCTTTTGATATTCCGGATCGTTCGGTAAATCCTTTCCCATTCGACTTGCAACGAATGAAGCGACAATTACACCAACTAAAGTAGCAGGGATACAGACCATTAAGATGTGTGATAATTTAATATCTGTAAAAATTGTTAACATTGCAGCTGTTGCAGCTGAAATTGGACTTGCTGTGATCGCTTGCTGTGAAGCAATTACGCCAATGGATAAAGGACGTTCAGGCCTAACACCCGCTTCACGTGATACTTCAGCGATAACCGGTAATAAAGCGTAGGCTACATGCCCTGTACCGGCAAGAAAAGTGAAAAAGTACGTAACAAGTGGTGCTACAAACGTAATCGCTTTTGGATTTTTTCTTAAAATTTTCTCGGCAACATGAACTAAATAATCCATCCCTCCGGATGCTTCTAATGTTGCTGCAGCTGTGACAACGGCTAGTATAATCAGCATAACGTCCAGTGGAATTAGTGAGAATGGTGAATCAGCAGGCGCCGGATTAATCTTAAATAGAAATGTTAAAATAGCAACACCGACACCTCCCATAACACCAAGACCAACACCTCCCATGCGTGCACCGATATAGATACAAGCTAAAACAATTAAAAATTGAAGCCAAATCATTGTTCATTCCTCCTTAATATTTTATGTGTACACTATAAACGGCAGCCTACAGAAACTTACAGAAAGCTACACTTTATTTAGAAACATTAAAAAATTTGTCAAATTTCGCGTTGATATTTTTGATATGATCAATGATATAATCGAAGAAACTGAGGTGAGCAGTGTGCGGGATAAGTATTTTATTTATATATTAGCGATGATCATTGTTCCGCTCGCAGGCGAACTGAAATTCTTTCCTTTTGGTGGGGATGTTCGTGTTAGCTTAGGAACACCTGTATTTTTCTTTTTATTATTATCTATCAAAAAGCTAAAGCCAATTTTATTCGGATTTCTAGTCGGTATTTCAGTTATTGTTGTTCGGACATTGCTTGAATTGGGATCAACTGACACAGTAACTTTTCTTGAAGCTTTGATTCATCACGTACCTGTATTTTTTTACTATTTATGTTTCGGTACTTTATTTTCCTTGTTGAGAGTCCGTAATTTAAATGAAAATCTGTTTTTAATTGGCGTATGCGGAGCAATTATTGAGCTTGGTGCAACAATTGTAGAAATTATTTTTCGGAGTATTTCAACCGAGTGGTCAATGACATTTCATACGTTAGTTTTAATTTGTGGCGTAGCGATCATTCGTAGTTTTTTTGTACTGAGCTTCTATAGTCTGACGATCGTTAGGGAAGCTAAACTGTCTGAGCGACAACAACGAAAGCAGAATGAGGAAAATCTGATGCTTGTTTCTGATTTGTACGTTGAGATGGTGCAAATTAATAAAGTTGCTCAAGACGCTGAGGAATTAACGAGCAACTGCATTGCGCTTCATGACAACCTTAAAGAATTAGGTAATGAAGCAGAATCCAAAGTAGCGCTTAAAATTGCCGGGCAAATGCATGAGATTAAAAAGGATAATCAACGAATATTTGCCGGATTAGAGAAGTTAATGATTAAAGGAACAATTGATGATTTTATGAGTATTGAGGAGATTATCCATATTATTTCTACTACAAATAAGCGATATGCCGAAATGCTTGGTAAGACAGTTGAATTTTCTGTATCTATTCGCGGCGAACATCCTCGTTACAATTCCTTCAAATTGACATCACTTATTAATAATTTAGTATCTAATTCAGTGGAAGCAATCCAAATAAAGGGGAAAATTGAATTGACTGCTGAAATTGCTTCCGAATTTATTAGGTTACGTGTTAGTGATAATGGATCAGGCATTAGCGAGCGGAATCGTGCACTGATCTTTGAACCGAGTTTTACAACTAAGTTTGATCGAAATGGAATCGCTTCAAATGGAATCGGTTTATTTCATGTGAAAAATGTAATTGAAAAGCTAGGTGGGGAAATCAACCTTTTGGAATCGAATGAAGCGTATAAAACAATTTTTGAGATTATGTTGCCGGCGCAGACATTCGCCTATCAAAATAAGGAGGCTGGAGATGATGAGATTTTTGATTGTGGATGATTCAGCTGCCATTAGGGCTATGTTAACCAACATTATTGAAGAAGAAGGAATCGGGGTTGTAGTAGGCACTTTTGAAGATGGCTCGGAAGTATACGTTGATCAGTTGCATGAATTAGAAGTTGATATTTTGTTAATTGATTTATTAATGCCGAATCGAAATGGTATTGATACTGTGATTGAAGTGAGGCCGCATTTTTCAGGGAAAATTGTGATGATCTCGCAAGTTGAAAATAAAGAAATGATTGGTAAAGCCTATTCATTAGGCATTGATCATTATATTACTAAGCCAATTAATAAGTTAGAAGTACTAAATATTTTAAAAAGAATTTCTGAACAAGTTTTATTGGCTAATTCCATTCATGCGATTGAAAAGTCATTAGGAATGCTGCATCAAGCACATAGCAAGTATGAACAGAAAGAAATTTTGCGTCCAAATCGTATCACTGATGCCGGAAGAAGTATTTTGATGGAATTGGGTATTATCGGAGAAAACGGAAGCAAAGATCTTCTTGATATATTGTATATATTACAAGAACGGGAAGAGCAAAACATTCACGAAATTCCCTCTCTAAAAGAAATGTATGAGCAAGTGATTAAAAAGAGATTTGGTGTAGAAATTGAGCCTAGTATACTGATTGGTGTGGAAATTGAACCGAGCAAACTGATAAAAGAAGTTAAAGCTTGTGAGCAGCGCATTAGACGCAGCATTCATCAAGCCTTTCAGCATGTAGCTTCCTTAGGGGTGACAGACTACACAAATCCGAAATTCGAATATTTAGCAACTAGCTTTTTTGATTACAATCAAGTCAGAATGAAAATGCAAGAGTTAGAAAGCCAATCGGCGAATCGGGCGCATCATTCAGTTAATATTCGCAAGTTTATTCTAGCTTTTCATTTTGCAGCTAAACAAAAAATCAATAGTTAAACATCAAGGGTGATGCAAAAATTTTGCATCACCCTTAGTTTATTTTATCAATTTATCAGCACCTAAACTAACTTAAGTGCTTCTGTTAATGGTAAATACTGATAGTTTAAATCGTTAGCTACTACTTCATAAGTAATATGACCACTAACCGTTGTAACACCAAGTGCAAGTGCCGGATTTTCCTGAACTGCTTGCACAGCACCTTTATTCGCAATTTCAAGTGCATAATTAATCGTTACATTTGTTAAAGCAATGGTTGAAGTTTGCGGTACAGCACCAGGCATATTGGCTACTGCATAATGGACCACATCGTGCTTAACATAAGTTGGATTGTCGTGTGTTGTAATGCGATCAATCGTTTCAAAAATACCACCCTGGTCAATGGCTACATCAGCAATAACTGAACCAGGTTTCATTGTTTTAACCATTTCTTCACTAACTAATTTTGGTGCTTTTGCACCAGGAATTAAAACGGCGCCAATTACCAAATCAGATTCAGCAACTGCTTGTGCAATATTAAATGGGTTAGACATTAGTGTTGTGATATCATTACCAAAAATATCATCTAATTGGCGAAGGCGTTCAGCACTTAAATCAATAATGGTTACATCAGCACCTAAACCAACTGCCATTTTAGCAGCATTTGTACCAACAATACCACCACCGATAACGGTTACTTTTCCACGTTTTACACCAGGTACGCCTGCTAACAAGATACCTTTGCCACCATTTGGCTTTTGTAAAAACTGTGCACCGATTTGTGTAGCCATTCTACCAGCAACTTCGCTCATTGGTGTTAACAATGGCAATGTTCTATTCACTTCAACTGTTTCATAAGCAATAGAGAATACTTGCTTTTCAGTAAGTGCCTTTGCAAGCTCAGGTTCAGCAGCTAAGTGCAAGTATGTGAATAAAATAAGTCCTTTACGGAAATGTTGATACTCACTTTGAAGGGGCTCTTTTACTTTCATAATCATTTCTGCTTGTTTCCACACATCAGCAGCTGATGGCAAAATTTCTGCACCGACAGACATGTATTCAGCATCGGTGAAGCTACTGCCCATACCGGCATCCTTTTCAATCAGTACCTTGTGACCAGCTTTAACGAAAGCTACTACACTTGCAGGCGTTGCGGCAACTCTACTCTCATTGTTTTTAATCTCTTTTGGAATTCCAATAATCATCTTGCTACACTTCCTTTTTTAATCGGGCATCCGTGAGCAGACGCTCGCTCGGCGCACCTTGGTTTTAAAAATCAAATAGGCTATATAAAGAATTATATAAGTTATACTAATAAACTACAAGTAAAATTATTTTGATCAATCATTATTTTAGTGTAAATATCCCCAAGCTTTCTCATATTTTCTCCAATCCATTTAACTTTATAACTTTACCTGCTTTCAAATTTTCAGTGGCATGCACCTACATTTTTCCATAGCATATAGCATTAAAGGTTTTATGAAAGGATGATGATCGATGCTCACCGGTATGCAAATTATTGTAATTGGTGGGGATGCCAGGCAATTGGAAGTAAT
>Ga0131853_10025218_pt1 | contig 10717 bp, 6 predicted proteins | sample TergutLab28metaG_FD_92764 | JGI IMG/M metagenome (GOLD analysis project Ga0131853, IMG submission 92764) | Labiotermes labralis P1 segment gut microbial communities from Petit-Saut dam, French Guiana - Lab288 P1 (version 2) (version 2) | ecosystem: Host-associated > Arthropoda: Insects >... | reverse complement strand
TGTTTGCCAAACATTTTGTTTTGTTTTTTTTTTGGGGGGAGGGGGGGGGAAGGAAAAAAATTTTTATAGGTATAGTTACACAAAAACGGGTACATGAGCCCCGGAGGGGGGGGGGGGGGGGAGAGGTAATAGCTGTACTCTTTCTTTAACGTAGGTGCCAGTTGGGGTGGGTGGTCAATGCCATGCTCTGGCCACTTTAGCCTTGGGAAAGTGACCATGTACATTCAGTCGAACAAAAATCCATCAGCCTGAAATTTTCTAAGTCCTGAACCGGAAGTGATGTTCAGTACAGTTGCCATCATAATTTGAGTCGTTTTACTTTCCCTATATTTGCGCATTCATGGTGTTTCTCTGTCTTCCATTCATTACAATCAATCACACCGCATATATATTAACCGAGACAGCAATACATTTGCTTAATTTGAAATTAAAACATTAATTAAACTTCATTAACTTTCCCAGGCGTGAGGCTGGCTAGCTAGCTGTGCTGCTAGGGATGGATGAGGCGACCAGACCGTTCCGTTCTTACAGTCAGCAGGCATAGCCCAGGCAGTTGAACGTGTGCTAGCATTAGCCTTCGGAAACAAACTATGTTGGTTCGGGTCCCACTATCGGCATATTTCTTTATGTATCCATATGATTTAAAACATTTACTGAAGGGAGTTGTTGAGCGTGCGAGTATGATGGGTGTGTTTGGGACCCAGGGTTGTTTTGCTCTCGCCTTGTTTCAGGGGTGGGGTGGGGGATTGAAATACTCTTGGAAAATGTGCAGCACTAATTTCAGCTTTCAAAAGAAGTTTATAAGTTTTCTTTCGTGTGGCCTTTAAGTAGACAATAACACATTTTAAAAATTGTGCATATTGAAAAGTCACACTGGCTTCAGATGATGGTGGTTATGAAAACCGAAATGTATATGTTTTACTAATAATAAAATCAAAGGCAATGAAGAGCTGCACTCATTAAATTAAGTTAGGTTTCTTTCAATTTTCTGCCAAATGCAGGGAATGTCTTCTGCAACTGCATTATGGTAATTCACAATTTTAGAACTGTGAATGAAACAGGATATCTGCTGCTGGTCATGGTTGAAAAAGGAGGGTAGGGAATTACCAAAAGCTGAAAACTGACCTGGCTGTGACAATACAGTCACTGCCCTGAGTTGAATGGACAAGACAAATACTGTCATAAAAGTGAAAGTGCTGTTATTTGCTGTGTGTCAGCACTGGTTTAAGCTACACATTCTTCATTTTCATCACGATGGCTCACCATGACAGGTCTATTCGCGAACATGTCATCACTCTTGCTGAGAAGGGAGGGTTGTCTGCCAGCACTGCCGGGGAACTCTACGGTGTACCGATGTCTATTGCAAGGGAATGGCTACAGAAATTCCAGAGGGATGGGCAAGTTGGAAGACGCAAGGGAACTGGGTTATGGCGCATTTCCAGCCCAGCTCAGAATGCTACATTAGTAGCCGAAGCTGAGAGAAACCCTTTCTTCAGTGCAAGGGATCTTAAAGCTGCTACTGGCTTTCCTGGGCAAAAAGACACATTTGTTTCGAGACTTAAGGCAGCAGGTCTCACGGCACGACATGCTGTAGTGAAGGAGCTTCTCATTGATGAACATAAACTATACTGTTTAGCGTTTGCTGAGAGCAATGTAGATCACAAGTGGGATAGAGTCATATTCACTGATGAATGTACATTTACCTCAGTAAATGATGGGCCGGTCTTAGTTTACAGGCCTCGGGGAGAGCGTTATAACCTGCAGTATATGTTTACCTGCAAACGCAGTGGTCGTGTGTCTGTCCACTGTAGGGGCTGGATTTCCCATGAAGGGGCTGGAGTTCTCCATTGTATAGAGGGTCACCTGGACGGCCTGCAGTATCAGCACATTTTGCAGAATGTAATGGTGCCCTCTGTACGGATGCTTTATCCCGATGGTGTAATCCATTTACGGCAAGACCACCCCTCCATTCATGATTCTCGTGTGGTTCAAGAATGGCTGTCGTGGCAGGCCGACGTCGAACTCCTTGACTGGCCACCATGAGCACCTGGTATGAACCCCATCGAAAATATGTGGAATGAGGTGAAAAGGGCAATGCAGGAAACCTGGCCTGTCCTCCCTCCCAGAAATAGTGATGAGCTATGGGCCCTTGTGTCAGACATGTGGGATGAAGTTGCTTCATCTACACATTACATTCGATCACTGATTGAGTCCATGGCATAACGAATGAAATCAGTTGTCGAAGAAGAAGGGTTATTAAAGAGGTCAATTTCTGAAAACAGCCCTTTTAAAGTATTAATTTTCATTTTCTATGTGTAGGTGCGATACTTTGCTGGTCCCAGTGGCCGGGCGGTCTATTGCCCCTCACCTGTTGAGATTGTGGGTTCGAATCCCACCAGGAGCATGGATGTCTGTCTTTTGTGAGTGTTGTGTGTTCTGAAGGCTACTGCTAGCACGCGTTCAACTGCCTGGGCTACATAAAGAAATATGCCGATAGTGGGACTTGACCCAACATAGTTTGTTTCCGAAGGCTACTGCTAGCACGCCTTCAACTGCCTGGGCTACGCCTGCTGACTGTAAGAACAGAACGGTCTGGTTGCCTCATCCATCCGTAGCAGCACAGCTAGCTAGCCAGCCTCACGCCTGGGAAAGTTAATGAAGTTTAATTAAAGTTTTAATTTCAAATTAAGCAAATGTATTGTTGTCTATGGTTAATATATACGCAGTGTGATTGATTGTAATGAATGGAAGACAGAGGAATTCCATGATGTGCAAATGTGGGGAAAGTAAAACGACTCGAATTATGATGGCGACTACCGCATGTCCTTCCGGTTTGGGACTTAAAAAATTTCAGGCTGATGGATTTTTGTTTGACTGAGTGTACCCATTGTAGAGGAAACTGGGTGCGACCCTGGGCTAGTCTTGATGGGTGTAAAAATTCCGCCCCTACCGGGATTCGATCCCTGGGCCATCTAGCCTATAGCAAGTTGCTATACAGGCTATGCTGCCATGGTCCATGATACTCAGTAATATTGCTAGGAAGATGTTACAGAACGGGTCGAGGTGTTTGATGTTTCTGATCCAACATACACACCTGTCACTAATGGTACAACTTAGGTCATTTCCTTGCTCAGAATGTACAGTACAGCTGAGTCATGCATAATTTTAAGAGAATTCATCCCTGTTTTGCATTTTAACAATTAGAATTATGATAAGTCCAGTCAGAACACAACAGTTTATTGTTTTATTCCACGATAACATGTTTCGGCCAAAAAGGCTACCATCAAGTTGAGTGAAATATTAAAAGAATATATGCACAGTTTTGTATGGAATTGAGATCTCACTAGTTGAATAAGGTTGAACAACCTTTTGTGTACATCCTTTTAAATCCTGGGTTTTTGCTGTGGTTGGAGAACTGTTCTATTTAAATACCCACTGTGGGACGTCATTTTCCCTTTTGGGCAAAAAGGATGTACATTTATTGGGACAGCTTTGTCCTGTTTGTTGAATGTTAATGTGATTAATGACATGTTTCAGTTGGCTCAGAGAAGGATGGATGCAGTGCTCTGTTTGCTCATAATCAGTTCTGCTACTCATTAATTGTTGCGGTGTTCATGGTTGTCAAGTTTCTAGTTCCCATGTGGACAATACTATGTGTTTTCCAACCAGTGGAAGGAGATACACGGAATTCAGAGGTAGCCCTTGCTAGCAGATACAACCTGGTGAGATGTTTCTCAACTAACATGGGACTCTATGCATGCTTTTCTATTTGTCTTATATTTATGCATGTTGGGCACTATATCTTGTCTTGTGGCTGAGATAATGTTTTCTATCACACATCAGGATGAGATCTGATCAGTTACAGGATTGGTGGCGCAAGCTTCAGAGGATTACATTATTTTTCTTGAGATTTAAATTGCTTCAGTCTTAGTAACAAGTAACTGCATATCATACCTTTGTGAAAAAAATGGCACAAGTCACAAGTTTATGTTTTGCACTTACCAGTCATGTGTAGTATAGAATATGTGAATTTTTATGTAGAAAATTGTCCCAAGTGTATATGCTCAAGATTCTGGTGCTGAGAATTGGTGCCATAAGTTTTTCTTCTGGGTTGAATGTGAATGTTGTATGTCAGAGTGTGTGATTTCTTAGTTGAGTGACAGTTGTGTAAGAGGGAACTGCTGTTTGTAGGTATGTCACTTCTGTTGACAGACATGGAGTATTAACAAGTATGTCCACAACAAAGTAATAAAAATAAGAGATAATGGACTACTTTGAGTTGTTAACATGTTCCGTCTGTGTGGTGTACTAGTACTCTGTTGCCTGTCACGCCAGCTGTCCAGCTGGAGTACTGATAGTTCTTGATTTTCATAAGCTTATTAAAAAACTATTTGAGGTATTGGTTTCAGGTTTGTACCATTATACTCCCCCATATTTGTAGTTTCAGTGACTCTTTTCAGCTTCTTGCAAGATATAGAAATGTGTCTTGTAAACTCTCATGAGAGAACGCTTGCGCAATAAGCTGTTATGATGTTGGACTCGAGGCAAACCTTTGTTTTATCACATCTGGCAACCTGAGATCAGACACAATGAATCATCATACACATCTCCCAGCATGCAGTTCTGAAAATGTCAGTGAGCTGTGATTGTAGTTAGCTGATATTAGTGTGCCCCAAGAAACATGGAAAATCCTGGACCAAGTTCTAGTTCAGAAAATACTTCACAAAAAATGTTTATCAGAACTGATAGAATAAGTGAAATTGTGAATGATTCAGAGTCTTGGTGTTACAGTCAGAAACGTGCATTTTCTGGAGTCTTAGGAATAAATAAAAATTTCCATGTAACTTAGGACAGCTCTGTATTGGACGTCTTAGAAATATTCTGTAGCACAGAATTGTTTGAATGTGTACAGAATGAAACAAACCGATATGTAACCCAGCAAATAAAGAGAAAGAAGCAAGATGGCCTATGAAACCCAAGTTTGTATTTGCACATGGAATCCAGTGACATTACAAGGAATAAAAAAATTCTTTTCTATAGTTATACATATGTGTGTTATATAAGTCATCTCTGTGCACCTACTGGAGTATTTTCCATAAAACTGAAAAAAAGGTGAAAATATCACGCCTTCAAGATCACGTCTCGGCCGTAAAGTGGAAGGACACCTGTGATGCATGTTTCCTAACCAGTGCCCAAGAAGATGAACTTGTTGAAGCATCATCATTAAAGTGGGCACATCATAAAATAAAACCAACTGCAGTGTTGGACTGCAGTAAGTGTAAGACTGGTGTGGACAGATCAGACCAGATGCTGTCATATTATTCATTTGAAAGGAAGACAATAAAATGGTGGAAGAAACTTTTCTTTCATGTGTTTGACGTGGCAGCACACATCTTGCATGCCGAAACAATGGAGAAGAAAATTTTGTTGGGAATTTTCTACAGAAGAGTTATCAAGGGATTGCTTGTTATTGCTGGTACAGAAATTCAAGTACAAGGTCAGACTAGTAGTCTGGCTGGCAGACATTGGGAGAGATAATTTTTTATGTAGGATTGCAGCGATGCATGCTATGCTGGAGGGAAAAATCTTGGCACTCATGCTGTATGTGTGCAGTGATAAGCAAGTGCCAGACTAGGAAAATTGTGAAGAAATGCACTAAAATGTACTGCAAAAATGCAATGTAGGCCTTTGAACAGGGTAGTCTTTTGAAATGTATCACACAAAAATGAAATACTGGGAGTAAAGTAACATTCATTTTCAGTGATAGGGCTACAAAAACCTTATCTCTGTGTGATGTATAAATTGTAGTGGCTTTGTCATCATGTCGGTTCTACAGCCCTGGGTGGGCCTTGGCTTCCTCGTAGTGGCCATCTAGTGACTATCAATTTCATGATTCTGGTGTCAAAATTCCCACTTACAGTGTCAGACCCCCAAATACACACGAGTATTCTGTTTTTTGTGCATGACATACAGAAAAACATCTGATCTGGTATGTAAAAATTTCATGTTATTATGACAAAAAAAATTATGCTAGGTTAATTTCTTGTGCTATACTCTTTTAAATTTTTTTTACATTTATGAATAATGCAGTTGTGAAAAATGACTTTCTTTGTATTATTTTCGTGGCATATTTTATTTTATCATGTGTTACAAGTATGAAAACACTTCACACATTATGCACAGTAAGTATTTTCAATTAATTTTTTTTTATTTGGCAGAGTGCATTTAATAATGTAGTGATGCTAAATTTTCTAGGCCTGTATTCATGTGAATCTACAGTCAAACGGATATATGCAAACCTGCTGCCTTTTAGGTTATAATGAATCTAGTATCTCTTTCTTACTTCTCTACCTGTTTCTAGTTTTCTTCTACAGTTACTGTAAAGTATTACAGTTTTGACTTGTGTCACTCCCCTTATGAAGGTCTGGTATGTTGTTCCTGTTTTTGTATTTTTGCATTATATGTCAGTGGAATACTTGCTGCCTCTGTGTGAAGGGTTGGAGTATGTAGAGAGTGATAGTGTTCAGGTTATTTAGACAGAGGGCTCCTCAGAGCCACAGGAAGATGAGACCAGTCTGTTGTCCAGTCTGTCCATTTCAGCTTCCAAATTTAGTTGATAGAAAAACATATTTCCAGTGCAACTGCCTGTGTGTTCTTCCTCCCTTCCCACTCCTTACCCCATCTACCCTAATCTGGATGGGGTTCCAACCACTGTATCCCTTGCTGCTCCACCTGCAGCATGGATAGAAACATTATTTGCACTGAGCACATTGATGGGTGATTTCATGAGAAAAATTATTCTTTGCAACTGTATCTCATAATGTGCCACCCACAGTACAGAAAGTTAGCGACACACCTCACTGTTGCATTGAGCAACAACCCCAAAATAAGATCAGAATTAACCCTTTAACATCAAACAACTTATAAAGATGTCATGCCATGAGCCCTTCAAATAGCTGAACGACTTATAAAGATGTCGCAAACAGTGTGTCGAAGTTTGGATGAATTTTGTTCACTCCTATTTGGTTAACTGCTGTGGCTTGCTATGCTTCAGGATCCTTGAAGGTCAGGCTTTCATTCAGGAGCCAGAATGTACCCCCTCCACCTCCTAAACCCCTCCACAAACAATTATATATATATAGACACTTAGTAACTGCATTTTTCCCAGCTGACTAATATGGTTCTGACACTGCATGCTTTGACTGTAGCTTGCTCTGGAGTTCACTGTGGGTTGAAATATCAACACTGGCCTATGAAGCGAACTCTGGTTGTTGACCAGAAAGGTTGTCAGTGGCGTACTGTACCCATGTAATTCAGACAAAACTAATGCTCAAAAATTGGAGATATCCACAAAACTCGATGTTTACAGCTACAGGAGGGCCCACAGACATGCCTCTTGTAGCGCTGGGGTAGTCTGTAGGGGTTGTGGGATAGTAACATGCAACATACAGCTGTGAGTTTAGTAACAACGTCTGGGTCACCCTCGAATAGGTGGAATTTTTATACAGCAGTCAAATCATAACTTTAGATCTGTTTTGCTGTCACTGTAGGAGCCATTCATATCTACTGGTATTACATTTCTGAAACTATGCTGAGTCATACATAGTAGTCTAAACAAGGCAGAGGATTGTGGCTCTCCAGCATTGGCTGGAGAAAAATAAATAAAACTTGAGGAGGAAGCCATCAGTGAAATTCTAGTTGCTGACACGGCCTCAGAATCAGGTGCAAAAGTTAGCAATGTTAGAAGACTGTTTGGAGGAGGAAGAAGAGGAACAACAGCAGCTAGCCTCAGCAGAAGTAGCCATAAAAGACAATGGCCAGTGAAGTCAACCCAACTGCTCTGCAGTCTGTGTTCTTCTCATGGCCAAAGAAAGGGCACAGTGCGCCAGATGTGATGTGGGCCTGTGTCTTGTTTTGCAGAATATCACACAAAAGTAAATTTGTAACATATCACCCTCTTTATGAAAACTGTGTGTCGTGATAAAACAGTGATCCAAGGTGCAACAGACTTTACGCAGCAGCCAGAATTATATGAGTAATGAACTATGTACACCACATTTTATATAATACATGTGATTCACAGGCCTAAATTTATTATAAAAATAGGTAACCATTTTTTCTTGGATTAGCCAATTCATAAGCACATTGCAAAATTTTATTTCATTAAATTTTAAGGAAAAGTCTATGAGATATGCTTTTTTCCTAAGAGTAAGCATTGCAATTTAAAAGCCCCAGTAAACAATTCTGGCAGGCAGCGTTGCCCAGAGGGATTTAATTCTGGTGCCAAAGGGTTAATAGTGAATCACCACTGCAAGCTTAAAATTGCTTAATAACTGCTGTTTATCTTAACATAAAATGGGCATCTTGCCCAAATGTAGAAACTAGTCCAGAATGAGACAAATCCCCCGCACTCTTTGGAGTATGTTCCTGAGAAAATGTTTTACAATACACATTTGAACGTGAAAGTGTAGGTAGAACTACTGAGCTACTTGCTATTGGATTGATGTATGTGGGTGTGTTAATTCATAATCCATCAGTAGTTTATTTCATTGACTGACATGCTGGACTTTTTTTTTTTGCAGATGGTAATATGATTGAATCCTCATCAAATTATTTATGGCTGTCAGTTGTGTGTTGCAGATTATCATCATTTTGGAAAGAATTTGGCACTTAAACAGTTTTTCTTTTTTGTGTGTGTGTGAAATGTAACCAGAGAATTTCGTACTGTCACCTTGTTTACACTTGTCAGTTTAGAAACAGTATTTCACACATTGAATGTAGGTATGTTTGAGATTTATTTACATACCAAGTTTTAAATGTGTTAACTCCATTGCTTTAATAGTTATCATGATCAAATTGGAAGCTAAATAAACAGAAACAAAGTATACAATCTGTGTTCACTAATAATGAGTGCGAATATCAGGAAGGAAAGTTTTGTTAGTCAAAATAAGATCTTGTTTCTCTGACTAATGAAATTTTTAATTTCAGGATGGCACATCAGATTCAGTGTCATCTTCAATCCGAGGATATCACCAATATCGGCGGATGTTTATACCTACAGAGCAAGGCATTTCTAATACAAATGGCATTCCACGTCTTCCGTATGTGTCTGAATTTACTTCCTTACATACAGGGTTGGGTGATTATGCCTTTCCAGAAGTAGATTCTGTTTCTCTTTCAAATGGACTGCAGAAAAAAGTTGTAATAAACAAATCAACAGCAAGTGCAACAGCAACAGGACTTTCAACAATTAATGAGGAATCAGGTAACATTTCTGTTGTGGACAGCCCATTGGAAGGCTCTCTGAACAGTGGATATGGGGAAAGTGATACTCCTAGGCTGCAATATCGCAGCCACAATTGCTAAAGAAGTTTTATGATCTGTGATTAAGTGATAAACAATTTTTGATATTCTGGTCCTTGTTGGGTGACATAAATGTAGTGCCAAAGTAACTGTATGAACTAAAGTTCAACACAGTTTTTATTAATTCCATGCTGAGGTGATATTACAAGTACATATTTTAAGGGTAATAAAATTATAAGTAAAGTAACCTTGGGTCAGGGAAAGAATGAACTAGATAGTGGGAGTTAAAGTTGGCCACCTTTTTCCCTGCTGTACCTAAATTGCACACATCTGCACTGTAAAACACCACTAAAAATTACCATTGCAAACAGATGGTCTGTAAGTGGCACAAAGGCCATGATACATGTTACAGCTGTTGGATTGGGAGAAGCCATGCAGAGGGGAGTTAGCTGCTAGTCTGATGGGTGGAAATGATACTGAGTTCATTCTTTCATGATTCAAGCATAACAGGGTGAATATCTGGACTTTTCACTCTGACAAAGATATTATCTACTTATGACATATTTAATTCATCCAGCCCAGAAATATTACACAGACAATGATACATTGTTTCTTAATCTATGTTATATACATTTATATGACATTTTTAGTATATCACACTTAAGATTGTTAGCTTCATCGACTTGTCCGTCATCTATGTTATATACATTTATATGACATTCTTAGTATATCACACTTAAGATTGTTAGCTTCATCGACTTGTCCATCATCTGTGGTTTTTAAAAATGGTAAGAAAATAAATAAGACAGTCCCTTTTGGGGACAGGATAAGTCCCTGTCTCAAGCTACACTAATAATATGTATTCACTTGGTTCTGATAGGCAGAGCTGCTGTCACCATCTGGGCCTTTTTTATAAATACCACCAGTCGAAGCCAACAACCACTTCTGCTTAAATTCTAATGTAACATACAAGTAACTTGTAGCACCATACTGTTGTACCACTCGTGCCACTTACTATCTCAACGCAGACTTACCAGTGGAATGTGTTATAAAAGTGTGAGGAAACTTCCAGAATTTTGACTCCATGTTGCTTACTGACTTGAGCAGAGTAGGAGAAATTTCTAAACTAGGCTGTGAGCCGATGCTAGAGTATGCATCTGCTAAAAGAATCATCATTTCACCCATACATCCTTATATGGGCATTGGCTACAACATTATCCACTCCACAATATTCTTCACTCTGAACTTGAGTGGGACTAACTGCAGTATCAACTTTTTTTTTTTTTTTTTTTTTTATTTTTTTCAACCTTTGCTTTTTTTTTTGTCCATAAGCTGCATTCCAGCATAAGGGGGTGGGCCGTTTGTACAGTCTTTTCAGGACAGTTGCAGTTTGGAGAGGGCATCTTGTTTATTT
>Ga0131853_10025217_pt1 | contig 10718 bp, 7 predicted proteins | sample TergutLab28metaG_FD_92764 | JGI IMG/M metagenome (GOLD analysis project Ga0131853, IMG submission 92764) | Labiotermes labralis P1 segment gut microbial communities from Petit-Saut dam, French Guiana - Lab288 P1 (version 2) (version 2) | ecosystem: Host-associated > Arthropoda: Insects >... | reverse complement strand
TTACTGCCATTTTTCCGATTTCCGAACATCTTGGGGTGAGGGCGTCCTAAATTCAGCCATTTCTAACAGTTTTCACTATCGTATTGAGTTTAGCACGATTTTGGAGGGCCTTCGGAATTTCGGGGGGGGGGTTGAACCCCCAAACCCCCCTCCCCCGGTACGCCACTGATGACATGAATGATATACCGGTGTGAATTCGTATGAAGCATCGGTGGAATGATACTGAGATCAAAACAGGCGTGCACTGAGAATATCGTGTGCTAGTGCCATTTGTCAGGCTCAGATCTCTAGTGGACTATCATGAAATCATATCCGGACCTCTGAGTTGATACATCGGTGACTAAAGCCTCGACCATGACATGGCCTGAATGAAATGCATTCATAATTGTATAACTGCATAAAGGGTGACTCCATACACACAGCATATCAACACACAGATCAGCACAAACAGTTTCATAAATCTTTTATATTGTAACATAGATCTTAAAATTGTATTTAAAACTTAACATTTTATATTTGTAAATTAAATTATTTTGACATTTTATGTAATACATCCTTCAAAGAACACCTCCCTGAAGACGGTCACAATTAGTGGCAGAAACATGTAGCAGGCTACAATGTTTATAATAAATAGGTTTACATATCTGTATATGCAATTGTTGGTTTATTTCTTATAATATATTTTACCTCATTCGATGCTGAATTTTTCATGCTTATTGGCTAATTGTGTTATTATGAATTGAACCTCTACACTTCTCCTTCGAGCTTTAACACTGCCCTCTGCAACTTACTTCGTCTGTCTCTCCTGCAGTCTCCCAGCCATGCTATCGACACGAATATTGGCAACGATATCGACGTCATAACCTTAGCTGATAAAAAGCGCTTTGGGCTGGTTTACGTAGACTAGGGCGATTGGATTAAAGTGGAACAGTAGGAAAAGGTTGCGAAGCCCTGAGGATTGTCTTTCTCACTAACCATGGGAATCCTTTCCCTTATGTTCCATTATACGCTTGAGATTAATGGCAATACTGAATTCCCACCCCCCACCCCAACCTCACATCTTCATGGCGTAATGATTTCACACTGAGCGAGACTACCTTTACTTTCACCAGCTAACTCCCTGGAGAATGTACTTCTTAAGAAAGGAGAACTCTCTCAGCCGGACCAAATATTTTCGGCCCTTTATGGTGTTCGAAAGTTAAGAATCTGCAATGAGTTCGTGAGTCCATTACACACCCTCACACAAATATTACCCGTTTATATAACCCTAGTCTCCCTAGAAGCCTTCCGTTCAGACTTTCCGACTACAATTTTATATTAACGTCCCATCTCCCTTACGTCTATTAGCTGTGCTGCTCCTTTTGTCCTGTTTGTATGATCACCATACGAACCCACGTATGGGGTAAAGAATTCAGATTATAGTCTCATTAAAACCTCGTTATGTTTTTGCAATCAGGATACTTTCTCGAGATCAAAGACTTCACGAGCATAAATATGACCACACTAGTACTACAACTGTTTTCGGGTGATTTTTTAATTACAAGCAAAAAGATACAACTATTTTTGATTATTTATTTCTAAAAGGCTGTATATGTTTCGGTCGGTTCCTCCGCCCATCATCAGGAGCACATAACTGTAAACTCAGCTTCAGGTATTGTCACCAGTACTGCTGCTGGCTGGTATCGTGGATGAGATGGAACTTCATGGAGTTATATATATATATATATATATATATATATATATATAGTAAACATATTTTATATATCGTAAATATTCCTACATGTTTCGATGCACCTGCATCATCTTCAGAGAGTCTTATCCTTCTAGTCTGTTAAATCGTTAGGATAACTGTAATGGTTGTTATAACTTTACCAGAGAAAAAGGATCAAACTCCCTGAAGATGATGCGGGTGCATCGAAACAAGTAGAAGTGCTTACGATATGAGCAATATTGCTAAAATATATTGTTCGTTTGTTGGCGTGGATTATAAACTGTACGTCAAAATAAGCCTACGAAATTTTAGTATTGAAATGTATTACAGAAAGACAAATAAGTTTTATAAGAATGATTTTTATTAATTTATAAATTTTTTAGACAGAAAAATATGCAATAAATTTTTACGGGTATTTATTGTGTACTGTGTGGCAGAAATCAAAAATAGATGAGAGCAACTCGAGGGCAGACAGGTCAAAAACCCAACATAGCAAGAATGGGCCTTTTTGTACAGTAAATTTAAAGTGTGGAAAAAGGACTGAAGAAATGAAACAGTCTGGTTGATGTAAGAACATGAAACGTCACCTAAATGACAAAGACACAAGACAAGTGAGTCTGATTAAAAGCCCTTTCCGAAAGGCGGTGGTGGATGGAGGTAAGGAACTTGTCGAATATTTGACAGTCGTTTTGCTGAAAATTATTTATGAAACACAGTTATTTTCTGTTACAAGGCAAAGATAAAATCACAGACGAAGTAACATTATTTTATCCTATGCGTGAAGAAAATAAATTGAACTTTATAAATTCTTCAGAGATTTACGTGATTCAGATTTTACGTTCAGAATGCTTTACTTCTAAATGGAAAGAAAAAAGACTTCAGAAAGCATTTGCTTTCACTGGACTACAAAACAAAACTTCGACACATGGTGCCCGAAAATGCTCATGATGTTAGTGGGCGGTGAGAAAAACAATTCATTCCACGCTGTAAAAGACATATAACTGATATAATTTGAAATACTAAAATTAGTACGTTTAAGGGAATAAACCCAGAATATTCATGGATACGCGAGACTTAATATATGCATGCAATTAATTTATTGCAAGAGTACATGACAATCAATAAAATCTATAAAGAAACTGGGTGATAATCACCAATCCTACCTTTTAATCAAGGGATTTCGAATCCAGGGTTTTGCCACAGTTCAGTGAATCCCCTTAACTTTAGTCTTTTCCCATGTGCTTTAACACACCCAGCACAAACCGTTACTGACTGTAGCTGCAGTCATTTTCCTCACATTTTATCTTCTGTAGCTTGCTGCTATAAAATTCGCGAGTAGAAATTATTTTATTTATCAACCCTTAGTGCGAATGTCATATAAAACACTTTCTCAGATCCAAAGAGTTACAGTTTTGTTTAAAGATTACTCTTATATTTGTTGTATCCTGCGTGGACCCGGTGGGGAACGTATCTTGGATGTTGTTCCCAGAGGGGCGGAGCTCGGAACTCAAGTTAAGACGGGGAGACGTGCAGGCCGCACATACTCTCACTAATCCCCAAGTAGAGTGTATTGGAGTTTTATTGTGCGTAATTAGGGATTAATTGCACTTACAACTGAACTGTGTTGGTGACAAATTTCGCCAGCGGGGCTCTTCATTACCGTTAAAACTCACTGCTGGTCGAGCTTCAGTCTCTGTTGCTCAGTCACTGTTCGAGCTACACAACAGTGTGCAACTGGAGAAAAAGGCAGCTACTGTTACATGCTTCAATCCACACATTGCTCGCACGATAAACACTTAGCGCGACCACTCATAAACAAAAAGAAATAGAAGGATATTATATTCCTACCATGCCTGGTCTGCTTACTAAGAAACTGAAGTGAAAACAAAGAGTATGATTTACAGGAAAGGCGAGAACTGAGCATGATAAAATTAAGATTATGACTTACATACAGTACATATAGTACATACAGTACATATAGTACATACAACAATCCTGGAGAGAAGAGAAAGAAACGAACAAAAAATTAATGTGTATCAACTACACAACACAATAAAAGCTATCACGCAATAATAATTTTGTTTATGTTTTTGCACCGTGAATTGTAATATAATCGTATAATATAAACAAACAAGATGCACCTTTAACTAATATTTTAATTTTTACAGAGCCTTTTACATGTTTCGAAACCGAGGGTTCATCTTCAGGAAGACGGTTGTACGTGCAGGTGTGGTACAGTGCGTTTACATGCCAACTGTATAAGCCGTCTTGTAGGTGGAAGACATGAGGAGAGTGCGGTAGGTTTTAAATGAAGGCCAGTGCTCCAACAGAATGGCTGCTGCAGAAGCATCGGCCTGAAGCATTTGATAGCTACCAGGGTTCCCCCAACAAGCAGAATGAAATATGATGCTAAACAAACTTGAACATGGTGGATAAATGTCAGCATATAATGTCACGAAGATTGGTCCAGTGGGAGTCGAGTAATTCCATAGGGCGAACAGACGGGACAAACACAACAATGCTAGCAATACGTTTTCGTAATTATTTTGCGAAAGCTCCTAAAATGAAGAATTAAATAATTTGAAATCTTTATAACAGATTTATTTCATAAACTTAAAAATACACATGTAACTGTTTAGCCTACCATGTTATATTGGCAATGTTTAGATAGGAGTCAGGTTGGATCATTCAGTACTGTGGCGCCCGAACATACGACGTGACATTCTCCTTTACATTTCCCTCTTCTGCGTAGCGTCAATATTGGCACCGTGGCGCCTTCCTCGGGAAAACGCTGACACACAGGGACTCCGTTAGTTCACTGCCATCTAGTGCACAAGCTGAGAACAATTTCCACTTTCTCGACCTGTCTTCGTGACGTGAGACTGGTCTCGAAGTTCATTTTTAAAACAAAGAGTATTTTAAAAGTTTTCACAGTAAGTCAGCAGACGCACATGACGCTAAACTACACATGCACACAATTGTGCAAATTTATAGCGTCTGGTTGCTTAGGAAAAGGTATCTACAGTTGATAAAAGGAACATTGAGAAGACAGTGTAAAACACCACTTCATGGAACGGTATAAATCGACGTCTGAATCAGGGTTTATATCTAGGCCAGTGTTGGTGATAGTTTAATTAAATTTGTTAAAAAAAACACGTGGACAATGTCCACAGGAAAGACCTTAAAGTAAATGGGAAGATAAAAATGAATCTTAAGAAGACTGCTTGTGGTGATAATGATCGTTTAACGGCAGTACACTGAAACCGTGTCGGCTTCCACAACATTTGTAACTCAGCTTATACTGCTTTGACAATGTTCTCAAGAACCTCCAATTTCAAAGTATTTGCAGTGTCTCTGATGGGGAAGGAGATGTGCCATCAGAATCTGTAATGGAGAGTTTTTTTTAACAGACTCTTATGGATTTTTTTTGGGTTGTTTGACCGTGCATCTTCACCGTGGAATAAAGTGAAATGCCAACTTGATGCAAAAATAATTTATTGAAGTTTCTTTAGCTCGACATGTTTCGGGCGCATACGCCCATCACCAGGAGCACTAGATGTTAAGTTGCAGCATATGGTTTTCCCAGTTTGTAGATGGGTGATGGTCCTGAGAGCCGCTGCGTAGGTCTTGTGTACGGTTTGGAAGGTGCCGTCGCACGGCAACTGAACATCTAGTGCTCCTGATGACGGGCGTATGCGCATGAAACATGTCGAGCTAAAGAAACTTCAATAAATTACATTGTTGTATCAAGTTGGCATTTCACTTTATTCCCTGTTATGGATTTGTTAGGGAAGAGCAAGACCGGGGAATTTCGTTCACAGGAAGGATACACGAAATAATATTTGAAAGTAACGTAGTATCCTGTTTGGCCAAGGAACGGTGCATCCCTCGATTGCTCATTCTGAAATACACTTGGCAGCAGTCATTTGAAAGGAAGAGAGAATTTGTTAACGTTTACTGCGTGAAAAGTGTCATTGTATGTGCATGATGAGGCGCGAAGTGGGCGTCCATCTTTGGTGAATGATGATTTGGTGCGTAAGGTCAACGAAAGAGTACGTGACGACAGACATTTCACAATTTCTGATCTGTCCCTGCACTTTCCTCAGATTTCAAGAACTCTACTCCATGACATTGTCAGTAGTGGCTAACATCGCAGGCGGCAGCTTTATATGAGGAGGGTATACAAAAACTTGTGCCCCGCTACGATAAGTGCCTCAATAATGGGGGCGGATATGTGGAAAAATAGTTTGAAGAATGTAGAATCTGATGACAATAAATTTTATACGAAACCTTACTCGATTTATTACAGCGAAAAGGTACTTACTTTCTAAATAAGCCTCGTATTTATTTGAAGTTATCGATTTGTGGCTGCATATGCATAACGATATGTAACCGAAGTCAACATTGTAACTTTAGCGAAGCACACGCTGAGAGCTCCCTGATGATGTTTTATGTAAACCGAAACATGTTGGAGCAACTATTATAATTTAAACGGTTTTGACTGTTTAACAATTTTATAATAATTTGTGTGCATTAGTTGGACATATAAAGTCTTCATGTTCAGAGAGTTACTAAACATCAACAAGGCATATATATAAAAGCATGTATGGATTATTAAATAAATTAAAATTTGTCCACCAAATGTCTGGAGATATTTTAAAATTCGTTTGTAGCAGTGTAATATGTGGAGGTTGTAGTTCTGTAGATTTTTATAATGGTTCATATCAGAAGGACGTCAAGTTTATTTTTTGGAAGCCAACATGGTATTTAATACTCCATTCATGTTTTTATATGTTCTTTACTGATGTTAAGTAATTCCCTGAAGATGATCAAGATAGATGGAAACATGTCAGACTTATGAAAAAACTGTGTGTAAAAACTATAATTTTGACATTAGTGCGTTTGTTGGTTTTATTGTACGAGTTCACTAATATACTTACAAAATCTTTGTTCGTTATACTTTTTATCCCCAACTCACATTTTGAAATTTAGTGTGACGCTTAAGTGTTGAGTGATTAGGTATATATTGCAGTAATTCAGACCTGCAGATATCAACATGATGATGCAATCCCCCTCCACTATTCTCTCCATCTGACCTTCGGAAGATGTGAAATATAAAGACTTTCTCAGACATTCGAAACACTTGAAATATTTGGGGGGGGGGGAAGCGGATTATCATGGGATTGTGTGGGGTAACTAGTTGCCACCCACACCCCGTTCTATCCGGTACGGTTTTAAGAACGTGGACGGACAAGAGACAAGACCAAAAATTGCTCTGAGGGTTCATGGGAACGATGATTATGGAATCTACGAATAGAAGCAGAACTGTACTCTTCTTTATGTCGGTGTACCTTATGAAGCCGCCCGTTCCAGGTTCGAACCCAGGAACAGGCTTCCTTGAGATGTAAAGGTTTTATTTAAAACTTTTTTTTACGGTTTGCATCGGTACGCCAACGTTTGTTCTGCTTCTGCTCACTCTTCAAATCCGGCCTTGGGCTTTCCGCTTAGTAATCGTTTTTGCAGGTGTGCGGGGATCGTATTACAGAATGGATGTCAGGTGGCCAACAGAGTAACTGACTTTTTTTTATGGAAGCGTTATCCCCGGGATCACTTCGGAAGTAGCAAGGCAGCGAGCAGGACGTAAGTGTATGTGCTCTGGTAAACATTAAGTGGTTCGACTTCAATAAAAGAGGCTGTTTCCTGTAATTTCGATTTGGCATAACTTCCCTGTCGTCTCCATCCCTCCCGATATTCCTTGGGACGAAGAGAATCACTAGAAAGGCCGAGTACACTTACGTTTCTTTTGTACAAGAACTGCAGGAAAGCGGACACATTTTATATTTCACATACCTACAGAGCTTCTGTCTGATATACTGGACGGTCCGAGCTTCGAATCCCTGTAGGGAAAAGAGAATTTATTCTTCTTCAAAAACGTTCACAACGGCTGTGGACCCACCGGACCTCTAAATCAGTAGATATCAGATTCTTCCGTGGGGGTGAATCGGACGGGGCATGAAGTTAACGACTCACCTCCATGCAGTGTCGAGGTTCAGAATGAGTGAGCTATACCTCTTCTCCCCCTGCATTTCTTCATATTATGGACAGGGACCTCTTCTTATTTTTTTTGACAAGGTACAAATAAAGATTTAATTATACATGCAAAAGTGCCAGATAGTTAAAAAAATCTAAGCCGTTACGTTGAATTTATACTGAATGAACATCCTAAACTAGAAGTCTGATCAAACTTCTTTCACGAGAGCACCAAATATTACACCATAAATATCTAAGCCCTAATTGTGATACGCCAAACATTCAAGTTTCCGTGAGAGCCGATGCTTCCAAAAGAACAGTAGGCATATACGAGTACAAGTACCTTGCGCACAAAGCACGATAAATATTAACATCCAGGGTGCCAAAAGTTTGTCACATTTTACTAATAAATATGAAAAATATAATAATTTACGTAGGTTTTATAACAATAAAGTGCTCAAATTTTAAATCAGGATCTTAACTAAGATTTAAATATTTCTATAATGGCTATTAACGTTAAATTTTTCCAGAGCCAAATTTCTGCACGTGGACGCACAAATGTTACGAAAAATTTAAGCCAAATCGAATATCTAACGCTGGAATTATAGCAGGAGGATGTACGTTAAGACACTACAGAAAGTTCTGTGACGTAATAGTGGCAATACTTCTGGGATGCACCGTTCCTTGTTTCACCCGCTCGCCACGGTGAGGCACAGGATGTGAGCGGGACCTGAAAAAAAAAAACAGAACACAATGAAAAACAACAAAGGCGCGTTTCGCGACTGTGCGAAAGCACCAAGCACTAATAATAATGATGATGATAATAATAATAATAATGTAAATAACAACATTGTGTAAAAAGGTAACTTACCTGGGCTTTTTGTAATCTTGAATTTCATGGTGATATATCTTCTTACATGTACAACGAAGTGTTTAAAATGAACACATTTTTCTCGCTTCTGTCCATCGATCATTCCATACATTCTTGCTCAAGGAAATCCAGCTCGTAAATCTATGCTGTGTATGTATTGTTCGTTCATTACGGTTAAAATCCTTTTTTTAAAAAAAAGGGCTAAAGCAATGAACATTAAAATACAGCTGTACGCCGTTGACTGTCGCGGATGTAAACACAGCAAGGCGAAGTGTAAATCTTCATTTCGGATCAGCTCCTTTTCCTCGTCCAATAAACGAAGGTTCGATATCTTTGAATGAAGGCGCAACGCAGATTTATGGTTTTGAAATAAAGTTTCTTTCAGCACATAAATCAAAGCAGCTTACAAGTGTGGTCAATCTGCTTACCTCTTGGAAGAAGTGTATTTCAGTGATACTGGACGCAATCCATATTGTATCTTATTTTCCCCCCCTCCCTCCTTCCCCGATGCTTGTTAGAGAATGTATCTAAGTTTTTGTAGTCCTCCCACTCTGAATCTGCTGAATATCTAAACTTTTGTAGCCCACCCTCCCTGATGCCTACACTAAAACTAGCATCGATGATAAGGTATTCACATAGCTGTCAATTCAGAAATACCTTTCCTTCAAACAGGAAATAAGAATTTTATGTTTTTGGTTCCGTGCATAGCTGATCTATATTAATAATTGTCCAACGAGATGCAACACAAAACAGTCCATTTATTATTCTGCAAGTTCACTTTACATGTTTCGGGTGTCAAACACACCCATCATCAGGAGTACACAAAACTGTAACTACAGCCTCCGGTACTGGTCATATTTTTTGTGCAGCTACCTCCCTCCCTCATGGCCAAGATTGTTCCAGTAACGGAGGCTGTAGTTACAGTTTTGTGTACTTCTGATGATGGGTGTGGTTGACACTCGAAACATTTAGAGTGAACTTGCAGAATAATAAATAGACTGCTTTGTGTTGCATCTCGTTGGACAATTACTAATATAGGAAATAAGAAATTGTAGTAATGTTGATGAAAACGGTAATTGGACAATCAGAGAGAACCTGAAGTGTTCAGACAACAACAACAAAAATCGTTACATTCTTCATCGCAGTGTAATTCCAATACCACGCAGCCTGGTGGCTAGTGACAGGCCTACACATTTGTAACTCATTCAGTCCAGCACCTTACGCATGCATTTGTTCGACGTTGCTTTATCACAAATGTTTCATAGTAGACACGTGTAATGTGTTGCTGCAGCATTAACAAAACAAAATGGCGGCGGGTTCTTCTACCGAAGCTGCAAATCCAGTGCGTGGTTTTCAAAGGACGCTCCATTAATTTCGGAAATCAAAAGATAACAGAAGCGCATTTCAACGATGTTCCTCTTATTTCTCCTTCAGGATAAGGAAAGAAATTTCCCTCGGTAGTAAGAAACCTGCATAGTGCAATAGTGTCTGACGCCTTGTCACGGAATACAATATCTAATAAATTCAGCTTAACTCTAATAATATCTATTTGTTCGAACATCAATTAGTAGGTCAATTAAACTGTCTTTGTGTAAAACCTTTAACTCCGACGACCAATGAAGGATTTTACTGACGTCTGAAACGTAAATTTTACTAATGGGCCTCTGTTTCTCCTTTCCTAACAAAGTACAAGAATAAAAGATGTCCATGACTCACCGTTCGCTGCCGGCTGTCGTGATGTCCCTCGATGTATGGGACCTACCTTTGCTTGTCCATCGATGTTACCGTCTGCGCGCTGCTCCTCTTGCAGTGATCCTGCGCTCGAAGTCCTCCTTCGGATGCATACTGCTGTAAACTGTGGATTGTTGCAGCCGCTGACAAAATCGCTGCACTTAACATTTCAACACTACCACTAACACTAGCACTTACATGGCCGTTGCAGACACTTCCGAATTTAGATTACACATCACTAAACACAAAACAATGAAAACGAATGCTAAGCTGCCAACGGTCCACCCGATAAAACTAATCACTGAGCACGGTGTTCGAGATTTTAAAGAAACACATATAAGGTAATTTAACAGTTCTTAGTATAAGAATTTTTTT
>Ga0131853_10025216_pt1 | contig 10718 bp, 10 predicted proteins | sample TergutLab28metaG_FD_92764 | JGI IMG/M metagenome (GOLD analysis project Ga0131853, IMG submission 92764) | Labiotermes labralis P1 segment gut microbial communities from Petit-Saut dam, French Guiana - Lab288 P1 (version 2) (version 2) | ecosystem: Host-associated > Arthropoda: Insects >... | reverse complement strand
TTACAACACTCCATACAAACTTACAGCACTCCATACAAACTTACAGCACTCCATACAAACTTACAGCACTCCATACAAACTTACAGCACTCCATACAAACTTACAGCACTCCATACAAACTTACAGCACTCCATACAAAGTTACCAGCACTCCATACAAACTTACCAGCACTCCATACAAACTTACAACACTTCATACAAACTTACAACACTCCATACAAACTTACAACACTCCATACAACCTTACAGCACTCCATACAAACTTACAGTACTCCATACAAACTTACAGCACTCCATACAAACTTACAGCACTCCGTACAAACTTACCAGCACTCCATACAAACTTACAGCACTCCATAAAAAATTCAATATACGCCCATCAATTGCCGCAAGGCTTTCATTTTATATGTACTGTAAAATTATAAAATTACATAGCCGTACACAACTCTCAGATTATTAGAATTACTAGTTCTATTTCTAGCCACATGTTTCGGCTCGTATACAAAGCCATTTTCAGGCTAGTCTTCAGAGTGGTTTGTGTGTACAGCTGTTGGTGCTTTGGACGTTACGATATCTCGTATTACAAATACTAGTTAAAATATTCGTGGAAATTCTACATAAAATATACTAATAAGATATAATTCAGATGTAATATTTACATATTGAATATTAAATATAACAATAAAATTGCTTTGCCTGTTGGCTGGAAGGTCTGCTGTTATCTGGTGGTGACCTTTCTGAGGGTGAGATGTTATCGTTTGGTCAATGTAGATTCGCCGTAGTGGCAATGGAATTTAACCGGTAGTCGTTTAAGTTTCCTATGTTTTGTTCAGTTTAATTTTGTGCAGAGTCGCTGCTCCCTGTCTCTCTGTCTATCTGTACAGTATATCTCACAGCGAAAATCCGTTATCTCATTAAGTGTTTGGGTTAAAATAGCACAACACGGAGCAGAACTCTTGAGTAGCAAATGGCCACTCTACTGGTCACCAAATGACCACTCAGCTCCTCACCAAATGGCCACTCTGCTGATCACCAAATGACCACTCAGCTCCTCACCAAATGGCCACTCTGCTGATCACCAAATGACCACTCAGCTCCTCACCAAATGGCCACTCTGCTGGTCACCAAATTGCCACTCAGCTGATCACCAAATGGCCACTCAGCTGGTCACCAAACGGCCACTTAGCTGGTCACCAAACGGCCACTCAACTCCTCAACAAATGGCCACTCTGCTGGTCACCAAATTGCCACTCAGCTGGTCACCAAATGACCACTCAGCTGGTCACAAAAGGCCACTCAGCTGGTCACCAAATGGCCACTCAGCTGGTCACCAAATGGCTTGACCTTTATGCAACTCGAATGTTCATTACAGTTTTCATAAAATCTTTCCTGAGCTAGATGAGATCAGTGAATGTTTTCGGTCTGTCCATGTTGATATATTCCCCATCCACGCCTGCACCTCCTAACTGCTCTGTTCTGTCCCAGTTTACCGCCCAAAATTAAGGTAGTCGGTACGCAAGCTACCGAATGTTTCTTCTGTCGCGCCGCGCCGAGTACGACGGTTGTACCGTAAAGAAAGCCAGCATCCTGTGGCAAGTCCTGTGAGTAATGCCGTGCCGAGGAGAGCCATAGAACATACGATTTGTGCACTCACATCCACTGCAGTCTCCTGTGATTTGTCAACGTAACAAGGGAAATGCGCGCAACTTCTGGGAGGAACCCCCGACAGAAGAAAACCACTTACAGAACTAAACGTAGATCGGAGGATAATATTTAAATGGGTCCCAAATCAAGAGTATGGGGAGGATGTGGACTGTATCTGTTGTGAAAGCGTTAATGGAATTTCGGTTTGTCTAAAATACGGAGGACTTCTCGATCAGTTTAGCAGCTATTAGCTTGTGAAGGGGAATTCTAAAAGATGAAGTTAGTGAATAGTAATACGGGATTGAAAATGAACTTCCCTTGATGATGTCACCGAGATTCGCGCTGCTGCTGCTGCGGATTTGGTAGTCCCTTAATTGCTTCTGCAATATGAAGTGTTTTTTTTTTTAGTTTTGCAGCAGTTTGTGCTGTTTCGAAACATCCGTGGTTTTCCTTAGTCCATTCAAGCAAGTACCCCGATAGTACCGCACATTACACTACGACCGTTTCCTTAAAAACTATTTCGAATTTATTATTCACTGATCATCCTGTATTTCCACGCTGTATTACATCAGCAATTGAGAGCTTCTTTAAACAAAAGCAATACTGAGGGCAAGCCGCCCAGGCAGTCTCTCTCTCTCTCTCTCTCACACACACACACACACACACACACACACACACACACTGCATCATCTCTCTTTTCTGTACCACATATTTGTCCTCCAAAGTCTGCGTGTTCTCCAAATCACACTGACCTCCCCCACTTGTCACAGACCATATCACTATCGACTATTAGTTTCTCGCAAGAGCAAGTGCGCAATTACTGCCCCAACTTTATTACTTTCCGCTGCCGGACGCCATTTTTATGAGCTTTTAGCCACCACTCCGTGGTACAATAAAATTACTTCTGTCATTACTTTGTTTATCTTCCACTCGCGTCCATGACTTCAGAACATTTTAACAACCATTCCAGTATTTCATTTCAGTGACTCCTGGGCTGTCTGTAGCCCCACAGAGTGATAGCGTTCTGGTTTTAATGCGCGCGTGAGTGAACGGGAAACAAGTTTGCAGCAAGTTTGTAATTAAAAATTGAGAAAATATTTGGACCTAAGGGGAAGAAAAAAAAAACAGAAATTGTGGAGAAAATATTAGAAAGGGGAAGTTGCCAGTTTGAATTTCTCGGAACAAAAAATTAAAGTCTTGAGAACCCCAGGGTGATGTGCCAGCGCTTTGGGCAGGTACAGTTTGAAATACGGCAGTAAAAATTATTAGTGTCAAAACGCAAAAGGATGGGAAATGTTGAAGAAAATACGTTAATGTGGGAGGATAATATTAAAATGTGTTCCGAGAAGTGGGATATGTTGAACACAATAACCAATTAATAATTTACGTGTATAAATACCACAGATCAGTACCGCAGATCAATACCGCAGATCAGTACCGCAGATCAATACCGCAGATCTGTACCACAGATCAATACCGCAGACCAGTACCGCAGACCAATATCGCAGATCAGTACCACAGATCAGTACCGCAGTCCGTAGGGTTTTTGAAGCCTGGAGTTATTCTAAGTAAACACATTTCGTCATTATTACAAACACAAACTGTGGAGGAAAGTAACCGCTAATTGTTTTAAGAATGACACAAACAATATGGACACATACATGAAAATAAAAAAAACCTACATATATATTAGTGTCAAAACTGGCCGTACATGTAGTTACCACAAGGCGATATTTAAATGGTAAATGACTAAACCGGTAACTACAACACGGAACAGGACATGCTGTACCATTCACACTGCAGATATTTCGTGATTCTCAAGGACTGTTTAGTAAAGACAAGCTGGCCGTAGCATAACAGCTCTCCATCTCGCCCACAGCGCTCCATAAATTTGGTAGTGCAGGTTACATTTCTGTTGCCGTCTGTGGGGCTGTCTGAAGGAGCCATCGTTACCGCCTCACGAAACACAAACATCTTTGGTAGAGGAAACAGCGTCGATTATGATACAGAAGTCAGTTGATTATATATCCGTTACGTCGTTATCCATTTTGAGGGGTCCGCAGTGAGACAGTGACACAGTGACATGTTGCAAAGATGGCTACATATCTCTGTCCGTGTTTTGTAGCGACAGAACACATCGGCAGGTATTAGTGAAATTCAGCGTGGGAGGGTTTTTCTAAAATATGTCGACCCATTTCATTTTGGTTATAATCGGTTAAAACAGGTTGCATATTTCACGTCAGGACTTAACGTGTCTCTGCTAACCAGTCGTGTGTCTCTGCTAGCCACTCGTGTGTCTCTGCTAGCCAGTCGCATGTCTATGCTAGCCAGTCGTGTGTCTCTGCTAGCCAGTCGCATGTCTCTGCTAGCCAGTCGTGTGTCTCTGCTAGCCACTCGCGTGTCTCTGCTAGCCACTCGCGTGTCTATGCTAGCCACTCGTGTGTCTCTGCTAACCAGTCGTGTGTCTCTGCTCACATCTCTACCCTGATACGCCAGTACTTACTGCAGTAATGAACGCTACAAAATAACCCTGTACAGAAAAGCACAATATACATTATGTCTGTCACTCTCTCTAAGTGGATGTTGCGGTTTTCTGGGTGTTTACACAAACGATATAAGGCCTGGGTCCGAGACCGGCCTGGTGCTGTACTGGAGGTTGATAGGCTCTGACATGACGATCCTGATGACGGAGACAAATCAGATCTCCAAAATGTCGCATTTCGAACCGAACAATCATAACACTGCTTAGAATCTCAGAACGTTTCGTTGAAACTGCGCGTCGAAAATGCTTCAAGTCTTATATTTCCTTACTTGTTTGTATATTTGGTCCCATTTGCCGAAGTCACATTTGTGCAGCGTCGTTTCTATCCCTTTATTTGCGCAGACTTACCTAAACGCTGCTGAATGTTATCACATTGCGCGGTTCTCCGGACCTCTCTCCATTTAGACATTAGTCCCTAGCCAGTCGTCCTGTTTCTCAGCAGTCTGTCCCTCGACTGGCGAGGGACTCCTAACCTAATACCAAACTCTCGCCCAAAACGCCAGTGTTTGATCTCGCGACCAGAACAAAACACGTGCAGTCATTCATCCACAGTCAGTTTCTGAAGGTGTGAAAACACTGAATTGCGCACCCAACCTGTTGATACCTGGTCTCGGTAACGGGCAGCCTGCAACTGTAGGCTACCCGACAGACGGCAGTGTCGGAGAAGTTGTCGAGACGTCAGGTACGTTTAACTTTCGGAAGCAGACTACGTCACATTTGGTAGCAGGTAACTGAGCGAAATAGCGAGTAACATCTGCACTGTATACATGGGATACAGCTAAACAAGACAGGCACTGTACGCTTAATGTAACACTGAGGCGCGTTCGTGGAACCAATGTTGCAGGGGAAAAGCAATAAGTATTACGTATCCCGAGTGTGTGTTTGTAGCTTTATGTATCCAGCCTGCAATGCTCTTGCCCCACATTATCATGTATTGCCTGCCCGGCTCTAGAAAATATGTCCACATTATCTCATAGCAGGCACGGCTTTCGATAAAAAGGTTATTGAACATAAAATGTATGTTTTGGTTTCCTCTACATCTTGTGTCTGAAATATTTCTCATTCTAAGAAGAACTGAAAGAGATATGATCAAAAATTTATATTGGTCTTCGGGTAAAGTATCTGTCATTGGTGTCAGATTGTAATGAAACCTGATTTTTTGGACAGACTTTCGAAAAATACTCAAAAGTCACATCTCACGAAAATCCACCCAGCTGAGTTGTTCCGTTCGGACGGACAGACAGACATGACGAAGCCAATAGTTGCCTTTCGCTATTTTGTGAATGGGCCTAAAATTTCAGTTCGTACCGCACAGTAAACAGTGACTGTCTCTTGTACGAAGGCCAATTAACACTGTACAAAGGGCGTTTGGCTCTTTGTTGTATAGGGAAATGCAAAGACAGTTTAGTTTAAGGACAGATGGCACATATAGTTACCGCTCTGATCAGACGGTGCCACAATTCGCCGACTGCTCAGAAGATATTTCTACCAGGCAGGCAGTCTGACGATGCACTTACGTGTGCACTGTTCTACATATTTAATGCTTTCAGAAGCCCTGTCGATGTCGGACATACAAACACGTCTGGCAGACACCGGCTCCGTGCTCTAATGCGATCATCCAGTCTTCATAGTATCAGCTGACAACAGCTTTAGTTTAGTTTAGAGTTTCATAATTCATTTCATTACAATGGGAAGTTGGGTAGCTCAGTCACTTCAGTGATAGACAACCGGCTGATGATCGTGGCGATATGGGCTCGGTTACAAAAAAAGCCCTCGAAAGCGTCCAGACCGGCTCTGGGGACCATCCAACTCCCTCCACAAGCAGCACCGGGGCATTTTACCCGAGGGGCAAAACATCCGCGGCGTAAAACTAACAAATTAGGCCATTTAAAGCCGAGATTAAAGAATGGAGCTGTATTAATGTTGTTTTATTGATTCTCCGAATAATACAACACTACAATACAGCACTACAATACAGCACAATACAACACTACAATACAACACTGCAATAAAACAATACAATACAACATTACAGTACAGCAATACAATACAGCACTACAATACAACACTACAATAAAACAATAAAATACAACACTACAATACAACACTACAAATGTCTGTATATTCATTTATTCATCACATTCACTGCAACACGTTTCGGCAGGTACTTGTGGCCATCATAGGACAGTGATACAGTTATATTGATGGGAAGAACTGAGGTTTCGGCCTCTCCTGTACAACTACAATACACGCTCCACAACTACAACACACGCTCTGCAATTCTGTTATTATACCAAATAATGTAATAATAAAAATTGTACCTGCAATTTCACTCCCCCCCCTCCCTCTCGGTCATGTGACTTCGTGGTGGGGAAGGGGGAAATTTAACTTGCCTTTCTCGGAACTGTGATCACTGAAGGCTTCATGAATCAGCAGAAGGAATGTCTATTGTCACCAACTCGAAACCCCACACATGACACGGGTCTTCCTGCTTTTACTCAGGCAGCGCTCTGCTTACACTCTTGTTTGCTTTCTGCGGTCTGTTAAGCGAGAATGTCAGTGTGCAGGCTATATATATATATATATATATACACACTACAAATGTTTAGGTACGTGACTTGACTAGACTGTCAAAGTTTCCCCTACTGGCAGTGTCAAAATAAAACAACTGGAAACAAACCGGTCTCAGTGTCACTTTGTTTACCACAAATCCCATAGAGAGATTATGAGAAGATAACTGAGAGGGGCTACTTGTAGATTGCAGTTGTGAAGGGAGCTGCCAGTTGCATTGTAATTTGGAGTCAGATGGGCCAAATTGAACATATCGGAGGTGTTCAGAGGATCAAGGAGAACTGAGCAGTTCTAGTGCTGCTGACTGTCAGCTTTGTGCTGTCGTGTGGACAGACACATGTCACAGAAACAAGAAGTATCGTGCAATTACAGTAATCGTTTTGATAAAGACACTCGGATCTCTGATTGGTTTTTTGAGACGTTCAGCACGCATTAACAAGAATATGGATTTATGAAAAAAAATTAATTTTCGGGCCTTATAAAAGGCAGAGAGTTTGTTTAGTAGGTTAGGTTAGGTTAGGTTATGTTAGGTTAGCGAATAACAGTCTTGAAGAAGGAATCTGCTGCGCGAACGTAGACAAGTCGTGTTTGGGCACAATAAATAGCAATATTAAAGGTCGGAACGGACCGCAGAATTTAAACCGCCACTGGCAATAATGTTGGCTTTTCCTTCGCTTTATGCTCACGAGGGTCCAATAACTTCCTTCCAGTGTGTTTTGAAATTGAAAATTTATGGTTTCCCATTTTTCATTATTTCAACATCATCTTGCAAAGTACCCAAATTCCCACAGAAGCGTTCCGTAAACTCTGGCTTATCAGCGGCTCCCAGGTGGCGTCAAGACCCGCCGCCTGTCTGCGCCATCTGTTTAGGTTCACTGAGTGTCAAAGATATTGTCTGTACTATGACGCCCTTTAATATGGTATAAACTTACACGATTTCGGAGGAAGGTTTTGTCGGCGTCTTCAGAGTAGTAGACAGTAGCGCATAAAATCCCTTACTATTTTACCATGGAACTGTATCTAATACATTCTATCCGAAACCTACTCAAATTTACGCCCGAATTCACAGCGTTATTGCCGAAACGACAGCAGTTTGCACTGTTTTTCTGCAAGGACAAGTTTACTTGAATCATTCTGACAGAACCTGCAAATCACGTGTGTCTGTTCAGCGTTAATATACACGTACAGCGGCTGAGGGACAGAAAGCAAACCGTACAGTGACGAACAGCAAAGGGTAAAGGGTAAAGCTTTCCCATTACAGGCCTGGACAGGCCCAGATGGTTCCAGGAAGTTAAAGTTCCCAGATTTCGTGACAACGGCACAGGATGGTTGTAGGTTGTCAGCCTTACCCACCGGCCGCCTTTACCCCCAGGAAATACTCCTGGTACTCATTTCTGTTAGAGGCTTAGTCAACCCCAGGGTCATAGTGAGATCGGAAGGATTTTATGTCAATAAAAAATCCACTGACACCAGCCGCGATCGAACCAGCAACCTTCCGATTTGTAGCACAGCACCTTAACCACTGTGCTACCGCGGTCTCCGAACAGCAAAGGAGTACAGCAAAAATTAATTTGCAACATTATTTCTGTGAAGCATGCTGCAAGATAAACGGCGTGTTTTGGCTTGAGAGAAACTGGCGGAGGGTTAAGAAAGTGGGTGTGGAGGGAGACATGTCTAATCGTGTGTTTGTGAGATTGATCAGATGTCTTCGGCAGTAGACAAGGGGGCGTGGCTTGTCTAGAAACTGTCGAATTAGTGAAACGACGCAACAGGATCTGACCGGGAAACTGAGTGACGTGAAAGTTGCGAGTGGTTTGACTTGTCTCAGGCACAGCGTTGTCGTTACGTCACACGACGTCACGTAACATGGCGTGGCCTCTGACGACAACAAACCTTGCTCCTCTACGGTTATTCAGAGCTGCCTGACATTTGTAACAGTAACTCGTTATCTCGTTCACGCACTGGCTTCTCCGGAAGTAGTATGCGCACCGCGACATCTGGGGCTCTCACAGCGGTTTTGTCACGGCTGAAGTCCTTTGGGATGCACCGTTGTGTCGTCGGGGTTACAGTTCCCGACGTTTCGAAAGATTACTGCACCTCCTTAAGTTTCAATCAGTCCAAGAAGTAGGCACAACGATCTCCTTGAATCGCTTGATCCTGAACCTGGAGGGACTACGATCATTCGAAACGTCGGGACCTGTGACCCTAACGACATAGTGTGACACACCTGAAGACAGTCTCCTGTTACTTATGTTACCAAAATGGAGACAGTTATGGTGGACAGTTCAAATTAACTCTGGAACTAATGCCTAATTCCATAGCTTATTTAAATGTCGTACCGTAAATATGGTTAGCCGTATCGTTGCTGTACCATTACTGTACCGTTACTGTACAGTTACTGTGCCGTTACTGTACCGTTACTGAACCGTTTCTGTACCATTACTGTACCGTTGCTGTACCGTTACTGTAAAAATTAAAAGCGGTAAGCAGATTTTTAAGCGCGTTCGCAAAATTGCGAAAGCGAATATTAGCTTCGTCATGTTTGTCCGTCCGTCCGTCCTCATGGCATAAATGGGCTGCCACTGAACGTATTTTGAAGAAATTTGATATTTGAGTACTCTTCGAAAATCTGTTGAGAAAATTAAAGTGTCATTAATATCTGACAACAATAAGAAATACTTCAGATGAAGACCGATATGAACTTATGACAATTTCTGGTTTGGTTCTTGTTGCAATAAATATTTCAAGCAAAAGTTGTACAGAAAAAACGCACACTTGTGTTGAGCAAGTTTTCTGAAAATCGTGCCGTGGCAAATCTGTTACAGCCGGACAGGACACAGATGACAATATGGCGCGTGCGCGTTACATGCTGGATAACAAAGGCTTCAAACACACACACACAAAATATGTAACACTCATCGCTCTTCCACTACAACAACGGCTGCATGAACTCGCCCCAGTGTTACGCTATACGTACAGCACAGTGTCTGTCTGTCTGTCTGGTTGCAGTTTAAGAGACACAGAGTGTCTGTTTGGGGGGGAGGGGGTGCAATGTCTCAGTAACGAAGTTCCAGTTCTTAAGGAAATGCGTACAGCAGCACTTTGCCAGCTGATGTCAACTGCGGTACGTGACACACAAACCATGACATGACCAAAAATCATTAAAATGTTTTCAAGTCACAAACACATCCTGTAACACACAGCACTTCATATGCTGCTAATTGGACTGCACAAATAAAGCAGTAAGTAACATTTATGCTACTGTGCACCCTACGGTCTATCGAGTGGTTACAAGGTATAGCATTTTCTCTCATGAAGATGGAGGTAATAACATGCCTCCGATACGTCGGTACCCAACAGCACGGTGTCACAAACAGAGGAGTGTTCGCCACGCAACAGCCTGGATGAAGCACCTTTCGAAGTATTGTATTTGAACCCTGACAGCTCGTACGAGTGCTGCCATCCGAACTAATGCTCACTGGAGGAATAGGAACGGAGAGGATGGGCGAAGGTCAGCTGCAATTCAAGACTCGACGCTGTGGACGGCGTCTCCGGATGATTAGAGCCTTCTGTCTGAACCGGGCAGTAATTACATCCACTGTTGACAGATCGCTGTTGCTGAAACCAGTCAGCAGGGATTGGAATCGATATTATGTCATCATTAACGAACCTCAGTGGTGTGTCGACGTACGGACAGACGCCATCAGAACCTTCTTTTTGTTACAAACGACGAAACACGATTCCTTCAGTTCGCTACTGGACTGGACACAGGAAATTTCTTTGTGAACTTGATTCAGCCCTTAAGGGAGGCTCTACCATAGGTCAGGCGCTTACTCGTCGTTTTAGAACGTCGGATGCTGGGGGGGGGGGGGCCCTGCCCCGTAAACGGTGGGGGATTTGGGGGGGGGGGGCGGCGTGGCACGGGCACAGGGGTGTTACCCCCCCTCCCTTCTGCTTCTCGT
>Ga0131853_10025212_pt1 | contig 10718 bp, 8 predicted proteins | sample TergutLab28metaG_FD_92764 | JGI IMG/M metagenome (GOLD analysis project Ga0131853, IMG submission 92764) | Labiotermes labralis P1 segment gut microbial communities from Petit-Saut dam, French Guiana - Lab288 P1 (version 2) (version 2) | ecosystem: Host-associated > Arthropoda: Insects >... | reverse complement strand
CGTCGACCACCGCAACCGGGTGGCGTTCGTCGCCGTCCTCGGCGACGAGATCATCGCCGTCGGACGGTACGAGCGCCTGCGCGACGTCGGCGACGGCCGGTCGGCGGAGGTGGCGTTCGTCGTGGCCGACGCCCACCAGGGCCGTGGGCTCGGGCCGATCCTGCTCGAACACCTCGCCGGCGCGGCGGCCGAGAACGGGCTCAACATGTTCGTCGCCGAGGTCCTCGCCGAGAACCGCAACATGGTCTCGGTGTTCCGCGAGGCCGGGTATCAGGTCAGCCGCAGCTTCGACGGCGGCGTGCTGCGACTCGAGTTCGCGATCGACCCCACCGAAGCGCTTCTGACGGTGCGGAATTCGCGGGAGCGGGCGGCGGAGGCGCGCAGCGTGCGCAACGTGCTGAGCCCGCGTTCGGTCGCGGTGATCGGCGCGTCCACCGACAGCTCCAAGGTGGGCAACGCGGTGCTGGTGAACCTGCTGCGCGGCAACTTCACCGGGCCCGTGTACCCGGTCAACGCGGAGCACCGGTCGGTCCGCGGCGTCCGCGCCTACGCCACCGTGCGCGACATCCCCGACGAGGTCGACCTCGCGGTGGTCGCGGTGCCGGCCGAGTCGATCGACGCCGTGCTCGACGACTGCCTCGCCAAGGGGGTCAAGGCGTTGGTCGTCGTGTCCGCCGGCTTCAGCGAGACGGGCCCGCACGGCCGCGACTCCGAACGCCGCCTCGTCCACGCGGCCCGGGCCCACGGGATGCGGCTCATCGGTCCCAACGCCCTCGGCGTCGCGAACAACGACGTCGCGGTGTCTCTCAACGCGACCCTGGCGCCGGTGCTGCCGACGCCCGGCAAGGTGGGGTTCTTCTGCCAGTCGGGTGCACTCGGCATCGCGATCCTCGACCAGGCCGCGAAGCGGCAACTGGGGTTGTCGACGTTCGTCTCGGCCGGCAACCGCGCCGACGTGTCCGGCAACGACCTGCTCCAGTACTGGGACACCGACCCCGACACCGAGGTGGTGCTGCTGTACCTGGAGAGTTTCGGTAATCCGCGCAAGTTCTCCCGGATCGCCCGCCGGGTGGCCCGCAACAAGCCGATCGTCGCCGTCAAGAGCGGTCGGCACGCGGTGCCGCCGGCGCTCGCCGCGACCGGAGTCGAGATGGACGACTCGATCGTGCGCGCGCTGTTCGAGCAGGCCGGCGTCGTGCAGGTCGGCTCGATCTCGCAGCTGTTCGACTGCGCGATGCTGTTCGGCTACCAGCCGCTGCCGGCCGGTCCGCGCGTGGCGGTCGTCGGCAACTCGACCGCCCTCGGTGTGCTGGCCGCCGACGCCGCCCGCCGCGAGGGGCTGCAGGTGGGGGAGCCGGTGGATCTGGGGGCGCAGGCGACCCCCGAGGTGTTCGCGGGTGCGGTGTCGACGGCACTCGCGTCGTTCGACGTCGACGCGGTGATCGCGGTGTTCGCGCCCCCGGTCGCCGTCCCCGTCGAGCCGTACGCGCAGGCGCTGCGGGAGGCCGTGCTCGACACCGACAAGCCGATCCTCACGACGTTCCTTGCGACCGAGGGCATCCCCGACGTCCTGGCGGTCCGTGGGCCCGACGGGCATCCCACGCGCGGCTCGGTGCCGTCGTTCCCCGGCCCGGAGCGGGCAGCGTTGGCCCTCGCACGCGCCTGGCGGTACGCGGCGTGGCGTGGCCGGCCGGTGTCGAAGGTGGTGCGCCCCAACGGTATCGATCCAGATCGGGCGCGGCGGCTGGTCGAGGGGTGGCTCGGTGAGTCGAACGGTCGCTGGCTGTCGGACTTCGAGGCGTCGCAGTTGCTCGAGTGCTACGGCGTCCACGTCGTCGAGTTCCGCGCCGCCACCACAGAGGACGAGGCCGTCGAGGCCGCGAACGAGTTGGGTTACCCGGTGGCGGTGAAGGCGACGGGCGAGTCGTGGCGGCACCGGCCCGATCTGAGCGGAGTCCGGATGGACCTGCTCGGACCCGAGGCGGTGCGCGTCGCGTACCGCGACCTGGCGATGGCCTCGGGCGAGCCGCTGCTGCACGTGCAGAAGATGGCCACCAAGGGCATCGGGTGCGTCGTCGGCGTGCAGGACGACCCGTCGTTCGGCTCGCTGATCTCCTTCGGCCTGGCCGGCGTCATCTCGGACCTGCTGGGCGACCGCGCCTACCGGGTGCTGCCGCTCACGGAGGACGAGGCCTCCGAACTGATCGACGCACCCAAGGCGGCTCCGCTGCTGTCCGGGTACCGCAGCGCGGTGCCGGTCAACAAGAAGGCCCTCGTCGACCTGGTGCAGCGGGTGTCGGCGCTCGCCGACGACCTTCCGGAGGTCCGGAACCTCGCGTGCGAGCCGGTGCTGGCGTCGTCGGAGGGGGCGCAGATCACCGACGCCCGAGTGCGGATCGGACCCGAGCCGAGCATGGTCGACCTCGGTCCGCGGCGCCTGCGGGAATGGTGACCGAGACCTGATCGGATCCGATCGGATCAGGCCCCGAAACGCGAAAACCCGGCCGGAGGCGGACCCCGAGGGGGAGGGATCCGCTTCCGGCCGGGGGCCGGGGGTGGCGTTACGTCAGCTGGCGTAGGCGCGCAGGCGGTCGGCGCGCTCACCCTGACGGAGCTTGCCCATCACTTCGCGCTCGATCTGGCGGACGCGCTCGCGGGAGAGGCCGAACAGCTTGCCGATCTGGTCGAGGGTGCGCGGCTGGCCGTCGTCGAGCCCGTAGCGCAGACGGATCACCTGCTGCTCACGCTCGTCGAGCGTGGCGAGCACACTGCGGACGTCGCTGTGCAGCAGGCCCGCGATAACCGCGTTCTCCGCGGAGGTCGCCTCCGAGTCCTCGATGAAGTCGCCGAGCGGGGCCTCCTCGTCGTTGCCGACGGGCATGTCCAGGCTCACCGGGTCGCGGCTGTGGTCCAGCAGATCTGCGATCTTGTGTGCCGGGATGCCCGACTCCTGCGACAGCTCCTCGTCGGTCGCCTCGCGGCCCAGCTGCTGATGCAGTTCCCGCTTGATCCGGGCCAGCTTGTTGACCTGCTCGACGAGGTGGACGGGCAGCCGGATCGTGCGGCTCTGGTCGGCCATGCCGCGGGTGATGGCCTGACGGATCCACCATGTCGCGTAGGTCGAGAACTTGAAGCCCTTCGCGTAGTCGAACTTCTCCATGGCGCGGATCAGCCCGAGGTTGCCCTCCTGGATCAGGTCCAGCAGCGGCATGCCGCGACCGGTGTAGCGCTTCGCCAGCGACACCACGAGGCGCAGGTTGGCCTCGAGGAGGTGACGGCGAGCGGCCTCACCGTCGCGGACGATCGTCGCGAGGTCACGCTTCTTCACGGCCGAGAGACGCTTCTTCGTCTCCAGCACGTGCGCCGCGTACAGCCCAGCCTCGATCCGCCGCGCCAGATCCACCTCGTCCGCTGCGGTCAGCAGGGCGGTGCGGCCGATCCCGTTCAGGTAGACGCGAACGAGATCCGCTGCCGGGCTCTGGCCGTCCAGATCGGAGTCGGCGATGCGGGGTCGAGTAGTGCTGGGGCTTGTCATGACGGGCCTCCTCGTCGGGGTGTCTCATATGCCTCAACGCTCCGACGGCCCGCGAAAGTTCCCGGGCGAATTCGACCCAATGGTCCGTGACCTGCGGGTTCCCGCCCGTTCCCCTGAGAAGTTCCTGAGAAGGTGACGGGCGGGAACTCGGGTCAGGCCGGTTCGATCAGCCCGTGACGGACCAGGGAGTGAACCAGCGGGACCGCCATCGCCGCGAGGGCTTCCTCGTCTTCGCCGTGCGCGAACGAGAGGAGCGTGACGAGTTCTTCCAACGGCAGGCCGTCCGCGCGCATTCCCGCGAGCAGCGCCGCGGCGAGGTCGTCCACCTCGTGCTGCCACTGCGGCCCGTTGCCGCGGTGGACCCGTGCCACCACCTGACGCCAGCCGTCCTCGCCCGGCAGATACACCCGCTCGAGCGCCGTCTCGGGGCGCACCGTGAACCGCGCCGACAGCACATCGTGCTCGCGCAGCCAGGCGAGGCGTTCGAAATAGTCGAGTGCCTCGTCGCCGAGCGGATCGTCGAAACCGTGCCGCAGGTCCTCGCACAGGATGTCCGACGGGGCGTCCGTCCGCCGCAGATACACGAACCCGAACCCGACGCCCTCGACCTCGGCCTGCTCGAGATGGTCGAGCCAAGCGTTCGCGCGGGCCGAGGTTGCCGGATCGCGCGGGTCGGCACCGCCGTCGCGCAGCCACGTCCCGACGTACAGCGCCGGATCGGCGACGTCGCGCTGGACGATCCACGCGTCGATACCGTGCGCCGGCAGCCACGACGCCACCCGGTGCCGCCAGTCCTCGCCCTCGACGTGCAGCCACGACGCGAGCAGCGCCGCCGTCCCGCCCGGGTTCAGGTAGTCGGCGGCGCGGGAGATCATCAGTTCGCTGGCGCCGTCCAGGTCGAGGCCGGAGTCCCGGTAGGTGTGCGTGACGTGGGCCTCGCCGACGACGAACGGGGGATTGGCGACCACCTGGTCGAACCGGCGTCCCTCGACGGGTTCGAACCACGAACCCTCGCAGATCTCGAAGTCGAGCCCGTTGAGTGCCGCGGTGGCCGCGGTCAGCGTCAGCGCGCGCGGGTTGATGTCCGTCACCGTCACGTGGTCCGCGTAGTCGGCGGCGCGGATCGCTTGGATACCGCAGCCGGTGCCGACGTCGAGGACCGTCCCGACCGGGCGCGTCGGCGTTCCCCGCAACAGCGACAGCGACGCCTGCCCGACACCGATGACGTGGTCGTCGGCGGTGGCGCGGGGGCGCATCGCGCCGTCGAGATCCGACACGACCCATCGGTTGCCGGTGCCGAGGTCGAGCGGGCGCAGATCGAGTTCGGCGCGCACTTTGTCGCCGGTCCGCGAGATGAGACCCGCGCCGACGGCGTCGTCGAGGCTCACCGGTTTCAGCGCCGCGGCGATGGCGGCGGCGGGACAGTCGTCGCCCAGCAGGAACAGGCGGATCAGCCAGCCGAGGTCGCCACCGTTCTCGGTAGCCCGGCGGGCCGGAACGGGTTCGTGCCGTCCGAGCGCGGCGTGCGCGTCGACGCCGAGCAGGTCGACGATCGAGTCGATGTCGTACTCGGCGCGGGTGAGCGCCTCACGCAGCGGGCCACAGACGGACAGCAGGAGATCTCGGTTCACCCGAGCATTGTTGCAGCCTTCGACGCCGGGGCACCCGTGCCGCGGGTCACCCCTCGATGGTGCGGTGCTGCTGGGATTCGAGCGCGCGGGCCGCGTCGCGGTGGTCGTACCTGCTCGGCTCGTCCTTCGACCGCGGCGGCCGGTCGTTCGCGATCAGCACGGCCACCCACGGCAGCGGAATGGACAGAGCGATGATGCCCACCGAGATCCAGCCATTGCCGAACATGCCGTAAGCGATCGCCGCGAGAACCAACGCGGGAACCCGGAACGACATGATCGTCAGGTACTTCTTCACGCGCGCCCGGTGCTGATCTTCGATCGACTGCGCAGCCTCGGTGATCAGCGCCGGGTTGCGGGGTGTACCACTCTCGGCCGACTCGCCGAACCCCGATGTTCTTGCCATGGGATCCACTGTTCCACTCTCGCGAGCCAAATGCACACGAGAGTGGGGCATCATTGACCTGTGAGTACTTTGACGAAGGAACGCCCCGACACCACGACCGACGAGACCACCGACGACGACGCGCCCAAGTTCTTCCACTATGTGAAGAAGAACAAGATCGCGGAGAGCGCCGTGATGGGCACACACGTCGTCGCACTGTGCGGCGAGGTTTTCCCGGTCACGCGGTCCGCGAAGCCTGGCTCGCCGGTGTGCCCCGAGTGCAAGAAGGTCTACGAGGGGTTGCGCAAGGGCGACTGAACCGGGCTGTTTTCTTCTCCGTCGGTGGACGCGTTGCACTCGCACGCGTCCACTTCGTCGTCTCCGTCACCGTTCGCCGACTGTGACCGATCAGACGTGAAGCGGATCGGTCCGGTCGCCAACCGGCGTGTGAAGTTCGTCATCGGTCCGGAGTCCTCGGACGCGTCGACTGCCGCCTGCGCGGCAATCCAGTCGCGGACCTGTTCCATCCGAGTGGCCCGAGCCGGCCAGAACTCCTGGATGGTCGCGTTGAACTCGGCGCCGAGCACGATCGCGAATCCGAGGAAGAACGTGAACAACAGGAATGCGATCGGGGTGGCCAGCGCACCGTAGGTGTAGCCGGTTCCGGTAACCCAGGTCAGGTACCGCCGCAGAATCGTGCTCGCGGCCATGAAGAAGACGCCGGCGACCAGCGCCCCGCCCAACAGCCGGTGCCACGGCAGCGACTTCGGCAGCGCCGCCTTGTACAGCGTCGTCAGGCCGACGATCAGGAGGAGGCCGACGGCGGGGTAATAGAACGCGTTGACCATCTCGGTGCCGGCCGTGTGCCAGGACTCCGGTAGCACTCGTGCGATCAGCGTCGGGCCCAGTGCGACGAGCGGGAGCGTGAACACCGCCAGCACGAGGAAAGCGACGTAGAGCAGCAGCGCGAACACCCGCTGCCACACCGGGTGACGCGCGTCCTTCTGGCCGTGCGCCTCGACGATCGAGTCCACGAACGTCGAGATCGCCGACGATCCGGCCCACAACGACAGCAGAAACCCCGCCGAGACGATTTCGGGGCGTCCGCGGCCGAGGACGTCGGAGACCGTCGGCTGGATGATCTGGTCGACGACGTTCTCGCTGAACGCGGTGTGGCTGAAAGTGATGATCTTCGACTGGATGATCTCGACGGTGTTCGGACCGAACCACCCGCCGACGTAGCCGAGACTGCCGAGCAGTCCGAGCAACAGCGGCGGCAGCGACAGGGTCTGCCAGAACGCGGCGGTGGCCGATTTCCCGAAGATCGAGTCGCCCCACGCCTTGACCGCCGTGCGCCCGATCACCTGCCCGCACCGGCGGAGCGGGCGGACTCTCGGGACGGTCGACGTCTTGCTCATGGTTCTTCCAGGATTCCTGACGACGCGCCGTCATGCGCGCTGGGGCGCCGCCGTGTCGCGATCGATTCTGCCACCGACGGCACTTCGCACTCGGCGGGGCATCGGCCCAGGACGCCCCGGCGTGTCTGCGGCTGATGCGGAAGCAGTCGGTCCCGGACGCTAGGCTCCCCTGGGGCCGTCGCCGGAAATCGAACCGGATTCGAGCGGCCCGGAGCCCGGTCAGTGAAGCAAGGAGTGGGACCAACTGTGCGAAGCCTGTGGCGAGGTGCGATGTGAGCGCTGAACCCGGAAGTATCGAACGTGCACCTGCTCCCACCGGCTCCCTCCGAGCGTGGCAGCGTCGTGCGCTGACCAAGTATCTCGCCACCAGGCCGAGGGACTTCCTGGCCGTCGCGACGCCCGGCGCAGGCAAGACCACCTTTGCGCTGCGGGTCGCGTACGAGTTGCTGCAGGACCGCACGGTGGATCAGATCACCGTGGTCGCGCCGACCGAACACCTCAAGCACCAGTGGGCCGAATCGGCGGCCCGCAACGGCATCGCGCTCGACTCGAACTTCTCCAACTCGACGGGCCAGACGTCGTCGGACTACCACGGCGTGGTCGTCACGTACGCCCAGGTGGCGTCGCATCCGTTCAAGCACCACGCCCGGACCGCGGCCCGCCGCACCCTCGTGATCCTGGACGAGATCCACCACGGCGGTGACGCGAAGAGTTGGGGCGAGGCGATCCGCGACGCGTACGGCGACGCGACGCGCCGACTGGCCCTGACCGGAACGCCGTTCCGCAGCGACGACAGCCCGATCCCGTTCGTGACGTACGAGCCCGACAACGAGGGCCACCAGCGCTCCAAGGCCGACCACACGTACGGCTACTCCGACGCCCTCGCCGACGGCGTCGTCCGTCCGGTCGTGTTCCTGGCGTACTCGGGTGAGGCGCGATGGCGCAACAGCGCGGGCGAGGAGTTCGCCGCGCGTCTGGGCGAGCCGCTGAGCGCCGAGCAGACGGCGCGGGCGTGGCGTACCGCGCTCGACCCTGCGGGTGACTGGATCCCGTCCGTCCTCACGGCCGCCAACACCCGGTTGGGGCAGCTGCGCGCCGGTGGCATGCCCGACGCGGGCGGCCTGGTGATCGCCACCGACCAGACCGTCGCCCGCGCCTACGCCAAGCAGCTCGAGGCCATCACCGGTGAGGCGCCGGCCGTGATCCTCTCCGACGACCCGACGGCGTCCAAGCGGATCGCCGAGTTCTCGAAGAGCACGCAGGCGTGGATGGTCGCGGTGCGCATGGTGTCCGAGGGCGTCGACGTGCCCCGGCTCGCCGTCGGCGTCTACGCCACGAGCGCCTCGACGCCGCTGTTCTTCGCGCAGGCCATCGGCCGCTTCGTGCGCTCGCGGGTCAAGGGGGAGACGGCGAGCGTGTTCCTGCCGTCCGTGCCCGTCCTGCTCGATCTCGCGAGCCAGCTCGAGGCGCAGCGAGACCACATCCTCGGCAAGCCGCACCGGGAGAAGGACGGTCTCGACGACGACCTGCTCGCGGATGCGAACAAGCAGAAGGACGAACTCGGCGAGGAGGAGAAGGCGTTCACCTCGCTGGGCGCCGACGCCGAGCTCGACCAGGTGATCTACGACGGTTCCTCCTTTGGAACGGCCACTTTCTCCGGTTCCGACGAGGAAGCCGACTACCTGGGCCTGCCCGGCCTGCTCGACGCCGAGCAGATGCGGGCCCTGCTGCGGCAGCGGCAGCAGAAGCAGATCGACAAGCCGGCCGCAGTTCCCGAGCCGGTGCCTGCACCCGCGCCGCAGGTCGTGACCGAACGCGTCGCATCCGCCGGTCAGCTGGCGAACCTGCGCCGCGAACTCAACTCCCTGGTGGCGATGCACCACCACCGCACCGGCAAGCCGCACGGCGTCATCCACGGTGAGTTGCGCCGCACATGCGGTGGTCCGCCGACGGCGATCGCCACCGTCGAGCAGCTCACCGACCGCATCGCGACGCTGCGGCAGTGGTAGCGAGCGGTCGCGCGCTCGGTGTGATCGGAAACGCCGAAGCGGGTGACCACCATGGTGGTCACCCGCTTCGGGAACGGTGGACGGACGGGTGTCCGCCCGGAGGGCTGACGCGCTAGACGGTCGCCGCGGATTCTTCCGAATCGCTCACGATGGTGGCGTTCATCTCACGAAGACGGTCTGCATGCTCGTTGGCGTGATGCTGGCAGAAGAGAAGCTCTCCTCCGCTCGCGAGCACTGCGCGCACGCGGGCTCCAGCGCTGCACCGGTCGCACCGGTCGGCAGCGGTCAACGGGGGGCTGGTCAGTGTTCCGGGCATGACTCCTCCGAACTGGCTGTGGACTCGCGCCCACTGCCTGGGGTCTTCCGCCGCGTCGGGGGTGACGCGGTAGGTCCACTCTGTCAGACGTTCGACTTGATCGGGTTGTTCCCGATAGGGCCTCGGTGTGTCCTCTCTAACACTCACGGCGCTGAACTCGGACAATACGATTCGGGACGGTCCGGTGTTCGCTGACAGCTGAGTGTCCGGCCTAGGGTTCGGGGTGGGACACGGCCGAAAGGAGCATCGATGACCGGCGCCGGGCAGGTGTTGCTGCATATGTGCACACGCGACGAGTGGGTGATCGCGCAGCGCGCCGGGCGGCGAATCCCCGACGGGTTCGCCACCGACGGCTTCGTGCACCTGTCGACGAGCGAACAGGTCCATCTGCCGGCCAACCGGCTGTTCGCCGGCCGCCGCGACCTGGTGCTGCTGCGCCTGGAACCCAGCCGGCTCGGCGCCGAGGTCCGGTGGGAGCCGGGGGTCCCGTCGGACCCCGCGTCGATGCGGTTCCCGCATCTGTACGGCCCGCTGCCGGTGGCCGCCGTGGTCGAGGTGACCGACTATCTGCCCGACGCGGCCGGGGTGTTTCCACCGGTCGGGTGACACGCAGATGGGGGCGAACGGGTGTTCGTGGTCGGGGTCGGACCGGGGCGCTACCGTTGAGCCATGAACGTGGAAGTGACGCCGCTGCCCGGTATCGGAGTCCGTAAGGACTTCGCGCTGGCGACGGGTCGACGCATCGGGGTGGTCACCCACCGCGACGGTCGCACCGATCTCATCGTCTCGAAGCTCGACGACCCCGACGCCTGCATGGCGTCGATCCCGCTCGAATCGGATGAGGCATCGGTGCTGGCGAACCTGCTCGGTGCCCCGCAGCTCGTCGCGCAGTTGCGGGAGGAGCATCGGGACCTGCCCGGCATCAGCACCCGCCAGCTGCCGATCGGCGAGAACTCGCCGTGGGACGGCCGGACCCTCGGCGAGACCGCGATGCGAACCCGCACCGGTGTTTCCGTTGTCGCCGTGATGCGGGCCGGTCAGGTGGCGCCGTCACCGAATCCCGACTTCACCTTCACCGAAGGGGACCTGCTGGTCGCGGTCGGCACCCAGGAGGGGCTCGACCACGCCGCCAAGATCCTTGCGCACGGCTGATCGCGGCTCGATCGACACACGATGAATGGCACTGCACTGGCACTCGTCGAACTCGGCGCTGTCTTCTTCGCCCTCGGCGTACTGGGTCGACTGGCCGGACGCATCGGCATGTCGCCGATCCCGCTGTACTTGATCGGCGGCCTCTGTTTCGGCCAGGGCGGGTTCATCTCGCTCGGCGACATCGGCGAGTTCACCCACCTCGCCAGCGAGATCGGTGTCGTTCTGCTGCTGTTGTTGCTGGGCCTGGAGTACACGGCGTCGGAGCTCGTGACCGG
>Ga0131853_10025210_pt1 | contig 10719 bp, 5 predicted proteins | sample TergutLab28metaG_FD_92764 | JGI IMG/M metagenome (GOLD analysis project Ga0131853, IMG submission 92764) | Labiotermes labralis P1 segment gut microbial communities from Petit-Saut dam, French Guiana - Lab288 P1 (version 2) (version 2) | ecosystem: Host-associated > Arthropoda: Insects >... | reverse complement strand
TTGGAATGTTGGGAACCATCTCAGCATTTGCTTATAGACACAGGGAAACCAAGAAAAACCTGTGTCGAGGTGGCCGGTCGCAGGACCTTCCGAGTACTGACTTCTAGCCAGAAGTCCGGCATCTAAAGTAAAAAACAGCAATGCACACACAGTACAGCAAATACACGTAAGATAACAACACCCACACAAGACAACTACAACAATACACACTACTACAACAATACACACACTACAACAATACACGTATTCAGGAGTCTCTAACATATGCTGACAGTTTCTGTGAACTGGGTGTGACGTAACATCTGTCACACGTGGAGGAGCTGTGTGCGTCGGTCACTGAATATTTTGGTGTCACCAGGGGTGGCCAGTTACACGAGCTTCGAGAGCCTCACTTCAGAAGGCAACTTTTGCCAATAGCCATTTCTTTATTCATCAAGCCACACGTATGGTAGCAACACTGCTCACTGCCTGAAAGAATGCAGCTAGCGCGTTCTGTTAGCGACGCAATGAAATACTGCTCATTTGGGAATCCACTGCGTGCGCTAGTGGTCTGTTCGAGAGGCCTCGTTTATTTTCGTTTTTAGTGGCAACTTGCGCGATCCGCATAGTGGCCACCCCTGCCACATATATGGACGTTATATTTTCGTGGCAATGAACGAGAAAATGTGGAAACAATACCGGTGATTTGTACCAGAGTGTATCGACTTGGAACATTCGAATCCCTTATCAAAGTGAGACCGGCAGTCGCTGCAGAATGCAGCACACATTTGCCCTCTGTCAAACAAAGCGCCAGTCTGAAATTCATTTAGTTTTTTTGTTGTTGTTTAATGACGCCCCGTCAATCTATTGAACGTTGACTGTTTGCTTGCCCCGTAGCCGCTGATCGCAGCCCAGCTACTCCCCAATTCACCGCACGCCGCTCCTACTGTGTATCATTCTGTCACTGAAACTGCTGTTTTCAATAGTGCCTGTACTACCCAAAGGTTGGAGAAGTTGCTGTCAATTGAGAGGATATATATTGGTTTTATTTTGTGTTATTTTACCTTACTGTATTTTAATTATGATGTATCTTTCTTTCTGTCTTCAACTCTTTTGCTGTAAGTCGTTCTTCATTCTCTTTCGCCCTTACCTTTCTTACTTTATATTTTCTTTCTTCTTCCTCTTCAATTTTCCTTCATACTGTACACACTTTATTTCCTTACAGTTACTGACGCACAGCCCATCAAACAACACACGAAGTAATGGATTCATAACTTCATTTTCGAGTTGTTCAGAATGTAAATATAACAGCGACAATTTTCATAAGTGATGCAATATACCTCTCTCGAAGTGGTACAATCACTATGTGGGTCTCATCCTAATATTAATTTTATGTGGATTGATCCTTAATGTTTCAAAATGAACGTACGTAGAACTGATAACGTCACAATGCCACAGAATGCACTGCGCATGATTTGTGGTTGGCTACCTTGTCACGGAGTAGAAAACTTATGTTTCGAAGTTGCTTTTGAGATTCAGACTGCTGTGGATATTAGCTGCCGACTTCACACTGCTGAAATTCCTGAAATGGGCCTCGGCTTACGCAGGTCGTTCATCCAGTAGTGACTGCTGGGTGGGCGTGGCTGTGTGCCCCCCTCACACCCGCCAACCAATATCATACATTCTTATAATAAAACCAACTAGATGCACTAATTTCTCAAATTTATTTTTGGAACAAAACTCTACATGTTTTGGACAGTTCCTTTGTCCATCATCCGGAGTTTTTCACTGTACACACAGCAATGGTTTATGTCATACAGGTTTGCTGACAGCTTATGAGCAGGATCAGGATGGAACTGCAGTTCCGTCCTGATCCTGCTCACAAGCTGTATGACGTATAGCATTGCTGTGTGTACAGTAAAAAACTCCTGATGGCGGACAGAGGAACTGTTCGAAACATGTAGAGTTTCATTCCAAAAATAAGTTAGAGAAATGAGTGCATCTAGTTGGTTTTATTATAAGAATTTATAACGCTGCACGGTCACCTGAACGTCAATATCGTACAGTTCGACCCCGATAAACGAAGAAGCAATAATTAAGCAACCTTACCTTGTGTTAACTCAGGATGAGACGTGGACGGAAGTAACCAGTTTGAACGTGTGTTCGAGTCGAGTACAGATGTTTGTTCAACTGAACCTGTGTTATTTTACATACATTGTTGGCTCCGACATCTACTTATGGCAGATATAAGTTATTCCCCCGCAATGTAGTATAGCGGCTGGCACACTTAAACAGTTTTCGCCCCGTGCGGAGCCTGTTTATGTTGTGAGCTTATTTTTAAAGCTGGCGCATGCGCGTACCCTTGTCAAAGATGAGTGATATGGGTACTTTTATTAATGTGCTACGTCTAGAAAGTGTGTCATCCCCGTTGTGTGTGTGTGTGTGTGTGTGTGTGTGAAACTTCGAAAATTGTATGTAGTCAAACTTCATACCTGCCGAGCACACCCCCACAATAGCTTTATTTTTCTGTATCTGTTTTTGTTTTGTGTTGTTTTTATTAGATTCCTGTTGTTTTTGCTAATAAGACCCGTATGTAGAGATCTCTACACCACGTGCGCGCGCATGCTTATAGTAAGATCTTAAGTTCCCCTAAGACAGCCTGAAGATGGCCAGTACAGGCCGAAACATGTAGTTGTCCACTATATAGTCATTAAATACACCTCATGTGACACAGTTGTGTTTGACTACATACAGTTTGCCAAATGTGCTACGTATTGTTATTATAATGACACGCGCATGCGCCACCTTTAAATTCACACTCACGTCAAGAACAGACTACGCGGGTGCGAGATACCTTTACTGCGTCACCCTGTATATTCCATAGACGAAAACGTTTATTAAAAATAAGGCAAATCTGAGCAATGTGTGTGTTACGTACTGATTGTGTTTTTGTACGACGATCGACTCTAGAAAAAATGTGAAAAGTTTACTGTAAGCTTTATGAGGTGTGGAATATTTGGACTTAAATGAATCCAATTCATCTGACGAGGTTCAGTTTACGGTCCAGTGTCAGATCTCATTGGCGTAGGTTCAGTAAGTTCGACGCAGCAATTTTCCGACGCTTCTACGTGTAGGATATGCTTAATATCCGAAACACTGTACAGGCATCTGATGTTTATTGGGCCGTGCATCGTCTTGATAGTTGAATAAATAGAGACCAACTTGATGTCACTTGATTTATTATTTCACGTTTCGGCACTCCGTTCCATGTGTGTTGGTGTTACGGTGTGGTTTGGCTGGGGTGGTGTGGTATCGTTATGCAGGCTTCAGCCTGCATAACGATACCACACCAACACACATCGAACCAGAGCAATACAACCCATGAAATAACTCAACAAATAAGTCGCAAGCTCCTGAGGATGGATGTATTAACATCCGAAACATGTTGAGCATTAAATAATGAAGTAAAAAAGCAAGTGACATGAAGTTGGTCTCTCTTTATTCAACTGTACAGGAGTTAGGACAAAGCAGTCTTGTACAATACAGTTTTACCTTTTCTCATGTAGTGGTTCGCGGTCCAAGGATGGCTGAACATAGCCCAAACGTGCACTTGAGAGTGGATTTTAATAAATATTTGTTGTGACGTCTTCGCTCTTCTGAGATGTTACGCAGCATTGATTGGTAGTTACCGACTTTTTGGAACGGAGTGCCGAAACGTCGGCAGAGGCCTGGAATCCCCGAAGTAAATGTTGTGTTATGCGGTTAATTATCGGTGTTTAAATATAAAACTTTGTATCCGATTTATGCCGGTTTTATCCAATTCGCATACCAAACATCATCATTTGACCCATTGGTAATCCTGTAAGCAGTAACTCACTGGATACAAACACGTATCCTGATGGACAGGCACGTGGTCAAGAAAAGAATGACCGGCCCAGTATTTCGATCTATGCATCTGGGGTTGTTGCAGCGATCTCTGTGATCCACAGTGGGCTCTAATTGCTTAACTGAGTTACGTAATACAATTTCACAGCCCTGATTACATTTGCATTATTTTCATTGTCATTTTAATCCATGCACTGTCACGTCTTGTTTGCACTGGCTGATTCAGCCTGCAGTATAGACCTCCCGCTGCACATGCAGAATCGCTGTGCACAGGCGCGCAGTATTACGAAAGCTATTCAGTGCATCAGAAGGTGCTTGAAGGGGGTAATATCTGCGGCTGGGGTCGTTTGTACACGAGGTAGGACATGCACAGAAGTAAGGGATGAAAATTTGTAGACCAGCTGAAAAAAGTAGTTTGTTTTCTGCGTAAAGCTGCTGTCGTACACGGAGAATATGTCGCATGGAGCTGCCAGCTGAAAGCCAGAAGGAGATTTTTGGAAATATACATTTTGAAAATTTGGAACCAGTCTCGGGTGAAATTGCCAACGAATGCCAATAATTCAGGAGCCTTGATTACCCAGACCTCGCGACATGGACCCTGTCACTGTCTTACGTCAGAATAATGGAGTCCATTCAGACAGAACCCACAACAAGTTTTAGTATTCCGTGCGTTTGGAGGGCCCGCTGACCCAAAAAGACCCCCACACCGCAGCGTCTGCGGGGGTCTTATCCAAGCCACTTCTCTAGCTGTGAACTAATGCGGTAACTAATAATAATATTATTATACATATATACTGACCGATAGCAGTATGCAAATTTGTTACTGCTAAAACACGAGGAGTGTTTGTTATGACTACTGGCATCACGAAGACGCTCTTGTCATCAATCAGCTGGCTGCACGATGTACATTGTTAACACAAAGAACCGCATCTGACACAGTTCAGTTGCAATTACTGTAACGATTATCATAGAACTTTAGCGAATTTCATGTCCTTCGTCACAAGTCTACTTAAGTGTATGGTTGCTCGTCCCATTTCCACAGACGCGTTTCTGTTATGCAGAATAATTCGCTGACCGCGTGTACGAATCTGAAGGCTACTGTCGAGTACACATTAGGCTTACGTCTCGTCTGGTAATAGCGGCACTTCAAACATTTACGTTAATATCAATGTTATTGTAACTTGCAGTCCATTTCGTTTTCATTTGTTCACTGCAGCCTGTCAAAAGTGCTGCAGTTTAAATTCTGTGAGCAAAAATTCGATACCATTTAACCCTTTAAAGCCCAGTGGTCACTATATGTACCACCAGGTTTAACATTCAACACATCCACGTTCTGCCCACACAGTGTGTTTGTGTGTTTTGTGTGGATCTCAGAACAAACAGCAATTATTTCCCTATACAAAATGAAATTACTGGTTTTTTGAACCGTGGTGGAAAGTGTTTACAGCGCGGTACAGACTGATTCCTTATATAAAGTACAATACGTTTTTTTCTTTAAAACCGTAAAGATTGCACGGTGTTGTATAGTTAAGTAATTAATTGACATTTTATTTACGCGTCTGTTCGGAGTTGAAGTAATGTATGATTCATTACTGTAATGACGTGGTTTATGTACATTTCAAAATACAGATCTGCAGAACAAAGGCTTTCGATTCCTTGTGTGAAAATATGTGTATGTGCGTGTGCGAGTGTTCCATTAACTTGATTGCAATCAATTAAGTTAACCGGAACGCTTCATTCAACGGACACAACAGAAGTTTGCAAAGGGGGTTCGGGGCTTATTTACAAGCACAACTTGAATTGCACTTTAGCTTTCCACCACGAACAATGACAGCACAGTAATTGAAAATGATGTAACAATGGCAAAAGTACGGAGAACGGGCAGGCGTCTCATAGCCGGTTGTCAAACAGCGCCTACAGCTCCTCCAATTTGTACAGAAGGTACATCTGCATAATTAACTGCCGCTGTTAAAAGCGTTTATCTAGGTTTTTTTATATATTAGATGTTTTTCGTTAAAGTGATTCGTTTGAGGCGGCGGGGGGGGGGAGGGGGGGTTGGCTACGTGGCGAACATCGTCATAACGACTGGAACACTGTAATGCCCAGACTTTCTAACATTCCGATTGGTATTGGTCATTCTGATTTGTACGCGAGGGGTTCGCGCTTCGAGTCTCGTGAATAGGACAAGTTGTCCTGAAGTTTTTGTCGTGGTCTTTGTCTGTCTGTCCGTCCGGTGTGATATATATATATATATTAGCTGTCCCGGTGTGGGCGATACTCTCATTCAACCAGTATTTTGTTGATAAAACCTTGTATTAATTATATTAAAAATATAAGACGACGTGTTTCGACGTGTTGTTCAAAGCCTTCTTCAGGTCTTCCATATAAATACAGGTATTCACTGTTTATGTATCATTTAACTATAAGGACTGACGTATCAGTTATGTAACATGCCTTCTAACAGTAACTAACCTGCTATATAATAATTGTGCGTTAGCTAATACAAACGTTAGGTTTATTTCTGGACGTTGCGTCGCCTGTGTATTGTAGTATAAGTAATAATGTACTTAGGTAAAGGAAACATTGCTCTATGGAGTAAAGAAATACCCTGCTTTACCCTAAAATACAACACGAGGGGTGTACATCATACTTTAGTTTTTTCATTGGCAGTGGATATTGTCTTAAATCATTTGACTGAAAAACAGTTTGTGTAGCGATGAAGCGTCGTTAAATTCATTGTTCGCCAACCGATGTGGTGAATATGTGAACAGGTAATATATCTACATTAATCACAGACTCTGATATGTGCGAAGTACACCAGTCATCTCATGAGAAAGGTAAGTGACCTCAGCACGCGGTATCAGACGGGGGTTAGTATGTCGTGAAATGTTAAGTGATTTGTAGGGGAGTTACATAAGTGAATATGGAACAACATACATCAATAACAACACCATGTAACAAGCATAAATGTTTATTCGCACGTCCGTTTCCATTGTCGAGAAGCCTCCTTTCCACCCGCTGGTGATCCAGCAATAACCGAAATCACGTTAATTCCAAAAATCACCACCACAAACTGTTCACGTTCATTTCTGTGAAGTTCCTCAGCCGCTCAGTTCTATGGAAGTTGCGCATAAGCTAACATAACCACCATTAGTAGGCCGTTGCTATAGAAACTTTAGACAGACGCCGTTTTCGTGCGTATTGTCCGAAGAATGTAAATCGTCAGGCTAGAGGGAAGGCAGACCTTGACAGGGCCACCAGTGCAACCCGGAGAGCGGCGCTCCTCTGTGGGCTGGACGATACGACGTTAGTGTCGCTGCAGGCGTAGGGGAATTTTATCTTCCCCAAAATGTGTAGACCAGCCCTGAGGGCCCTCATACTACTATGTAGTGGTTGCCGGGAGTAACGTGACCGAGACGTGAGGCTGGCCACTCACCGAAATCGAATTCCGAGGTTAAGAATGAATGGAGCCTTACCTCTCCTCCCCCTGTATTCCATAATGGAATGTTTATGAACAACTGTGCCTTTACGTTTGTAGAGAGAGAAAACGGAGTGACGAGTAAGACGAATGTCAAAGTGGGAAAGAAATACCTACTGAAGGGGAGGCAAGATTTTTGAGAGCAAGAAAGCTGATACACCGGGCGATAAAATTAAAAAGGAAAGGTGCATAGAGGGTTTTGGTGAGAATGCTTTAACGAGGGACACCGTCTGGAAGATGCAGGCATAGATAGAAGAACAGTACTAAAATGGATCTTAAATAAATCGGTTGGGAAGACACGGACTGGATTGATCTGGCTCAGGAGAAGGACAGTTGGCGGAAACTCGGTGATGAACCTTCGGGTTTCATAAAATACTGAGAATTTTGAAACTACCTAAGAAACTATTAGCTTCTCAAGAAGGACTCTGCTCCATTAGGTAGGTAGGTAGGTAGGTAGGTAGGTATGTTGGTAGTTAGCTGGTGAGTTAGCTAGTTGGTTGGCTGATTGGTTAAAAAGGATTGTGCGTGTGAAGTCTGAAGGGGCGTCTGTCCTGACTAAAAGTACATGAATACCGGCGCTTCTGCTCACTGTTAGCGTGACGAAACAAACAAAATTCTACTGTCAATACCATCAATCCCCAGGGCTGTACAACAAGACCATCAATCCCCAGGGCTGTACAACAATACCATCAATCCCCAGGGCTGTACAACAATACCATCAATCCCCAGGGCTGTACAACAAGACCATCAATCCCCAGGGCTGTACAACAAGATCATACCTAGGCGTCTTAGTCTTCAGGTGTGCAGTAACTGCATATCACGACGCCGGTAGGTTTCGTAGTGCCACTGACGCTGTAACCGACCCACGACATTACGCGATACGCAGCCTGTAAATTTGTAAATTTTGTAAACCACACTGAGTGCTTTATTGCAGAAATCCGATATAATGCCAGGGAGGAAGAGCAACTTTATGGGCTCGCGTAACTTTATATCGTTATGCTGTTTAGTAATGAAGCAGTGTTCAGCTGAGGCAAAAAGAGAATCAGGAACAGCAGAACCCGTTAATATTTAGTTTCAGATTAATGTGTTGTATTCTGTTCGCAGAGGAGCAATACGTCATCGAATCACATCTGTAGCCCCTTACAGTAAGGTCGTCATCAAAAACCTGTGTCCTCGCTGTAAACCACATCTCATTCTCAGTGAGATACTGGGCAGAAACTGTTATTGGGAACCCGTGAACTTTGGGTCAAAATAAAAACTTCGGGATTGATAAGGTTGAAGGTGGGCAGGTGGTCCCTGTCAGACTACACGACGTCACATACCACAAGATCTAAGTCTTAAAGAGTTTAATTTCAGTAATTTCGTAACTTTATCTTTGCACAGTAAATTCAAAGCTAATTTTTTTTTCATTAGTGATCCTGTTTTTTTTTGGGGGGGGGGCCGCGTTCGGAAATTGTTGTGAAAAACGACTATTAGTTTCATCCTGTGCGTCCGTCCGTCCGTCCACATGGAACAGCTCGGCTCCCACTGGACCGATTTTCGTGAAATTTGATATTTGAGTATTTTTTTTCGAGAATCTTTCGAGAAAATTCAAGTACAAGTCAAATCTGACAGGAAGAACAGGAACTTTTTATGAAGACGTCTGTACATTTATGATTGTATCTCGCTGAATTATTCTTAGAATAAGAAATGTTGTAGACAGAACTGTAGATAAAATAAAAGCACACCCTTTCTGTTCAGTAACTTGTTTAATGTGAGACACGTGGACGAATGTGGTAAGAGCCAGACAGGCCACGCCTACAATATAATACGGCGCTTTCGCTTCGCATGTTGGATAACTGAGGATACAGACGCACACTCAGAATATGTAATGCTTATTGCTTTTCCACGGTCAACTCGCCTGAAAGTTTATACGTACATTTCCTATCTTGTTTAACTTTTATACATGACAACATGAAAATTTACTTTCGCTTTCCATTCCAATTTTCTGTCGACCTCCTTAAAATTTGAAAGCAGTTCTTCATTTAACTTTAGACCGTTAATCAGTAAAATGAAACTAAAAATTTCTTATATCCGTCAGTTAAATCCTTACACATTTTGTTCCTTCGCGTTTAATTTAATTTCCATGTGCAGAACTTCCTTGTTGTCGGCCTGATTTTATCTGCATTGCTATCGGGACTCTCCCACGCTCTTATGTAGCGTGCTATGTTCATGTTTCTCTTATAAAATGATCGATGTGTAATTCACATAACTTACCAGCCTTGTGTTTTATTTTACAGTCTTCGGAATTTTACTTACTTTTTACCTTCTTGTAATAAAACCAACGAGATGCACTGATTTCTCAAATTTATTTTTGGAATAGAACTCTACATGTTTCGGTCAGTTTCCCTGTCCATCATCAGGAATCTAGCATTGTACACACATCAATAGGTATATGTACAATGTACAATGCTAGACTCCTGATGATGGACAGGGAAACTGTCCGAAACATGTAGAGTTCTATTCCAAAAATAAATTTGAGAGATCAGTGCATCTCGTTGGTTTTATTATAGGAATATATCACGATGCACGGTCCTCTGAATGTTATTTCTTACCTGATTTAGATACGCGTAGGGGCTGCAGAAAGGCACAAATAGTCACGGACGCTGGCGTTTCCCTCTCCGGCAAACCAACACACACAAATCGGTCGAATTAGGACCTAGAGCGGGCTGCATATTTAGGTGCATTCTGAGGCAGAACCCATCTGCTTCTCATCTGATAAGGTCCAACGTCCAACCGGTTAACTGTATGTGCGTGATCACGAGCGGCTGCACGTGTCTATAAAAAGCATTTCACAACTATTTATAAAACAATGACGCACTGATTTTATCATCAAATAATGTATTCTTTATCGTCGTCTGAAAATTCGGTTGCCATGTTTCCACGGAGAATAATTAACCATGTGTAATGGCTACATTGAAGCGCCAACGCGACATATACAGACGAACCACTCAGCACTTCTTCAGTATCGCCAACTGACTGTCAGTAATACAGGGTCATCGAAAAATATGGACGGGATTTGAAACCGCTATAACGTAAAAAGTACTAGACGGATTTACACGTTTGGCATCTTAAAATGTTCAGAAAAGTTTAAAGTTTTAGACGTACCTTAGTACATTTCAATATGTGCACCGTTTGTGACTCTGGAGACGTCCAAACGAAATTCTGTCTCCTGCCACGTTTTCTGAATCATGTCTAGTGTTACAGTTTCAATTGCTGATGTGATCCTGTCTTGCAGGTGCTGGATATTCCTTATCTTCTCAGCATACACAATGTTCTTAATGTACCCCCCACAGGAAAAAAATCAAGTGGAGAGAGATCTGGGCTTCGAGGTGGCC
>Ga0131853_10025209_pt1 | contig 10719 bp, 9 predicted proteins | sample TergutLab28metaG_FD_92764 | JGI IMG/M metagenome (GOLD analysis project Ga0131853, IMG submission 92764) | Labiotermes labralis P1 segment gut microbial communities from Petit-Saut dam, French Guiana - Lab288 P1 (version 2) (version 2) | ecosystem: Host-associated > Arthropoda: Insects >... | reverse complement strand
GGCGTCGGCATCGGCGGCGTGCTGGAGCCGCTGCAGGCCAACCCGGTCATCATCGAAGACAACTGCTTCATCGGCGCGCGCTCGGAAGTCGTGGAAGGCGTGATCGTCGAAGAGAACTCGGTCATCTCGATGGGCGTGTACCTCGGCCAGAGCACCAAGATTTACGACCGCGAAACCGGCGAAATTTCGTATGGCCGCATTCCGGCGGGTTCGGTCGTCGTCGCGGGCAACCTGCCCTCGAAGGACGGCTCGCACAGCCTCTACTGCGCCGTGATCGTCAAGAAGGTCGACGCCAAGACGCGCGCCAAGGTCGGTCTGAACGAGCTGCTGCGAGGCGACTGATGGCGAAGGCTCCGAAGACAGTCGTCTACGGCATCCCGAACTGCGACTCCGTGAAGAAGGCTCGCGTGTGGCTCGAAGAGCACGGCATCGAGTTCGAGTTTTACGACTTCAAGAAGCTTGGTGTGTCGAGTGCGCTGGTAGAGGACTGGCTCAAGGACGTCTCGCTCGATCAACTGATCAACAAGCGCGGCACGACCTGGCGCGGCTTGTCGGCCGTGCATCAAGCCGAAGCCGGCACGACCGCCGGTGCGATCGCGCTGATGAGCCACAAGCCGTCGATCATCAAGCGGCCCGTGATCGCCGTGAACGGCCGCGTGAAGACGCTCGGCTTCTCGGCCGAACAGTACGAGACGCTATTCGCCTGACGCGGTTCTCGTTTCGCACGACACCTCGTCATAAGCTGTTGCCGGCGCGCTTGGCCTAAGATTGGCCCCAAGCGTCGCCGGCATTTTTATTCAGAGTGGCTCCAGCCCTGGTCCCATCTATGTCCGCTACCCTCGCCCTTACCGAAGCCCTGATCGCCCGCGCGTCCGTGACGCCCGACGACCAGCACTGCCAGCGCATCATGACCGAACGTCTCGCGGCGCTCGGCTTCGCGTGCGAAACGATCGAGTCGCACGGCGTGACGAACCTGTGGGCCGTCAAGCGCGGTGCGGCCGGCACCGAAGGCGCGCTGCTCGCGTTCGCGGGCCACACCGACGTCGTGCCGACCGGTCCGCTCGAGCAATGGGCGTCGCCGCCGTTCGAGCCGACGCATCGCGACGGCAAGCTCTATGGCCGCGGCGCCGCCGACATGAAGACCTCGCTCGCGGCGTTCATCGTGGCCACCGAGGAATTCGTCGCGGCGCATGCGCAGCATCGCGGCTCGATCGCCTTCCTGATCACGAGCGACGAAGAAGGCCCCGCCACCGACGGCACCGTGAAGGTCGTCGAAGCGCTCCAGCAGCGCGGCGAAAAGATGGACTACTGCATCGTCGGCGAGCCGACTTCGACCAACACGCTCGGCGACTGCGTGAAGAACGGCCGGCGCGGTTCGATGTCGGGCAAGCTGATCGTCAAGGGCGTGCAGGGGCACATCGCGTATCCGCATCTCGCGAAGAATCCCGTGCATCTGCTCGCACCGGCACTGGCGGAACTCGTCACCGAGAAGTGGGACGACGGCAACGAATACTTCCCGCCCACCACCTGGCAGGTGTCGAACTTGCACAGCGGCACCGGTGCGAGCAACGTGATTCCGGGCCACGCCGAGGTGCAGTTCAACTTCCGCTTCTCGACCGCGAGCACGGTGGAAGGCCTGCAACAACGCGTGCATGCAATCCTCGATAAACACGGCCTCGAATACGATCTGCACTGGAGCGTGAGCGGGCTGCCGTTCCTCACGCCGCGCGGCGCGCTGTCGAATGCGCTGGAGAAAGCGATCCTCGACGAAACCGGTGTGGCGACCGAACTGTCGACGACGGGCGGCACCTCCGACGGCCGCTTCATCGCGCGGCTGTGCCCGCAGGTCGTGGAATTCGGGCCGCCGAACGGCACCATCCACAAGATCGATGAGCACATCGAAGTCAAGTACGTCGATCCGCTGAAGAACGTGTATCGCCGCGTGCTCGAACAGCTGATCGCCTGAACCCGCTCGCCATCCGTCCGACACACGTCCGACCCCGCCGGAGACCCTGACATGACGCATCCGCTCTCGACCACCTTCTCCACCGTGCGCGATCTGCTGCGCTACGGTGTGTCGCGCTTTAGCAGCGCGCAACTCGCGTTCGGCCACGGCTCGACCAACGCCTACGACGAAGCCGCCTACCTGATCCTGCACACGCTGCATCTGCCGCTCGATCTGCTCGAACCGTTCCTCGACGCGCGGCTCGCCGCCGACGAAATCGACGCCGTGCTCGCCGTGATCGAGCGCCGCGCCACCGAGCGCGTGCCCGCTGCGTACATCACGAACGAGGCCTGGATGCACGGCCTGCGTTTCTACGTCGACGAGCGCGTGATCGTGCCGCGTTCGTTTGTCGGCGAGCTGCTCGAAGACGGCCTGCAGCCGTATGTCGAGGATCCCGAACAGGTGGGCGCGGTGCTCGAACTGTGCACCGGCTCGGCGAGCCTCGCGATCCTCGCCGCGCACGCGTTCCCCAACGCCGATATCGACGCGGTGGATCTGTCGGCGCCGGCGCTCGAAGTGGCCCGCCGCAACGTGCACGAGCACGGTCTCGACGAGCGCATCGCGCTATTCGAAGGCGATCTGTTCGCGCCGCTGCCCGAGCGCCGTTACGACGTGATCCTGACGAATCCGCCGTACGTCAACGCCGGCTCGATGCAGGCGCTGCCGCCCGAATACCGCCACGAGCCGGAGATGGCGCTCGCGGGCGGCGACGACGGCATGGATATCGTGCGCCGCATCCTTTCCGAGGCCCGCAACTGGCTCACCGAAGACGGCGTGCTCGTGGTGGAAATCGGCAACGAACGCGAAAACGTGGAAGCGGCGTTTGGCGGACTCGACCTCGTCTGGCTCTCGACGAGCGCGGGCGACGACCAGGTGTTCCTGATCCAGGCGGCCGATCTGCCGGTGTAAAGACGGCACGGGCTTCGCGCCGGCAGCGCGGGCCCGTTCAAGCTGCACGCCCAAACCTCACGCGACACACCCCTGCAGCGCCGCCGCGTAACCGCCCGCCGACGCGGTTCGGTAAGATGTGGGCTTTCCATCCCACTGATACGCTGCGGCGCTGTCCGACATCAAGCGCGCGCTGCCTTCCCATGCGTCTCGACTGGTCACACCTCGGGCCCCTGATCGCGATCATCCATCTCATCGGACTCGCAGCGGCCTGCCACGCCATCCTCAATACCCGCACCTCGCAAGGCGCCATTGCGTGGGCCGTGTCGCTTGCAACGATGCCCTACCTCACGCTGATTCCGTATTTGTTCCTCGGCCGCAGCAAGTTCGCGGGCTATGCCGACGCGCGGCGTCTGCGCGACGAAACCCTGCGCGCACGCATCCACACGCCAGGATGGGACAAATTCGCCAACACTGGCGAATGGCCGGCCGACGAACTCGGCCTGCGCGTCATCCGGACGATGGCGCAGCTTGGCGGCATGCCGATGGTGCCGGGCAATTCGGTGCGCACGCTCGTGAACGGCGAGGCGACGTTCTCGGCGATCTTCGACGCCATCGAACAGGCAAAAAGCTATGTGATCGTGCAGTTCTTCATCGTGCGCGCCGATGCGCTCGGCGACATGCTGCGGGACCTGCTGCTCCAGTGCGCGGCGCGCGGCGTGCGCACGTTTTTCCTCTATGACAGCATCGGCTGCTTCGACCTGCCCGCGAGTTATGTGAACGCATTGCGTGCGGGCGGCGTGGTCGTGCATCCGTTTTCGACGAAGCGTCACTTCGTCAACCGCTTCCAGCTCAATTTCCGCAATCACCGCAAGATCGTCGTGGTGGACGGCGAGCGTGCGTTCGTAGGCGGCCACAACGTGGGCGTCGAATATCTGGGCGCGAACCCGCGGCTCTCGCCGTGGCGCGACACGCACATCGAAGTGCGCGGCCCCGCTGTGGCCAACATCCAGTCCGCCTTCACCGAAGACTGGCACTGGGCCACTCAGGAACTGCCCGAGTGCGAGCCGCCGCAAGTCGTCCCGCACGCGGACAACATGTTCTGCCTCGTGATGCCGACCGGCCCCGCCGACCGGCAGGAGACCTGCTCGCTCTTCTTCGTCGAGGCGATCAACGCGGCACGCCGGCGCCTGTGGATCACGACGCCCTATCTCGTGCCCGACGAAGCGGTGTTCTCGGCACTGCGCCTGGCGGTGCTGCGCGGCGTGGACGTGCGCATCCTGATTCCGGCCCGCCGCGACCATTACGTGGTGTTCGAAGCCTCGACGCTGTATGCCTTCGACGCGGTTCGCGCAGGCATTCGCATCTTCCGTTATCAGCCGGGCTTTCTGCACCAGAAGGTCGTGCTGATCGACGACGTGGCGGCCGCGATCGGCAGCGCGAATCTCGACAACCGTTCGTTGCGCCTGAACTTCGAGATCATGGTGTTCACGGTGCACCACGGCTTCGCCGCCGAGGTCGAGGCCATGTTGCTGCACGATTTCGCGCAGGCCGTCGAGATCGACCGCAGCGAATACCGCAATGCGCACGCATGGCGCAAGGTCACGATGCACCTCGCGCGTCTGTTCGCGCCGATCCTCTAGCGCACGCGCCTATAGCAGCTTTTCGATATCCAGGGCGATGGTCTCCGGCTTGGCAGACGGCGCGTAGCGCTTGACCACGTTGCCGTTGCGATCGACGAGAAATTTCGTGAAATTCCACTTGATCGCCGCGAGCCCAAGAAAACCGCGCGCCTCGCCCGTGAGCCAGTGATAGAGCGGATGAGCATTGGCGCCTTTCACGTCGATCTTGTTGAACATCGGAAACGTGACACCGAAATTCTTCTCGCAGAAGCTGCCGATCTGCGCCGCGTCGCCGGGCTCCTGCTTGCCGAACTGGTTGCACGGGAAGCCGAGCACGGCGAGCCCGCGCGCGGCGTACTGGTCGTAGAGCTTTTGCAAACCCGCGTACTGCGGCGTGAACCCGCACTCGCTCGCCGTATTGACGATCAGCAGCACCCGGCCCGCGTACTGTTCGAGGCTCACCGGCGCGCTTTCACCGAGCGGCTCGGCCGAGAACGAATAAATGGACGTCGTCACTTGCGCTCCCCCGTTTCATCCCCTGGAAAAGCGCCAGTCTACGTGAGAAATGCCGCACGCCGAAACCCATCCGAACGGCGGATGCCGGCGCACCGGCCGGGCAGTCTAAAATAGCGTTTTCCTTATGCTGGCGCCGCTGTGATCCGCTTCAATCAATTCAGTCTTGCCCGCGGTACCAAGCCGCTTTTCGTCGACACCTCGTTTGCGCTGAATCCCGGCGAAAAAGCGGGGCTCGTCGGCGCGAACGGCGCGGGCAAATCCACGCTGTTCGCCGTCCTGCGCGGCGAACTGCATGCGGACGCCGGCGACTTTTCGCTGCCGCCGTCGTGGCGCATCGCGCACGTCGCACAGGAAACGCCTGCCGTCGACCGCACCGCGCTCGACTACACGCTCGACGGCGACGCCGCGCTGCGCGAAATCGAGGCGCGCATCGCCGCGGCCTCGGCGGCGCACGACGGCGCAGCCGAAGCCGAAGCCCACGCGGCCTTCGCCGACGCCGACGGCTACACCGCGCCCGCTCGCGCCGAGGCGCTGTTGCTGGGCCTCGGCTTCACGCTCGAGCAAACGCGCGCGCCGGTCGCGAGCTTTTCGGGCGGCTGGCGCATGCGCCTGAATCTCGCGCAGGCGCTGATGTGCCGCTCGGACCTGCTGCTGCTCGACGAACCGACGAACCACCTCGACCTCGACGCGATCGTCTGGCTCGAAGACTGGCTGCACCGCTATCCGGGCACGCTCGTCGTGATCTCGCACGACCGCGAGTTCCTTGATTCGGTTTGCGACGTCACGCTGCATCTGGAAAACCAGCAGATCAAACGTTACGGCGGCAACTACTCGCAATTCGAAATCCTGCGCGCGCAACAACTGGCGCTGCAGCAAAGCGCCTACGAGAAGCAGCAGAAGACCGTCGCGCATCTGCAAAGCTTCATCGACCGCTTCAAGGCGAAGGCTACGAAGGCGCGTCAGGCGCAGAGCCGCGTGAAGGCGCTCGAACGAATGGAGCTGATCGCGCCGGCGCACGCGAGTTCGCCGTTCACGTTCGAGTTCCGCGCGCCCGATTCCGCGCCGAACCCGATGCTCGTGATGGAAGACGTGCGCTGCGGCTACCGTGCCGCCGACGACAGCGAGACGCCGATCGTCGAGCACGTCAAGCTGTCGATCCAGAACGGCCAGCGCATCGGCCTGCTCGGCGCGAACGGCCAGGGCAAATCCACGCTCATCAAGACGCTCGCGGGCACGCTCGCGCCGCTCTCGGGCGATCTGCACACGGGCAAGGGTCTGCAGATCGGCTATTTCGCCCAGCATCAACTGGAAACGCTGCGCCCGGACGACACGCCGCTGCAGCATCTCGCGCGCCTCGCCCCCGACACGCGCGAGCAGGAACTGCGCGACTTTCTCGGCGGCTTCAACTTCCCCGGCGAAATGGCCACGGCGTCGATCGCACCGTTCTCGGGCGGCGAGAAAGCGCGCCTCGCGCTCGCGCTGATCATCTGGCAGAAGCCCAACCTGCTGCTGCTCGACGAACCGACGAACCACCTCGACCTCGAAACCCGCCACGCGCTCACGATGGCGCTCGCGCAGTTCGAAGGCACGCTGATCCTCGTCTCGCACGACCGCCATTTGCTGCGCGCGACGACCGACCAGTTCATGCTCGTCGCGAAGCACCGCCTGCAACCGTTCGACGGCGACCTCGACGATTACCGCGACTGGCTGCTCCAGCACGCCGCCGAACAGCGCGCGGCGCTCAAGCAGAACGCGGCGTTGGACAACGAAGGCACGGCCGATGCGGGTGTCAACCGCAAGGAGCAGCGCCGTCAGGAAGCCGAGACGCGGCAGCGCCTCTCGCACCTGAAAAAGCCGCTGCAGGCGAAAATCGGCAAGATCGAGAAGGAAATGGATACGCTCAATGCTGAGAAAGGCACGCTCGATGCATTCGTCGCCGATCCCGCCAGCTACGAAGCCGCGCAAAAAGCGCGCCTCACCGAAGCGATCCGCCGCCAGGCCGAGGTCCAGAACCGTCTCGATACGCTCGAAGCCGAATGGCTCGACGCGCACGAGGAACTCGAACAGATCGGCTAACGGTGCCGCCGCCAGCGCCGCATGAGGTAAAGGAGAAAGGAGTGTCGTCACCCGCTGCACTGCAAGGCTTGCGTGTCCTTGACCTGACCATGCTGTTGCCCGGCCCGGTCGCGACATTGCGTCTGGCCGAAATGGGCGCCGATGTCCTGAAGATCGAGCCGCCCGGCGCGGGCGACGCCGCCCGCGTCATGATGCGCGACGCTGCCGACGCGGTCGCCACGCGGCCTGGCGCGTTCTATCGCCTCGTCAATCGCGGCAAGCGCGAGACGCGTCTCGACCTGAAGTCCGAGACCGGACGCAACGTGCTGATCGGGCTTGCGCGCGAGGCGGACGTGCTCGTCGAGAGCTTCCGGCCCGGCGTCATGGACCGGCTCGGCGTCGGCTACGAGACGCTGCGCGCGGTCAATCCGAAGCTCGTGTACTGCGCGATCAGCGGCTACGGCGCGCAAGGTCCGTTCGCGGACCGCGCGGGTCACGATCTGAACTACATCGGCTATTCGGGCGTGCTCGATCAGCTCGCAGCGCGCGACGGCACGCCGGTGCTGCCGAACTTCCAGATCGCCGACGTGCTCGGCGGTGCGCACTCGGCGCTCATGCAGATCCTCGCCGCGCTCTGGCACGTCGCGCGCGGCGGCAACGGCCGCTTCATCGACGTTTCGATGGCGCATGCGGTCCACGCGAACAACGTCGTCGCGCAGGTCGCGCTCGCCAACGACGACGCGGCTGCCCTCCAGCCCGGCGGTGGGCTGCTCAACGGCGGCGTGCCCTGCTACAACCTGTATCGCACGCAGGACGATCGCTGGCTTGCGGTCGGCGCGCTCGAACTGAAATTCTGGCAGGCATTGTGCAAGGCGCTCGATCGCGAGGACTGGGCCGAGCGGCATTGGAGCCTCGGCCAGGCGATCGGCGGCACGGACGCCGCCGCGCTCACACGCGAACTCGCCGCGCTCATCGCAGCGGAGCCGCTGCAAACGTGGATCGACCGGCTCGAACCGATCGACTGCTGCGTGACCCCGGTGCTCACGGCCGGCGAGGCATCGCGGCATCCGTTATTCAATGCGGAGGCCTTGCAGCAGACCCTCGCGGAGCCCGACGCTACGCAGGCGCAGGCAAACGCTCAGGCGACGCCGGACACCCCGCCCGTCAATGCTCACACGGCGCACACCGCGCAAAACGCGTACACGGCGCAAACCGGAACGCCGGGCGGCAGCAACAAGCCGTTCACTTACGGCTCTTGAGGGTCGCGGGCACCGCGCGCAGCAGGTGCAGAAAAGACAGTGGGCGCACGAGGCGCCCATTGATTCTTCCGGTCTAACGTCGCGGCAGTGTCTGCCGCGGGCTCCGTTCATCGTCATGAAGAACGTGCTTGCGGCCTTCCACGTGATGCGCGATGGTGCTGCGCACCTGCGCCGCCGTCACGTTTTCGGCCACCACGCGGCGCGAGATGCGCCCGTCGTTGTCGATCCACTCGACGATCCGGCAACTGCTGCCCCAGGGTTGCAGAAGCGGCTCGGAGACCCGGCAGCCGCGTACGACGATCGAACGACCGCCGGCGGACATATCAGTGTGTTTCAAGACGCTATCCTTTCCGCATGGACGCGGGTTGAACATGCGGGCAAGGATAGGGAAATCGTCGGATGTACAGGTTACAGTATGTACCAGGGTTGTTACCAATCATTACGCGCCAGAACGCGACAGATCGGAGCATCTGAGCCCTTCGTGGCGGCGCTTATTCGAGCGTGCGCACTTTGTCGATGGCTTCTTCGATGCGTTCGACGGCGACGACCTGTAACCCGTCGATCGGCTGTTTAGGCGCGTTTGCGCGGGGTATCAGGGCACAGGTGAAGCCGAGCTTCGCCGCTTCCTTCAGTCGCTCCTGGCCGCGCGGCGACGGCCGGATCTCGCCGGCGAGTCCTACTTCGCCGAAAACGATCAGTCCCTTTGGCAACGCCTTGTTACGCATCGATGAATGAATCGCGAGCAGTACGGCCAGATCCGCGGCCGGTTCGGTGATCTTCACGCCGCCCACGGCATTGAGAAAAACGTCCTGATCGAAACACGCGATGCCGGCGTGCCGGTGCAGCACGGCGAGCAGCAGCGCCAGCCGGTTCTGCTCGAGGCCGACGGCCAGACGGCGCGGATTGAGCACCTGCGCCGTATCGACGAGCGCCTGCACCTCGACGAGCAGCGGACGCGAACCTTCTTGCGTCACGAGCACGCACGAGCCCGGCACGCTCTGCTCGTGCTGCGAGAGAAACAGCGCCGACGGGTTCGCCACGCCGCGCAGCCCCCGCTCGGTCATCGCGAACACGCCGAGTTCGTTGACTGCGCCGAAGCGGTTCTTGAACGCGCGCACGAGTCTGAACGACGAATGTGTGTCGCCCTCGAAGTACAGCACCGTATCGACGATGTGCTCCAGCACGCGCGGCCCCGCGAGGTTGCCCTCTTTCGTGACGTGGCCGACCAAGATGATCGCCGTGCCCGACTGCTTCGCGATGCGCGTGAGCTGCGCCGCGCATTCGCGCACCTGCGCGACCGAGCCCGGCGCGGACGTGAGCGCCTCTGAATAGATGGTCTGGATCGAGTCGATCACGGCGACGTCGGGCTTTTCGGCTTCGATCGTCGCCTGGATTTTTTCGAGCTGGATTTCGGCGAGCAGTTGCAGCTCGCTCGCTTTCGAGTCGGGTTCGAGCAGCGCGAGCCGTTGCGCGCGCAACGCGATCTGCGCCGCCGACTCCTCGCCGCTCACGTACAGCGCACGGCGCTCGGCCGCGATCTGCGCGAGCGATTGCAGCAGCAGCGTCGATTTGCCGATCCCCGGATCGCCGCCGATCAGCACCACGCCGCCCGCGACGAGCCCGCCGCCGAGCACGCGGTCGAATTCGCCGACGCCGGTCGTGAAGCGCGGCACATCGGACGCCTCGATATCGGCGAGACGGCGCACCGGCGCACTCTTCGCGAGCGACTGGAAGCGGTTGTTGCCCACCGGCTCGGCGACGCTCTCAACGAGCGTGTTCCACGCGCCGCACGCGGGACATTGACCTTGCCACTTCGGCGCCTGCCCGCCGCACTCGGTGCAGGTATAGAACGTTTTGACCTTCGCCACGCTTTTCGCCACTTATTCCGCCCGCACCGGCACGCGCGCGGCCACGGCGCACATCAGTTCATAGCCGACCGTGCCGCACGCCTGAGCGACATCGTCGATCGGCAGATTCGCACCCCACAGCTCGACGCGCGCGCCGACACCGGCACTCGGCACCGGCGAGAGATCGACGGTGAGCATGTCCATCGACACGCGTCCGACCACGCGCGTACGCACGCCATCGACGATCACGGGCGTGCCTTCGGGCGCGATGCGCGGATAGCCGTCCGCGTAGCCGCAGGCGACGACGCCGATGCGCATCGGCTTGCGCGCGGTGAAGAGCGACCCATAGCCGACCGTCTGCCCCTCGGCGACGGTCTGCGTGCCGATGATCTCGGACGCCAGCGTCATCGCCGGTTGCAGGCCGCTGCCCTCGATCGCTGCAGCCACACCGGACGGCGAGGCGCCATACAGCATGATGCCGGGCCGCACCCAGTCGAAGTGCGTGGACGGATGCCAGAGCGTCGCGG
>Ga0131853_10025208_pt1 | contig 10719 bp, 3 predicted proteins | sample TergutLab28metaG_FD_92764 | JGI IMG/M metagenome (GOLD analysis project Ga0131853, IMG submission 92764) | Labiotermes labralis P1 segment gut microbial communities from Petit-Saut dam, French Guiana - Lab288 P1 (version 2) (version 2) | ecosystem: Host-associated > Arthropoda: Insects >... | reverse complement strand
TGGCGCGTCAGCACGGCCTGCCCGTAGCGGTCGATCTGGGCAGCGGGACGCTCGTCGATCTCGCGCAATGGGGCTTGCCAGCCGAGCCCACGGCGCGCGCGACCGTGGAAGCGGGCGCGGACATCGTGACCTTCAGCGGCGACAAGCTGCTCGGCGGTCCTCAGGCCGGGCTGATCGTCGGGCGCAAGGCGCTCATTGCGAAGATCAAGAAGCACCCGCTCAAGCGCGCGTTGCGGGTCGGCAAGCTCACGCTCGCCGCGCTCGAACCGGTTTTACGGCTTTATCAGGCGCCCGAATTCTTGCGGGAGCGGCTCACTACGCTGCGACTTCTCACACGTCCGGCCTTGCAAATGCAAGAAGCCGCCGAGCGCGCGCTGCCCGCGTTTCAGCGTGCCATTGGCGAAGCGTATGCTGCGAGCGTCGAGCCGATGTTCAGCCAGATCGGCAGCGGCGCACTGCCCGTAGACGTACTGCCGAGCAGCGGGCTCGTCGTGCGCCATGCGGCTAAGGGCGGCAGTGGCCGCGCGCTGCTCAAGCTCGAACGCGCCTTGCGCGAGCTGCCGCGGCCCGTGATCGGCCGCATTGCCGACGACGCCCTGCGTCTGGACCTGCGCTGCCTCGAACCTGCGGACGAAGCCGCGTTCGCTGCACAACTCGCGGAGCTGCGTCTGTGATCGTCGGCACGGCGGGGCACATCGACCACGGCAAGACCACGCTGGTCCGCGCATTGACCGGCGTGGACACCGACCGCCTGAAAGAAGAGAAGGCGCGCGGCATTTCGATCGAACTGGGTTACGCGTACCTGCCGCTCGCCAACGGCGACGTGCTTGGCTTTATCGACGTGCCCGGCCACGAAAAACTCGTTCATACGATGGCAGCGGGTGCGTGCGGAATCGATTTCGCGTTGCTCGTGATCGCGGCCGACGACGGCGTGATGCCGCAAACGCGTGAGCATTTCGCCATTCTGCAACTGCTGGGCGTACAGCATGGCGCCATTGCGCTGACCAAGTGCGATCGAGTGGATGCGACGCGGCTCGACGCCGTGCGCGCTGAAATCTCCGCATGGCTTGCTGACACGATGCTTGCGGACGCACCTGTATTCGAGACCAATGCAACGCAGCCGCATGACGAAGGCGTGGCGCGCCTTGACGCCTGGTTGCGCGAGCGCGCGAGTACATGGCGCGCGCGACGCGACGATGGACTCTTTCGCCTTGCAGTGGATCGCGTATTTACGCTGACGGGCCAGGGGACGGTGGTAACGGGCACAGTATTCGCCGGGCGCGTACAGGCGGGCGACGCGCTCGTGCTCGCACCCGCTGGCACCCCTGTGCGCGTGCGCGGCCTGCATGCGCAGAATCGCGCGGTACAGGCGGGCGAAGCGGGCCACGCCGGTCAGCGGTGCGCGCTCAATCTCGCGGGTATCGACAAGGAGCAGATTGCGCGCGGCGACTGGATCGTCGATGCGCGATTGGCCGAGCCGGCCGTGCGCCTCGACGTCGAACTGCGGTTGCTCGACGACGCAGACATCACGTTGCAGCACTGGTCGCCGCTTCATGTGCATCTCGGCACGACGCATCGCGTTGCGAACGTCGCGCTGCTCGAAGGCGAAACGCTCGCGCCGGGCGGCGCTGCCCGCGTGCAACTCGTCTTTGAAGCGCCGTTGCACGCATTGCCGGGAGACCGCTTCATCGTCCGCAACGCGCAGGCAAACCACACCGTAGGTGGCGGGCGTGTGCTCGATCCGTTCGGCCCGTCGCGTCGGCGACGGACGTCAGAACGGCGTGCATGGCTCGACGCGTTGCGCACGTGGCTCGACGAAGCGAGCCTGGCACCGCTGATCGAAGAGGCGCCGCGCGGCATTGCGCGCGCGACGTTGGTGCAATTGACCGGGTACGACGATGCGGCGCTCGCTTTGCCCGCCGACGCGATTTCAATCGCACCGCAAGGACGCGACGACGAAGGCGCGGTAATCGCACATGCGCACTGGACGAGGCTCACCGGGCGCATTGTCGAAGCGCTCGCCGAGTTTCATGCGCGCTCGCCCGATGAGCAGGGGCCGGACGCGGCGCGTTTGCGCCGCATGGCGGCGCCGCTTGTGAGCGATGCGGTGTGGCGCGCCGCGATTGAAGCGCTCGAGCGTGAGGGTCGCGTGGCACGCAGCGGGCCGTGGCTGCATCTCCCGTCGCACGCGGTGACGCTCGACGCCGACGACGAAGCGCTCGCCGCGCGCCTCATACCGCTGCTCGCGCAAGGACGTTTCGATCCGCCCTGGGTGCGGGATCTCGCGCGTGAGACGCGGCAGCCGGAAGAGAAGGTGCGTGCGCTGCTGCGCAAGCTCGCGCGCCTGGGTATGGTGTATCAGGTCGTGCGCGATCTCTTTTACGATCGCGATGTGGTGCAAACGCTCGCGCGTGCCGTTGCACAGATCGCCGCGGAGCAGGGCGGCGCGGTCAATGCCGCGGCGTTTCGCGACGCCACGGCATTGGGCCGCAAACGCGCGATCCAGATTCTCGAGTACTTCGACCGCGTTGGATATACTCGGTTTCAGCGCGATACGCATCTGTTGCGGCACGACAGCAGGATGCGAGATTGGTTGTAGGCACATCGATATGTGCGTGTGGTTGCAGGGGGTTGGGTTTCACGAAGGAAGGCATTCGTATCCGGTGGTACGGCCGGGCTTCAAACCCGGTTGGGGGCGTCAGCCGCTCCCGGGTCAGTTCGACTCTGGCTGCCTTCCGCCATAAGGCTTTCAGTCTTCTTGTTGTGCCGCGATGTAGAGGTAACCATAAAACTTCCGCCTGGAAGTTAATTGGTTTAAAAAATGCCTGCCCAATTTACGTTTTGTTACGTATTCCGGTAACCGCTTGCATTCTGGTAGCCGACGCCGTCGCCCCCTCTGGTTGTGGCCGCTGGGATCATAAAAATCAGGCGGCCTGCTCCGGTCTATCTTTCTCTCTCGTGCAACCAAGGCACGGATCGCGTGGAACACTCTTGATAGCCATGTCGCCGACCCATCGCGCCTTACGTAGGTTCGTCTTGATTACCGGGCCAACTGCTCACTGAGCGGAGCAGCCGCTCAGATGACAGGGTGACGGCGAGGGCGAACTTCGCCTCATGAGCGATACCGGAAGTGCGCACTCCGACTGGCGGACGTGCACGAATTCACTATGGAAGTCAGCAAGGCACAGCGGCAACAGCGTCGGGACGACGTAGGCGGATATTCCTACGGTTTTGATAGGAAGGCTTATCTTGATAGCGATTTTAAGTGTCGAATTTTAGGGGAAACTTCGGACACACCTATCGGACAGTGCGAATCGATCATGGGTGTACAAACCGTTCTGGTGTTCCGTTGCCAGCGGTAGACCGACCACGGCGCTTCGGCGGATTCTGTATCCGGGTCAGGCTAGTCAGTCGCCAGTTTGCGATCGTGCCGAATTCACGCAAGCTATGATCGCCATCACCGTGTCAAGTTGAGGGGCGAATCTTGGCGACATTCAAGGAACTGAAAGCACAAATGGCCGTGCTTGAGGAGCAAGCGGCTGCTGCACGCGCAGCGGAATTCGAGGAGGTGCTTGCGAACGTCAGGACCAAGGTCATCGAATACGGGTTTACGGAGCGGGATATCTTCGGGCGCGGGCGGGGCGGGCGCTCGCCAAGACCCGGTGGCGTGGCGGTCCCCAAATACCGCGACCCGAAAACGGGAGCGACGTGGTCGGGGAGGGGGCGTGCACCTAACTGGATCAAGGACGCGAAAAACCGCGATAGATACCTCATTCGTGACTGACGTCAACGCGGCGGTCAGCCGCGTCGGCCAGACGACTCTGATCGACCCTCAACCGTCACTCGACCCAGTGACGTTTTGACGGCAGCTACCTAGCTGCAACGGTCACTCGCGCTGGCACGTCTGCCGACGGGGAGATCGACCATAGCAGACGTCGCGGCGGGCTCGGTTGTACGTCGACAATCGAGCGGATTGCTGACGGTGGAGGCGTTAGCCGACCAACTTCATGGATCGGCGAACTATCACTCGCGACCCGGTCGAGTCACTCAGTCACCACAGGGCCGGGTCCGCTGACTCGCTGAGATGAGCCATTCGCACGCAGCGCTGCAGGCACTCAGTACGCTGCCTGGCAGCGGAATCGCGCAATACAAAAATTGGTCGTCGACTGATCAAGATGCGCGTCTAGGGCGCTCAGTGCGTCCGTGTAGACCGAGTCGCTCGAATGGAATGGAAGATGTGGGAACATTTTTGGAGCGAATTGGCTTGGGGCATGCTTACGTCTAACAAAATTGGACGCAATGAACGTTGCCAATCTGGGAGCGGGAAGAAATATAAGCATTGCCACGGATGGATTGCGTCCGAACCGGCCCGCCAAACTTTGCCAGCAGGGCTAGCGCCACAAAGGGCTCAAAGCGCCGCAGCACGCGTCACAATCCGGCACCGCCCCGAGATACCGGACTCCTCTTGGCGTGAGCCCCTGACGTCCGCACGGGCGGAGCCCTCGCGCGTGTCGCTCGCGGTACTAATTCTGCACGATCGTCTGCGGAAAATCGTTGCGGACTTCCAAGGCGGCCGCCCTCAATCGAATACTTAGCCGCGCGCGGGTGCGAGAAACGCACGGCTGTGTTTTGAGGGTGTTACCGGAGTTAATGGTGGCCCTGACACTGGCAAAACAAGACAGTAGCGCGCAAAATCAGGCGAAAAATCAGGCGCAGAAACGGAGTGATGACATGGACCACATGGACCTCACCGGATACGAACTGGAATGGCTGCGTGGAGACGAGAATTTCTCGCTATACCGTGCCCATCAGCCTGGCAATCCTGTTTCGGTGCTAGCACTCGTTGCGGCGCGACCCGCAGCCAAAAGCTTTGCGCGCCTTGAACACGAATATGCGCTGGCGCCTGTACTTGATTCCCGATGGGCAGCTCAACCGGTGGCTCTTGGCCGCTATATGGACCGGCCGGCATTGGTGCTCGACGATCTGGGTGGCGAGCCCCTGGATCGCGCCATGGGGCGACCACTTGAGGTCGCACATTTTCTGCGTCTTGCCGTCAACCTGGCGATGGCGGTCGGCCAAGTCCACCAGAAAGACCTCGTCCACAAAGATATCAAGCCGGCAAATGTGCTTGTCGACGGCGACAACGTTCGTCTCACCGGCTTTGGCATCGCGTCGCAACTCCCGCAGGAGCGCCAACCGCTCGCGCCGCCAGAAATCGTAGCCGGCACGTTTGCTTACATGGCGCCTGAGCAAACTGGTCGGATGAACCGGTCGATCGACGCACGCAGCGATCTCTATTCGCTCGGCGTCACCCTGTATGAGATGCTCACCGGCACACTGCCTTTCACGGCGACGGACGCAATGGAATGGATCCATTGCCACATTGCACGGAGACCGCCGTCGCCAAGCGATCGAGCGCGCGGAATTCCCGGACCGGTCGAGAGCATCGTGCTCAAGCTTCTCAACAAAACCCCCGAGAATCGCTACCAGACTGCTAGTGGCGTCGAAGCGGACCTGAGGAAGTGTCTCGCGGCATGGGAGATGCACCGCCGGATTGAACCATTTCCGCTGGGTGCGCACGACGTATCCGAGCGACTGTTGATCCCGGAAAGGCTATATGGACGGGAGGGCCAGATCCAGGCACTCGTGGAGGCTTTCGATCGCGTCGTGGCGAACGCCACGACGGAGATGGTCCTCGTGTCAGGGTATGCCGGCATCGGCAAGACTTCTGTCGTCAATGAACTGCACAAGGTATTGGTTCCGCCGCGCGGCCTTTTCGCGGCCGGTAAGGTAGATCAATACAAGCGCGACATTCCGTACATGACATTGGCGCAAGCCTTTCAATCGCTTGTGCGTGAACTGTTGGGAAAGAGCGGCGAGGATGTAGCTGAGTGGCGGCATGCCTTGATGGAAGCCTTGGGCAACAATGGCGAGCTTATGGTTAAGCTCATCCCGGAACTGGCTCTTATTATCGGAGAGCAGCCTTCAGTTCCGGTTCTCCCACCACGGGACGCACAAAGCCGCTTCCAACTCGTATTTCGTCGATTCCTCGGAGTATTCGCTCGGCGGGAACACCCCCTTGCATTGTTTGTCGACGATTTGCAGTGGCTGGACGTAGCAACGCTCGATCTGATCGAACACCTCATGACGCATCCTGAGGTGCAGCATTTGCTGCTGGTCGGTGCCTATCGTGACAACGAGGTCGGCCCATCGCATCCGCTCATGCGAACATTGAGGTCCATCCGGAGCGCCGGTGCGCGCGTGGAGCAGACCGTGCTCGCTCCGCTCACCCCGGACAGCGTCACCCAACTGATTTCCGATTCGCTCCACTGCGACTTGGCAACTGCGCAACCGCTTGCGCAACTGGTGCACCAAAAATCGGGCGGTAATCCATTCTTTGCCATTCAGTTTTTGATGGAACTGACAGAGGAAAATCTGCTCGCGTTCGACTGTAACGCTGAAAGGTGGACATGGGACTTGCCCCGGATTCGTGCGAAAGGCTTCACCGAGAACGTGGCCGATCTCTTGGCCGCGAAGCTTGGCCGCCAGCCTGCAACGACCCAGCACGCGTTAAGGCAGCTAGCCTGTCTGGGTAATGTTGCCAAAGTGGCGACCATCACCATCGTTCAGGGTGGGTCCGAAGAGAAGATTCACGAGGAACTTTGGGAAGCAGTGAGGGCCGGCCTCGTGTTTCGCGTAGACGGCGCCTATAAGTTCGCCCACGATCGCGTGCATGAGGCGGCCTATGCACTGCTTCCCGAGGACGAGCGCGCTGCGGCGCACCTTCGGATTGGTCGCCTGCTCGCGTCACGGTCGCCGCCTGAACTAATCGATGAGACCATCTTCGACATCGTCAACCACCTCAATCTTGGTGTCCCGCTGATCGCAACCCAGGAAGAACGTCAGCTTGTGGTGGATTTGAACGTAAGGGCGGGCAAGCGCGCCAAGCATTCAACCGCCTATTCCGCAGCTCGGGTTCATTTTGCGCAAGCCGTCGCTCTGCTGTCGTCGGATGCCTGGCGCTCGCGTTACGCGGCAACATTCGATCTCTACCTCGAACTCTCGGAGTCCGAATATCTGGTAGGAAACTTCACTGAGGCGGACACTCTCTTCGATATGCTGATGGACCGGGCAAGCCGCAAACTCGATCGAGCCAAGGTGTACAGTCTGCGCATCAAGTTGTACCAGGTCGCCAGCAAATACGCCGACGGTTTCGCCGTCGCGCTCGGTGCGCTGCGCGATTTCGGCCTCACTGTTCCGGAGTCCGAGGAAGACGTTCAGATCGCCATCGAAGCCGAGTTGCGTGCTGTTCCGATCAATCTTGCCGGGCGCTCGATCATCCAGTTGGTCGATGCACCGTTGGCGACGGACCCCACGATGCAGGCGATCATCAACCTTCTCGTCGATGCTGTTCCTTGCGCCTACATTGTACGAGCGAAATTCTACTCGCTGTTCACCCTCAAGGCAGTCAATCTCTCGATGCAGTATGGCAATACCGAGCAGTCAAGTTTTGCGTACGGCAATTACTCGTATATGCTGATTTCGGTCGTACGCGATATCGAATCAGCATTCCAGTTCTCAGAACTCGCCCTGCGGCTCAACGAAAAGTTGGGAAACCCTCGCTTGCGGGGGACTTTGCTTCACGTGCGTGGCGATCACGTCCACTTCTGGCGCCATCACTTCGCAACTGGCCTACCAATACTGGAACAAGCCTTCGCCGCCTGCCTCGAAGCGGGCGACTTCGTTTTTGGCGGCTTCCTCGCTTTCGAGACGGTCTGGCAACTGATCGAGAAAGGCGACGCTCTAGACGATGTGCAGGCCCAATCGGTGAAATACGCAACGTTTGCACGGCAGTCCCACAACGACGCGGTCTACGAAACGATACGACTCGAACAGCAATTCGTCGCCAGCCTGCAGGGCAGGTCGGAAAAAGCGCTCAGCCTCGGCGACAGTACCTTCGACGAAGCGGCGAGTTTCGCCGTCGTCACCAAGGCGACTTTCGGTTGCGGCATCGTCTTCTATCACATCATGAAGCAAATACTTGCCTTTCTAGACGGCAAGTACGACGACGCACTTAGCTGCGCAGCACTGGCGGAGCCCGTGCTTACCGCTGCCATGAGCATGCCGATCGAGGCGACCTATCATTTCTTCCATGCGCTCACTCTAACGGCACTGTACCCGGCGGTACCTGTCGCGCGGCAGCAGCAATACAAGCGAATCCTTCAAGAAAAATTGGGGCTATTCGAGTTCTGGGCATGCAACTGCCCTGAAAATTTTGGCAACCGGCACGCGCTTATTTCGGCCGAGATCGCGCGCATCGAAGGCCGGGACTCCGAAGCGATGCATCTTTACGAAGAGGCAATCCGTTCCTCCCGCGAGCACGGCTTCATCCAGAACCAGGCAATCGCAAATGAGCTCGCCGCGAAATTTTATTCAGCAAGCGGTTTCGATACCATCGCAGACACATATCTTCAGAACGCGCGGTCATGCTATGTGCGATGGGGCGCTGACGGCAAGGTCCGGCAACTAAAAATGGGCCATTCGCAGTTGCAGCAGCAATTGCCACCACAGCACGAGAGCACTACCGCTACTTCGACAGCGCAACTGGATCTTGCTACCGTCGTCAAGGTCTCGCAGGCCCTATTCAGTGAGATCGGCTTGAATGAACTAATACGTACACTGATGGTCCTTGCACTGGAGCACGCAGGTGGTAACAGGGGTGTGCTGGTTCTGCCTCGTGGTGACGAGTTGTGGATCGAAGCGGAAGCCGCAACGGTTAGAGACAACGTCGATGTTTGTCTCCCACACCGACTTGTTGTGCCCACGGAATTCCCTGAATCCATTCTGCGTTACGTTATCCGGGCCCGTGAGAGCCTGTTGCTGGACGACGCCACAGCACAAAATCCCTTCACCGAGGACGAATACATCCGGCGCCGGGAATGCCGGTCTGTTCTTTGCCTTCCCCTCATTAAGCAGGCAAAGCTCATAGGTATCCTTTACATCGAAAACACGTTGACGCCGCACGTTTTCACGCCGGCTCGCATAGCCATGTTGAGACTGTTGGCTTCTCAGGCTGCTATCTCGCTGGAGAACGCGCGGCTCTACACCGACCTCCTGCACAGCGAGCAGCGCTATCGCCACCTCTTCAGAGAGACGCCAGTCGGCCTTTGGCAAACAAGGGCCCAAACTTTGATCACCATGTTGACGGAATTGCGTACGCAAGGTGTAGAGGATCTCCCGGCGTACATGGACAAACATCCCGAATGGCTCGCTCGTGCGATCGAGGACGGGCTGAGACTCGAGGATGTCAACAACTGTGCAGTGCAGATGTTCGGCGCGAAGGACCGCCGGGAGCTGATCGGCCCTCTGGCGTGGGCCTGGCGCGAGAGCCCCGCTACCTTCAGGCGCGCGCTGGAAAGCCGATTCCGAGGCGAACGTTTCTTTCAGGAAACAACCAAGCTGCCAACTCTCGACGGACGCGTCATTGATGTAATGCTGACTATTGTTCGCCCGCGGTGGAACGAGGACATTGGCAATGCCGTAATCAGTCTCGTCGACCTCACCGAGCGTATCCGCGCACAGGATATGCTCCAGAAGGTTCAGGCGGATTTTGCCCGCGCTGCGCGCGTTTCTATGCTCGGCGAGCTGACTGCCTCGATCGCCCATGAACTGAGACAGCCGCTCGCCGCTATCGCTGTGAACGCACAGGCAGGTCTCGGCTGGCTCGACCGTTCCGAACCCAACATAGGGGAGGCTCGCGCAACGAGCTTGCGCATCGTCAGCAATGCACGGCGCGCTACCGACATCATTGGCCGCATTCGCTCGATGGCCGTCTCGCGAAAGCCTGAGCGCACTCTGGTGTCACTTGATGAACTTATCGATGAGACGCTGATGTTTTTGCGTCACGAAATCCAGTCACAGGGCGTCACGATGACCCTCAAGGTTGCGGATGGTACCCCGCAGCTGCTCGCTGACCGCGTCCAATTGCAGCAAGTGATCGTGAACCTTGTCGTCAATGCCATGCAGGCAATGGAGCAAGCGCAAAGCGAGCGACGTGAGATCAACATCCGGGTCGCGACGCGAGATGCCAGTAATCTGTACTGCGAAGTCGAGGATAGCGGTCCGGGTGTTACTCACGGGGACGTGGATAGGCTGTTCGAAAGCTTCTTCACGACCAAGGAGAACGGTATGGGTATGGGCTTGCCCATCTGTCGATCGATTATTGAGGCACACGGCGGACGAATATCGACAAGCAATGTGTCTACCCGCGGCGGTGCCAGCTTCCACTTTACCCTTCCGGTTGCGCCGGCCGTTGGCTAAGGGTCACTCCGCGGAAAAATCGCTGACAATAGCTGGGCCGCAGCTCGCTTAAGAACCCTCGGCGCCTTGAAGCGAAGCTCGCACGGACGGATATCAGCTTCGTTAGCACCTTACATTGGACCCAACACGAGGTGATGGTGACCTGATCAGCCGGCTCACCGATGACCGGGATCTCTGCAAGCGGCTGTCAGAAGATCGCTTCGGCGTCGAAAGTGTCAGTTCGCTGATGCAGGAAGCTGACGTCAGGTTGCTCGATACAGCACCGTCAGTAATCCGCCAACGTCGGCTATGGCCGATGACGCGACGCAGTCACACGGCGATCGGATGACCGTTTGCGGAGTGGAGCGGCCATCTGAACGTCTTAGCGATGCATCAAACGAAGGCTGCTTCATGGCCGAG
>Ga0131853_10025206_pt1 | contig 10719 bp, 7 predicted proteins | sample TergutLab28metaG_FD_92764 | JGI IMG/M metagenome (GOLD analysis project Ga0131853, IMG submission 92764) | Labiotermes labralis P1 segment gut microbial communities from Petit-Saut dam, French Guiana - Lab288 P1 (version 2) (version 2) | ecosystem: Host-associated > Arthropoda: Insects >... | reverse complement strand
GTCCATATACCCACATCCCACCTCCTGGAGATCCATCCTAATATTATCCACCCATCTACGCCTAGGTCTCCCCAGTGGTTTCTTTCCCTCCGGTTTCCCCACCAAGACCCTATACACCCCCTTCCCTCACCCATACACACCACATGCCCAGCCCATCTCATTCTTCTTGATTTTATCACCTGCACAATATTGGGTGAGGAGTGAAAAAGTTCCATAAATTCTTAAATTCAGCCAGACAAAAGTGTTAGTTTCATTCTGCAGTCATGGTCCCCTCTCTCTACCCATCATGTATGGCAGTTATAGTTCTTAATTTTGCATGTTGGATGATATGGCAAATAAAAGTCTTTGTTACTACCCAGAATCATACCCCGACCTTATCCAGTAATAACAACTCAGTTACTATGGATATCACTGTCTCATAGAGATTGTTTTCAGTATATAAATTAATACACATAAAAACATTGAAAAAAAAAGGTTTGTTGATTAGTTTGTTCTGTTATTAACTATTTTCAACACAGTATCCAAATACAGGCAACCCCCACCACTATGATGAAGGCCACAATGCAGGCTATCATATGTCAAATCCTTATTTCCCGTAGGCACAATATTATAAACTGGGATATGAGTTCTGGAAACCTTGTCATACCATAAACATACTGTCATAGAAAACAAATGTCAAACAAACACAAAGATAAGCTCCATACAAATATTCATTAATAAAAATAAACACTTCATAAATAAACAAAGTATATAAAATATATGTAAAAATTATTAAACGCTTATCACAAAAAATTCCACTCCTTACGTTACTTCATCTTCAGCACGTCAGGGCGCTGTGTCATCTGCATTTTTAAGATAAAAGGCAGTCCCGTTAGAGGCCTGGAGTGGCCCAGAGGGTTCCAGGAAGTTAAGGTTCCCAGATTTCGTGACAACGCCACAGGATGGTGGTAAGGTTGTCAGCCTTAAGCACCGGCCGCCTTTACCCCCAGGAAATGCTTCTGGTACTCATTTCTGTTAGAGGCTGAGTCGACCCAAGGGCCATAATGCGATCGGAGGGATTTTATGTCAATGAAAAATCCAATGACACCAGCTGGGATCGAACCAGCGACTTTTCGATTTGTAGCACAGCACCTTAACAACTGTGCTACGCGGTCCGCCATTTTTAAGATGAAAACTTCTTAATTTAGTGGGGACATTGTGATTACTTGGTTGAGACTTGGGCAAAATTATTTGAGACTTGGTAGGATTCTGCTGGCAATGTTGCTTTTTCGGGGCTTTCCTGCATGTGCTGGACGGCTTAAACGTCTTAAAATACAAGCCCAGTGAATTCTGGACTGAGAATACCTTCTTATTTTCATCATATGTCTCCCTGTAACGTTCACTAGCGTTGTTTATTGCTCCAAGGACCGTCGAAGTGCGATCAATCGTAGGTTAAACTGTCAGAAAAAAAAAGTTTCATTGCAGATTCCACGTGCCTGGATGCAACCCAAAGTCTTTGAACGATAAATGCAATTTCCATAGCAATTTATTGTATCTCCTCCTCTTACCTAACGATCCCTTGTTCTTCTATTCCAATAAGATCTACATTGCTGAGCTCCTGTGAAAAAGGTTAAAAAAATTCAACCACATCTTCAGGAGAGGTTTCTAGATCCAGTCGATTTGCGATGTCCCAGTGTCAGTTACATTTATTATATTAGATAAGAAGTTTCCAAGTCGTCAACAAACGTAGGGTAGATTTTCTTCCAGACCCGCTTCAGGTTGGATCCAGTGAATGGTTTGCAGACTTTCTTGATGCTTTTCACAGCACCTAAAATATTTAAATTCTTCTAGATTTCTTTGATTTTTGATCTACCTTTCTTGTCGAATGCTTCAATCAGCCTTGCAATTGCTTGTCCAAAATGACAAAACTGGAAGGACGCAGTGACATCTTAGTACATTGGGTGACGCAATTCAGTCGTCTCTGGGGGCAGAAAAATTATCTTCATAGTGGAATGATAACGCTGAAAATTTGGGAAATGGTCTAGTGTGTTGTCCAAAATTAACACTGCTGTAAAACGAATATTATTGTCGGCACCGTGCATCGTGATATATTCTTATAATAAACCAACTAGATGCATTGATTTCTGCAATTTATTTGGAATAAAACTCTACATATTTCGGACAGTTCCTCTGTCCATCATCAGGAGTTCTACACTGTACACACAGCAATGGTATATATCATACAGGTTTTGCTGACAGCTTGCGAGTAGGATCAGGATGGAACGCCAATTCCATCCTGATCCTGCTCGCAAGCTGTCAGCGGCGTTCTACACTGTACACACAGCACTACACTGTACACACAATAATGGTATATGTCATACAGGTTTTGCTGACAGCTTGCGAGTAGGATCAGGATGGAACTGGCGTTCCGTACTGATCCTGCTCGCAAGCTGTCAGCAAAACCTGTATGACATATACCATTGTTGTGTGTGCAGTGTAGAACTCCTGACGATGGACAGAGGAACTGTTCGAAACATGTAGAGTTTTATTTCCAATAAATTTCAGAAATTAGTGCATCTGGTTGGTTTGTTATAAGAATATGTCGGCACTATATTTCTTGACCTCGGGAACGAAGCGATGAGAAGACCAATCTTATAAAACTATTGCAGTCATCCAGGATTTATTACGAAACGTCCAAATGACTGAAGGGGTTCCCTTCACAAAACCCTCCTGTTCGTTTGGATTTTAAAAATGACAAACAAGCAACGGTTTTAGTTTGCGTTTACCTGATAAATTTGCCCATAAGGAATTTAGCGAGTCGATCCTTTGCTCCTTTGGAGCTACGCACTGATCAGGTTTCTTCTTTGACAATGTATATTCGCATAGGCATTCGCGTCTTATATATGTCCCGTTTCGTCGAGGTTAAACACTTGTCGTGCACAACAGATTTCTCTCTACTGATTTCAGCTAACTTTTATGCAAAATTCTTCGCTGTTTCATTGCAGGCAATAGCAGCTTCCCGCTAAACTCGAATTTTATGCCAACCAGTTGTGTTCCTGATGAGATCAAACCATTCTTCCGCTAGCTGTCTAAACTTCTTCTTTTGAGGCATGGGTCTACACATTCGGGGGGGGGGAGCTAGAAGCCACCCAAAAGCTGTAGAAATCAGATGAGGAATATGAAGCAAGTTCCGTACTGAGGACCAACAATGTATTAGGCGGCACCATGAAAATTTAGTCGTCCAGCTGAACTGACGCCCGAGATTTGTACACCCCTACTTTGACAACTCACCGCGCCTCTTCTGAAGTGTTTCAAACACAGCCAAAGAATTCGTCAAAATATTTTCTTGGTTCAGGTGCATATAAATTCGTCCCATCTGGCCATTTATCCACAAAAGCAAAAGTCCTTCCACCTAAGGAAACAGTCCATCAAGTTTTCTTACCACCGTTTAAAGCAACTAATTGAAATTGTTTCTTCAAAATTGTGCTCACAGTTGAATTGAACAATGTGACTTGAATACAAGCTCCCTCACTGTCATCCCTAATATCCAAAGTGATGGCACATCTTGATTTTTTGGTTTGGTATTCTGTGCATCAAATTTCCTTTTCTAATACCAAGCAAACAGCAACACATTTCAAAATTTGAGGAAAACTGACCAAAAAAAAGAACATCGTTTCGAAATCAACACCGCCCATCAATATTCTACTTGCCCACATGCCTAAATGTATCGCACACTCTTGTAACAACTGCATTAGCTTGAAAAATACAGTTGTGCTTAGTAATATGTGCATTTAAGAAACTGCAAAACACTCAATTTTGACGCAACAGCACTATGGATTTGATTTATTCATCTGTAGGTTATGTAACGACGCCGTCAGTAACTCAGATTACAAGGCGTCGAAGGATACAAGTGATGAACTGGGAAGGATGTGTAAGGAAATGGCTGTTGCCTAATTTTAAGGTATTATCTCACAATTTATCTGCAGGAACTGAAGAAAATTATAACAACCTCTGTCAGGATAGGAGGCCTACGGATATGAAACCTGAAACTTCTAAACAAGAAGCAGGTTTGCTAACCACCCGATGGCACATTCGAACGTAATGAGAAAATGGAAAAACTGCAATACCTGAAGTGTAGACATGAAACACGCTGTATAGCAACTGATTTAATCAATATTTGGAGTAAATATTTTCAAGGATACGTCGCTAGATTCAGGACGTGCAGGTACGCAATTGCCTAACATCACGTGCACATGCATACATGTATACACAAACTTATGTATCCTCAACGTTGTACCACTGTGTCAGTGCAAATATTGTGAACGTGGAAAAAATGTTTCGCTCTCTTAGTGACGCTGTAGATGCGCAGAAGTTCATATATGTCTTCATGAAACGCGTCCATTATTTCAGTATGATTTTAACCAAAACGGAAATGGAAGAACAAACTTTTCTTAAAATTCTCCTATACCAAATTTAACCCTTTAAACGCCGAATTAAATCCCATCTGCCATTTGCTAGCATTATTAGGAGCTCACCACATTCTCTACGTTAGCAGGATAAGGGTTAATGAAAATCGTTCCGCAGTTCTCAGCTTGTTACGTGCTTACAGACGGAGGAGAGACACCTTAATACGCGCTCCACAGGGATATGCAGACTCCTACAGTGTATGAAAGGTAACAGAAAGACGAGAGAGTATGTAAAACGAAGATAAATAAGAGGTAATGTAAAGGGAAAGAGGTGCATTAAGGAGCACGTGAGAAGTAGAGTTCAGGTTGATTGTAAAAGAGACTAAGGTGAGGGTTAGGCAAAAGGGATTTTTTTTTGTGTAGTTTGTTTAACAACATTCAGATTATATGACGTTGATTCATCAGGTGATATTAAACAGTGAACTAGGACGGATGTGGAAAGAGGCGGTCAGTGTAGCTGGTGTTCCGGCCAAGATTCGAAACCATTACATCCTGAATACAAGTCGGAAACTTTACCGCGTAGTTCAGTTTGCCCACTGAAAAAGTAAATAGAGACCTAACAAATTAAAGAAAGCGGAGAAAGGAGAAGGTAAATAACAAAGAAAGAAATAAAGAAAATTTATCATCAACAGTAGTAGTAGTAGTAGAAGTAGTAGTAGCAGTAGTGAAAAGTGAAAGATAATGAGAAACGACAAAAAAAAAGAGAAGAGAAGTGGAGATGGTAACAAAATTAGTAATGTAACTTCTCGGTAAAGGACTACGTCTTACCATCCTTCAGAAGCTGAGAAACGTTAGAATTCCCAAGGAACTGCTGGAAGACCCTTACGCCACTCGTGAGATAAGACAACACCTGATTCACATTTTCTAGGAAAGTTGCGTTTCGTGTGTTGCTGACGCCAGGAGCTGCAATTGTGACCAAAGACTGTGGGCCAGAGGCTGCCGCTGATTGGTTTCCTATGACGAGTTCCTCCGGAAACAGGTAGTTGTCCACTACCACCAACATTCCATGGGGAACCTCTACTCTAGGCTCCAGTATTCTGGCCCCATTGGCATACAGAGTACCTGCAATTTATAAACATTTTATCTGAGAACGTAGACATAAACATTAGACAGGTCGCTTTCCAACGCACTGTAAATCACAAACCCTGTTGGGGAACTTGAATAATGGCGGTTTTTATTTTGTCAGTAGTTTTATTCTAAGCCAAATGTGTATAGACTAAATGCTGGGTAAATTCAATTAATGCTGTAATGAACTGTCCTGTTCAGAAACCTATGTACAATTACAGGGCATTCATAGCTACATACAGAACCTCTGTTTTTTTTTCTATACCAGTAGAATATTAAGTGCAGTTTAGGTGCGTTAGCAAATTTGTAAAAGGCGACTATTAGCTTCGTCATGTCTGTCGGTCCGTCCGTCCGTCCGTCCGCATAGAACAACTCAGCTCCCACTGGACGGATTTTCATGAAATTTTATATTTGAGTGTTTTTTCGAAAATCTGTCGAAAAAATTCAAGTTTCCCTAAAATCGGACAAGAATAACGGGTACTATATACAAAGACCAATATACATTTCTTATCAGATCTCGCTCAGTTCTTTCTAGAATGAATATGTTTCAGACAAAAGTTGTAGAGAAAATCAAAACACACATTTTATGTTCAGTAACTTTTTTTTTTTTTTTAAATCGTGCCGTGGATGAGATAATGTGGAGAAATATTGTAGAGCGGGGCAGGCCACAGATGACAACATGGCGCAAGCGCATTGCATGCTGGATACCTAGGGCTACAAATACACGCTCGGGTTGTGTAATACTTATTGCTTTTTCAACGTAACAATGGTTGCACTAAAGCGTCTCAATGTCACGTTGTACGTACATTGCCTCCCTTGTTTTCTGTTCTGGATATTTCGTTCCCGCGTTTTGGATTATGGCTATTGTGAAGCCTATTGATTTGTAAACACGTTTCTTACCGTAGCACAAAAAGGGAACATAAATTACGTGACTTTTTTAATGGCGTATATTTACTAAATAACGGATGACGTAAAGAATTTAAATGAGGCTATAAAATAGGCCAGGTGAATATTTGTATTAAAATTAGCGGCACTACAAGAGAGGATATTGGAAATTGAAAGAGAAAGCAACAGATCGCACCCCGTAGAAAGCTGGCTTTGGAAGAGGCTTAGACCTGTCGTAAGACAGACAAAAATTTGATGGTGACTGTTGTACACTGGGAGACTAGTTGCAGGACATGTTTTTTTTTTATCTGTAATATATACGATTACGTATAATTTTGCCTGTTGTTTTGTATGGGTGTGGAACTTAGTCGTTGACATTGCGGGAGGAAAGGAAGCTGAGGGTGTATGAGAACATGGTGTTGAGGAGAATATTTGGACCTAGGAGGGACGAGGTAACGGGGGAATGGAGGAGAGTACATAAGGAGTAGCTAAATGATTTGTACTCCTCACTCAGCATTGTGCGGGTGATAAAATCGAGAAGAGTGAGATGGGCTGGGCATGTGGCGCGTATGGGTGAGGAGAGGGGGGTGTATAGGGTCTTGGTGGGGAAACCGGAGGGAAGGAGACCACTGGGGAGACCTATGCGTAGATGGGTGGATAATATTAGGATGGATCTGCAGGAGGTGGGATGTGGGTATATGGACTGGATTGGGCTGGCCCAGGATAGGGACGGGTGGCGGACGCTTGTGAGTGCGGTAATGAACAATCGGGTTCCGTGAAATGCGGGGAATTTCTTGTCTAGCTGCAAACCAGTTAGCTTCTCAAGAAGGACTCTGCACCATGGAGTAAGTAAGTAAGTATATATACGATTTCGTCATTAATCACTTTCAGTGTAAATGAATATAACAACTTACGTATATATTTTTATGATTATAAAATTCATCTGTAGACGTAACCTGTTAAATTAAATGCACGCGAAATCAATAAATCATTAGTTACTTAGCTTTGCGAAAACCAAAAATGCATTACCGTCATTGCAAGAGTCCCTTCATGGAAGCCCAATTAGCCAACCCTACATTGTCACACCCTACTTGTGCTAGAATAATTTTAGTATTATCCTTTATGCCTATGTCTCTTATTTCAGTTTTTCTGGTTAGAAATTTTGCATGCATTTCTCACTTCCCCTACGAACACTACAAGACCAGCTATAAATAAATCTGTGGTAAGTAAGTTTGCTTGCAGCCTTTCCATTTCTTCGTCATACGGCTCGCTTACCATTGACCCTGCGCACATGAACCGTTCGACCTCCCAGTGTCGTGATGGTGAAATCCCCAGTGAGGTTAAGATTCAATTTGAGGCCCAGCACTATGTGGTCCAGCAACAGCTTTTTCACCAGGTCCGGTTGAGCCAGGAGGCTCTGCACATCCTTCAGAGAATCCTCGTTGTTCCTAGGAGCGAAGATGGTGAAAGGCTCTTCTGAAACAAAAAGGCAATCAGCTTCAGAAATTCAAGTTTTTCAAATGTGACAGCTGTACCTCAACCGGGTAATTTTATTGTGTAGGATCTGGACACTTCGTCATTGCACTGTTATCTTTGACGGCTCCAAGGAAACGAACGCGTTGAAGTAACTGCATAAAATTAAAATTTTACCTTTTATGTTTATGCTTCCGTGCATCGCTGATCTATATTAATAATTGTCCAACGAGATGCAACAAAAAACAATCTATTTATTGTTCTGCAAGTTCACTCTACATGTTTCGGGTGTCAACCACACCCATCATCGAGAGTACACAAAACTGTAACTACAGCCTCCGATACTGGTCATATTTTTTGTGCAGCTACCTCCCTCCAACGTGGCCAACTTGGCCACGTTGGTGGGAGGTAGCTGCACCAAAAAAAAAAAACTGCATGACAAGAAACTTCAAGCCTAGTGCGTTTCACTGAATAATGTTGAGAGATTCACATCAAGAGAGGCGAAAAGGGCCACTCACGTATTCTGCATGGGATAAAAAATACGCACAATGGCAGGGGTGCATACACATTAGCCATGTACCGTGTCTTCGCTCGGATTGTCACCAAATCACGGAAAACTACACCTAAAAGCTGTCTTCACTGGTTGGATAGTACCACCGCATTACCCATTCTCCTTCTTCAGCTTCAGATCCTACCTCACAGAGAACATATTCTATATTATATCCTCTATGTTAACTGCTTATTCTTTCTCAGCGCGTAGCTCACTAAGACAACACCCGAAAACTAAGGCAAATATTCTCTATTCTAAACTCGCCCTTCGCCCCCAGCGCGTACCTCTCAGGAAACACACGTCATAACCATTGCAACCCTGCTGACCACTAAAATGTGGCCATGGGAATGAAAAACCGTAGCCCGAGTACTTTTTTTGGAATTAATTGTAATACACTAGTAATCATTTAGTTACTACTGCACTATTGATACTTATTTTACTGTAACCATGATTCCGGTTCGCTGCTCTGGGCGCAAAACGTAGTCTTCTGTAATGATAAATTGGGTGGTACATGTAGCATGAGCTGTGCTTTAAAGGGTTTAAAATCAAGTGAGGCACGTGCTGTTTCAATTTAACATAGTACATTAACGGAATTAGCCACGCGACATTGAGAGATGAGCAGAGGGGGATGGGGGGTGAAGGGGGGGGGAGCGTTTAACAACCGTCCTTCCTTTCCTCTTTATCAATTTAGACGTGCTGTCTCTACTCCCACCTTAGTGTGACTGGTTGTTTGGCTGGTAAGTTTTATTCTGATTTTTAGGGCCTTTCGCAAAATTGCGAAAAGAAACTATTAGCTTCGTAATGTCTGTCCGTCCGCATGGAACAACTCGGCTCCCACTGGATGGATTTTCGTGAAATTTTATACTTGAGTATATTTCGAAAATCTGTCGAGAAAATTCAAATTTATTTAACATATAACCAGAATTAAGGGTATGTTACATGAAGACCAATACACATTTTTTATTATATCCCGCTCAGTCATTCTGCGAATGAGAAATGTTTTTGACGAAAGTTGTAGAGCAAATCAAAGCACACATTTATGTTCGATAAACTTTTTTTTATAGTGCTGTTAATGAAATAATTGGAGATAACTGTGAAATAATACTGTACAGCCGGACAGGCCACAGATGGCAATATCGTGCATGCGCATTGCATGCTGGACACCTAAAGGTACAAACACACACTCAAAATATGTAATACGAATTGCTTTTCCACTGCAACCATAGTTGCACGAACGCGCCTCAATGTTACGTTACACGTACATTACCTAACTTGTTGACTTTTCTCGTACCTTAAAATTACTCGCCAGTTATCGCTGACAGGGGTGTTTTAAGTGGCAATGGATGGTTACCTTCTCGCGCTTTCCAAGCAAATTGCACCTTATTTTGAAAATGAGTTCTTAAACAGTATTCATCGACAGTATTTACCCGTGGGCTACTGCGTAGATCAGGCCTGCTTATCCTTCTATATCGTGCGGGAAAATTCGGCAGTATCTGCTCTGCATGCGAGCAATTTGAACATCAATATGCAGAATGAATAATAAGTAAATATAGGCCTAGATATAATTATATGAATAATTGTAACTGCATATTTTTCTATATATCATCTGCTGTAAAAATTTACTGGTTATAGTAAGGAAAATTAGTAGAAAATCAACTTACAACCTAGTCTGGGAGTCGCCATTTTAGTACATATTTACAAAATGATTGAATAATATAACGTATATTTCCGTAAATAAACACTCACGAATTTTCAAAATTGCTTCTGCGCTCCTATTTCGACTTCGCCAGGGAACGGGGTAGAAGACGTTTTCTCATCGCAAATGTCTCCGCGGGAAACGGTAATAGAGTTTAGACGGCAGCGTGCTGGAATATTACGCCTGTCGGCTGGTGAAGAGCCATCGATGATTATGACCTTATTCTCTTCGCCAAGTCAGGCAGTCCAACAAGCACTACGATCGTTCCACATATCGGAAAACAAATCACCAGTTGTGATGTTTTGTAAAAGCCTACATCACTCGAGTATTCAGTTGTGAGAAGCTCAGATGTCACACTATACACTATGAATCAACAGTTATAATAAGAATATGCTACAAATGTGACATTAACTTTAAATTATAGCTTCATTTTTTGTATTATTAAACGACGCTATCAGTTGCTGAATTTTTTTATATTCGTGGTTCCGTGCATCGTAATTCTAGGTTGAAGAAATCCAACGAGATGCAACAGTATACAGATATTTATTTACTGCTAAATTACTCTACATGTTTCGGGCGTCCATCGCGCCCATCATCAGGAGTAC
>Ga0131853_10025205_pt1 | contig 10719 bp, 11 predicted proteins | sample TergutLab28metaG_FD_92764 | JGI IMG/M metagenome (GOLD analysis project Ga0131853, IMG submission 92764) | Labiotermes labralis P1 segment gut microbial communities from Petit-Saut dam, French Guiana - Lab288 P1 (version 2) (version 2) | ecosystem: Host-associated > Arthropoda: Insects >... | reverse complement strand
GTTCGATCCCCGGCGCTACCAGATTTTCTGAGTAGTAGTAGGTCTGGAACGGGGTCCACTCAGCCTCGTGAGGTCAATTGAGGAGCTACTTGAATGAAAAAAGTAGCGGCTCCAGGTCTAGAATACAGAGATTAACGGCTGTGGGGACCCGTAACGCTGACCACGTGACACCCCTCTATCCGCAAAAGTTGGCACTAACTTCGCCGACCGGTGGCGCCCGCTCTGTCGGCATAGTTCACGTGCGGACTAAGGCCACGGAGTTTATAGAAATAATATTACAATGCACGGCCCTATGAACGTCAAACCTATTCAGCATTTCTGAAACTGATTTAATTACATTTTATTCATTTTATTCTAACAACATTTAACTATTAATTCTTTCATTTAATCAGCACACCAACTAATGTACATACATAAAATTTTCACATTAAAACATTTAAAATCGCTGCAACATTTTTCGATCCTAAGGTCATCTTCAGGGAGCTACACTGTTCCTTGCTAAAGTCACATTTTTAAAACACTCACTGATTGATTTCCTTATATTAACTGGGTGCTGTGGCAGCATGTCATATTGTGTAAGTCGTGCGCTGCTGAGAATGCGCCTGACTATGGGTGTGCGTCGTGTGTCATGTTGCCTGAGACTCGAAACATGTTGGAACGATTTTAAATGTTTTAATGTAAAAACTTTATGTATGTGCATTAGTTGGTGTGCTGATTAAATGACTCTACGAAATGCACGGTGCAACGATAAAGATATTAATTCTGTATTTGTGTACGAAATTTACGTTGTACAGAACATGTTTTTAGTTACTATATTTATTTGTAAGCAAGCACTCGTTAATTTTATCACAGTCAGCACTGTGGGCGAGAAAACAATAAAACCTCAGAAATGCCACTATAAACTCAGGCACTTGGTAATGACACTCAACCAGGCACATGTTGAAACGACAGTTAGAAAGTTGGACACTGATGACAACGCTAGTCCTGCCTTCGAAACTTTCGTGTAACAACAATATTTGTGAGTCGCGTTGTGAAAAATGTAGCCAGTATTGGAGGATAAATTAGCAAATGAATCTCTCTCTTTAGCATAAACATTTACGGTATCAAGTAATCATGAACTGAGAAAAATTTGGAGCCCTATTCTTTCAGTTCCTCTTTGCCCATTTTAATCTTGCATTATGAAAATATTAATGATCACCCTGTATAAATTTACGCAATCGTTTGCGTAACGCAGTTGTAGGCCTGTCAAATTATATGTCTCATTGTTGATTGAAGTTTAAAATTTGTGAGTCAAGTAACCGTCATGTTTGTATGCGACATCTTTTTTGTAGTGCAAAACCCATTTCGGGACTAGGCCGCGTCGTTTTTGAGGTTCCTAGGTCACGTACAGTTAGACACATACACAAAGACACGACAAGTAGGCTTCCTTTGAATGAATAATCTGTTACTTGCAGAGGCCACTGCCTACACAACATACAAAAAAAAAAAAGACGAACGTACACGCTTTCAGCGAGATTCGAACCCCTGATCCAAGCAACCAAGCGGCTTCAGACGTGCGCGTCAGACCGCACGGACGCTGGTATGCTTTGTATACGATATTATCATTGTAGATAATTTAAAAAGAAGGAGTGGGGCTAAATAGTGGGAAGAAATGAAATCCCCGCTTATGACCGTGAAAAATGAAACAAGAAAGAGTTTTTGAATAATAACATACACTTACAGAATTTTACTTCTATACATGACATCATTTCTGCTTGAAGAACGCACACGGAGATCACGTGTGCCCAGTGTGTGAAAGTACCAATCATTAGCCTCAGCTTCTGCGCCATTCCGTATGGCTTCTCTACATTCAATCGCTCCTGATCTCTGGTAATACTATTCTAGTTTTCAGTGATTTCTACGCGTGACTGAACTCTGAAGCCTTTATGAGTTTCTACGGCAGTCGAAATCATATCGAGCAGCAGCAGCAGCTCATACAATGCAGATCAGTGTAATTAAGACTTTAGAACGAGGGCGCGTTCAAGGACTCAAGTTTATTTCACTTAATCAAAAGTGGATTGGATGAGCAAAGACAAAAGACTTCTCTCTCGTTAAAGGCCAGTTGACATTTGATCCACACAGGATTCTGAACTGTGAAAGGATTGGCTGTTTGCAATTTGGTTTTTCCTTACCAGTCGCATACACCCTGGTTTCGTTTTTTGTATTTATAATATTTGTAATATTTTCGAATGGTGAACAGCAATACACCGTTAAGAATTTTACATGTTTTAACTTTTTAGGCACAATTTGTACAAAACATTTTACGAGACAAATGATCCAATTTTATGTATCCCACTCTTGTAAAAACAATATGCACATCACGTCCTTAGAGACAAACGATTTAATTTGATGTATTTCATGGATGTAAACACGATGGGATCCCAAAGTGTGCATAGTATCTTGTGACACAATTGACAAGATAGGCCTGAGGATGACTAATCTATAGTCGAAACATGTAGCCTTATAATTACCTTGAGTAATAAAGTGATTGTGCAGACGTACACTATTTAATATTATATTATGCATAATATCATGCTTTGTATTCAGAAATACCTGTTGATTAGGGGAACGTCCTGAAGTTTCTGACACTGAATATGCATAACTGTTTCCATGGATCAGAGTCTTTCCTGCGAATCTAAGAGGTCCTCGGCCAGTCATGAAACTCCCCGTATTTTACGGGACCCGGAGGTCCAATGCCGTATTCAGAAGCGCCCGCCACCTGTCTGTATCCTGCACCAGATCTATCCTGTCCATGTCTCCTCATTCCACTTCTTTAAGATCCATTTTAATATTATTTTCCCGTCTACGCTTAGGTCTTCGTGTGCCGGGTAGCTCAGTCGGTATAGCTACTGACTACGGGCTGGAAGGTACGGGATCGAATCCCGGTGGGGACGAGATTTTCCGCCCGTCCAGACCGGCCGTGTGGCCCACCCAGCCTCGTGTAAAATGGGTACCGGATCTTTCCCGGGGGTAAAGTTCGGCCGGAGCGTGCTGCTGACCACTCACCCCCTTCTAGTGCCGCGGTCACGCAAGAGTAGAGCTATACCTCTACCCACTCTCTGGGCCACACCGGGCCTGTAACGGGATCACTTTACCTTTACCTTTACCTTTGTTTCACGAATAAAAAATGTCTGATCAGTAGTTGACCTGATATGACGGAATCCACACTGATGATCCCCCAATAATTTCCTCTGCACATTGAGTTAACCTAGACAGCAGGATGTCGGATAAAATTTCGTATGTAGCTGACAAAATTAATATGCCTATCTAATTACTGCATTCTGTTTCATCACCCTTCCCATAATTAGGTACAGTGATAGAAGTTTTCCCTGTCACCACAGCATGGCGCCTACTGAGATTGCAGAAAAATCAACGTAACAGGAAATACGTGTAATTCAGTTGCTACTAAATGCGTTTAACGATTTCATTGTGTGTGATTTTGCTTACCTCTTTCGCTTTGATGCGAATATAGTGCAGGTGAACACGTATTGTTAAATTTTTTACTATTGCAGAGTTATAAATTTGGGTTTAACGAAGCTTATAAAAGACACAGATTCAACGACGTAGGAAGATAATTTGTTGCCCGTATTTCATTTGAAGTTGGAAGGGCCTGCAGTTGATGCTTTTGATAATATCAGTATGTCGAACACTGCCGAAAAAAATATTACCTTTAATTGAAAAAGAAATAATCCTCATTTTATCCAGCTGTCGCTGCTTTCTTTGAAAGACTTCGTATTTACTCCTGAAAAAAAGTAATAACTTAAGAAAGTTATAATTATAGCTGGGGTATTTCTATGCCGAATACTTTGTCTCGTATACTGTTCTTTTTCTCCGTCTTCCTTTTGGTTATATGAATCTCTATTACAGAAATTTCCAGTTTACAGCCGGTTTATCTAGTTAAATCATCATAAATAAGCGTCCCTCGAGGACAGTATGTTTATAGCTGAATGGAAGATTCATCTGTTGAATCTGAAACTAAATACGAAAATATTTAATTATTCCATCGAATTGAGGGCCGGCATTACATTTGTAGTTCCCTGCGCTAGTGAACATTATGGTCATTTGCTTAGAAGCAAATTTGCAGGTTTTGTGTGCGGTGTATTTTAATTCCTTAAATCGATTTGGTAACTCAGTATACCACCTGCTTTAACATTGATAATTCTGAAGTTTCACAACATACTGTACTTCGCTTGAATCTTAAAATACATGGCTGTTTTGGTCTTTATAATTTTAATGTATGATTGAGTCAAACTGTTTTCTGTATTTAAACATGGGTAGGTAGTGTTCATTGAAGGAAAAACCAACTTGATGCAAAATTTATCTTCAGTATATTTCGTCAAACACCTCTACGTGTTTCGGGATTATCTATAGCCCATCATCAGGAGGTACACCGAATGGATACAACAATTGGTACTTATTGTTCTTTTTAGATGACTGTCTGTTGTCCTGGCTGGGTTAACCCTGATGATGGGCTATAGATAATCCCGAAACACGTAGAGGTATTTGACGAAATATACTGAAGATAAATTGTGCATCTAGTTGGTTTTTCCTTCAATGAATATATTGAGATGCACGGTCAACAAAACATAAAAAATGGATAGTGTGTTAGCATTAATGTAGGAACTGAATACTTGTACATCACAGTCATGTCTTGGCATTGGAAAACGTCAAGTAACTACTCAAAGTTAAAAGTGGAACGTATGGTTTTAAGAAGAAGATTAGAAAACAACCTAGAAGGCACAAGAAATAACTTAATTCCTTCAAGCCGAACATTCGTACGGGAAATGAAAGTAAAGAAACAAGAGGTTTAAAATAGCGTAACAAAGAAGATGAGATAACAAGCAAGGGTCGAAGAAGTCATTTACCTAATGGTTCTCTGAATACTAATGCAAAGCAGCCGAACAGAACGGGGAGAACTGGTGATGGACAAGATATATAAACACACACAGTGCAAGTATTAGAAAAGAGAAGAACCAAAGAGTGGCTTCCTCGCAGTAAGCAGCGAGAGAGGGTGCAAAGAATCAAAGCGAATGAAGGCTCTACAGTTCGGTGTGTAAAAACACCCCTCTCAAAATTCCCTCTCTAGCGGTATTACTAAAAGACTTCCTGCAGTAATGAAACGTAGTTTTGGTTCGCTGCTTCACGTGATGTTGGTGTTTCTATGCTGCACAACGAGACTGTGGTCTATCACGCCACTGCTGCTATGGAATTATGACTGAGTTGAAGTGCAGGATACTGGCTTACAGTTGTGAATGATTTTATGGAGATTGTCCTTATTTGGGGTCTGATAGAGCCAGGCTCTTGCCCAAATGGTGATTGTATATGAATGTTACAAGTTCTTCGCAGAGTACTCAATTTATTCTTGTGTTTGCGTTAATTATGCGCAAGCCTCAAGTTCTCAAACACCCTCAGCTCCCTTTCCTCCCGCAGTGTCAACGACCAAGTTTCACACCCATACAAAACAACAGGCAAAATTATAGTTCTATATATCTTGATCTCTAAATTTTTGGATGGATATATGCTACATAGTAAACACTTTTAGGCTTATTCACATTAGTGTATTTTTTAACTGTTTTAATGAATACTGAATTCTTTGCATGCATTTACAATGTTTCTGTTGTATTTTAGTGCATTATGTTACTCAACAAATCTCAAAAATTCAAAGGCGTCTGATTTTATTTTACTACAACTAGCAGATGCTCTCTACCACACCTATCAAATTTGTTTACAAAGACGGAACATATCTTTAATTTATAAAATTTATAATTACTTCCTTATTTATTTGTTTTTAATGCTTAATGTCTTTTCCTTATATTTACTTTAGCACAAAAAATTAAAATACGCACGAAATATATTACTTACAGATACTTCATCCAGACAAATGGCTATGCAAAAGTTCTATAACATTTGTACGAAGAGACGGTAATGTAGCACTGATTTGTTACTTTTGACGTTTTGCTGACCGTGCATCTGAATATATTTATCTCACTTGATGCATAAAATTTGTTTCACAGTAAGTTTTATTTCGTGCCTCTACGTGTTTCGAGCACATGTGCTCATCATCAGGAGGTCAAAATTGCATTACACAGCATCTGGTATCATCACACCTATAGGTGTGCACGAGACGGCCACCTATAGGTGTGATGATACCAGAGGCCGTATAATAAAATTTTGACCTCCTGATAATGAGCACATGTGCTCGAAACATGTAGAGGCATGAAATAAAACTTATTGTGAAACAAATTTTGTGCATCAAGTTGGTTAAGTACTGAGATAAATGTACTGATTTGTAAGTAATTAATCCACATAAGAAAATGAGATAAATTTTCTGTTGAATTGTCACCGTAATTTTTAATTTCGGTAGGTGTAATTATTGGTTAATATCCTAATTAGCATATAAGGGACGCAATAATTTTTTTCAGTTCTGAAATTCGATGTAAGGACAATATGAATGAAAACGGAACTTCTGCGTCGAAGGTCATTTTTGTAAGTAGTGTGCGTTAATTGTGTCAGTGCTGTTCCATTTTCTGTAAGAACTGTTGAAACATCGTCGGATAGCACATTAAAGTGAATGTTATTGTCACTTCCGTGTAAAATTTGGGTCACTTCTCTTCAGAACTAAGGTCCTCGGTATTACTATTTTCTGCTCTCGTCATCCTTTCCAATTTCGACATATTTTCTACACGTTTCAACAGTAAAAACTGCAAATTCACTAATAAATGCTATTAGGTATAAATGAAGGATTGGAAGCAAGAGACAGAAGCTAGCAGCAACCAGCGAAAGAAGCCATTTAAGTAATTTTGTTTTTGTATATTCCTTTACGGACAGAATTAAACATTAGGAGTTTTAATGCTTAGCGGAGGTAAGCCGCGTCTGTTTTTGTCGGTGTTGGACTTCGAAAAGCCTGCTGTCATAGACTTAGTGATTTCAGGGTTTTGTAAAATATGCAGTTAGAAATGCGTAACTGTACTTTTTGTCTTACTTTGTACGACTTGAGGTGTAACATGGATATAAGTTAAAACACGAGCGTGCGAACGTACACACACGCACACACACACACACACACGAGTTCGTAATGTATGTTTATTCAGCTGGAAATAATGAAACAACCTGGGACTATGTGGACGTGTTTGTTAGAACTTACAGAGCAGTAATATCCACACACCGTTCCTGTTCCATTGATCACTTCCAGGGGATCCACAAGTACATATTTTTGTAATGAAATTGTTAAGTGTAATTCCTGTCAGTTTAACTTTGTTTATTCGTCTCCTTGTGTTTGTGCTTAGTCGGAGCTGGGTGTTTCAGTGTAAATAACCGATAACCAAGCTACAGGTTTTATAATATTTACTCAATATATAATTGTATAAACACATACGTTTTAATTCAGTTTTGCACCCAAGAAAACGCACCTTTGCTTTACAGCGATTCCGCAAGAGCCGTGCTTGCTCACAAGTGTTCCATAAATGTTAACAATTTGAAGGCCAATATTCTATCTAGTACGTGCTTCTTGTTTATTTAGGGTAACTGTTTACGATAACGTTCATTTGTGTATTTCATGTGAAGTGCTGTCTGAACTGCCCTTTGATACTTGTGAAGAGGATGGTTATTTATGTTTAAAGCTCTGGCGAGAAAATGGCTTGCATACTTACTGAGTATTAATGCTTTATAAAGATTGCACATTAACCTTAATGGTGCGATTTTTAAGTTCGTGTGAGGACGAACTAAAATGCCTTGTATACATAATAGTATCTAATGATAACGGTCTTGTTCGCTGTCTAGAAGAGCAGTAGCAAGGCGTTCTTTTAAGTCTGGCAACGATGCAATAGGTTTGCTGCTCGTAAGATGATAATTACTCACACTTTAAGGGTTATGAACAAATGCTTTCTGGCTGCAAAGTGTTGTGTGAAACCCATCTGTTCCAAAGTGCGTCTAGCTTGTTATTTGCCCGGTCTCCTTCAGATGTAGCTTCCATCCTAAAATGGCAGTAAAAATTTAACATTCTGAAGCCCGAAGAAGAAGAGAAAAGTTGGTGGCGGGGGTGGAGTGAAGTGAAAGACACTATTTTTGTTAGAGGAAAGACAGATAATTACTGCTGTGAAGGTTCAAAGGGAGTGCCCGATCGTCCTTCTAGTAAAGTTGGGAAGTGAAGAAGGTGAAGAGAAATGTACTGTTAAATTATGCAAGAGGGAAAATGAGTTGGGCGCAGTTTTTAATTTTATTGAAATCGTAATTGGGGGGAGGGTGAGGCTGCATTATGGAGGCATTATGATAAGTTGGGAGGGCTGGATTTAAGCGGACATTTTGCAGTTTCGGTTTGGCGGGGAACTGTGCGACAATAATAAATGGAACGTGAATTTTCGATACCATCTCAGCATCTTTTCCGAAAAACAACGGGGAACTTTGATCGAGTTATTTGTAGAACGAAATCCTTATAAAATATTTAAACAGCAACTTCTTATCACAGAGAAAACAATTTTTTTTCAAAGATTATTCGATTAATGTTCTTTAGGAAGTAATCGTCTATTATTCTGAGATAGTATGAAATATAATAATACACCGCGTGAGAAAAATTCAAATTTTTTTAAATGTTGCAGCAATGGTACGTTTAGTTTCCACTTTGCTTTAATGGGTTAGATAATAAACGTTTTCCATGTAGTGTTATCCATTCCTTCCTCCGTTACAATACTGCAAGTGCCACCATCGTTGGCGAATTCACAACAGATATAGGAAACGAACTGATTAACCGGAAAAGTAATTAAGTAACTAAACTACTTCATTAACTAACTCAATAAATAATCTATCAAAAGGCAAAGTTTCTGCTTTCCATGGATTTCAATTGTTCATTATTTCGTTCAAAAAAGCCTGCCACTGGAGCCCCTCTTGAGACAGATAAATCTAATCCCCATTCAGACACAACTTTTTCGTATTGTTTAGTTTGAAGCTGCGTCAGCGAATATAAAGCAGTTTCATTTCCACTACTATTTTCACCACAGCGGAATTAAAAATCTGTCGGTTAAACTGGACTAATATTAGAAAATGCGTATTTGTAAGTTTTCTAAGAGAGTTCATCCGATAGTAGAGTCGACTGCAAAATGAAACAATGATGATGTAACATTAAAAATTCCATGTTTATGAAACTTGGAAATGGTATATAGTCAAACTCAACTGTGTCACATAGGTGTATTTAATGGCTAATTGGGCAACTACATGTTTCGGCCCGTATTGGCCATCTTCAAGTTGTCTTAAGAGAACTAGCTTAGGATCTTACTATATGTATTGCTAGTTCTCTTAAGACAACCTGAAGATGGCCAATACGGGCCAAAACATGTAGTTGTCCAATTAGCCATTAAATACACCTATGTGACACAGTTGTGTTTGGCTATATACCATTTCCAAGTTTCACACACACACACACACACACACACACAACGGGGATGACACACTTCCTAGATCCATGTTTATGGTTCCGTGCATCGCTGATCTATATTAATAATTGTCCAACGGGATGCAACACAAAGCAGTCTATTTATTATTCTGCAAGTTCACTCTACATGTTTCAGATGTCAACCACACCCACCATCAGGAGTACACAAAACTGTAACTACAGCCTCCGGTACTGTGCAGCTACCTCCCTCCAACGTGGCCAACTTGTTCACGTTGGAGGGAGGTAGCTGCACAGTACCGGAGGCTGTAGTTACAGTATTGTGTACTAATGATGGGTGTGGTTGACACCTGAAATATGTAGAGTGAACTTGCAGAATAATAAATAGACTGCTTTGTGTTGCATCTCGTTGGACAGTCATTAACATTAAAAATTCCGTTGTATATCGGTGTCGTCGGGATTTCATACTGCTAGTTTTCCCAACAAATATCCAGTAATGCCTGCTACATTTCCAACACACGTCTTCCAGCTCATGCAAGGAAGAAATTTAGGTAACCAGTTATATCGAAGTACACTTACTTAACACAATTAATAGTGATGTAGTGTGTGAAATGTTAAATGTATGCGTAAAATTTAGGAAATTTAACTGAAAAACGAACCAAGAAGTTTGGCCAGCTGAACGGCCTTACATTTCCACACGTAATACCTGTAATAAGACTTAACAGCGTTTGAGAGTATGTGGTGGAAATGACCTCTTTCAGCCGTCAGGCATGCGTGATTTCGAAGGGACTGAAACAATGGGAAATATTATTCTAAATTTTGTACGACACTTTTCATATGATATCTTCTTTATACACATTTCAACAATAACGTCCTGTGATTTAAACTGTATTGTGTACTCACGAACAAAAAAAGAATGTACATTAACACTCTTCTTTACACGCCTGTTACACACAGCAGGTTAAACCTGACTTTGTAACCAAAATGTCGGATGATGCTACGTACGTAATGTACACTCGGCGATAGGACTGGTGGTGTGAGTCACGCAGCTGCCGTTAAAATAGCCGAGTATTTTTGACAGTTTCTGGAGAAGAACGTTAAACATTATTAGTAATCTCTTCACCAGGTGTCAAACATATCTGAGGTCATTTCTACCACCTGCTCGAACATACAGTAATACGGCGAACAAGAACGTATTATGGAATTGGTAAAAGCATGTAGAAAGGGTAAATTAATGAACTGTTGGGAGTCACTGTACATACAAGAATACCACAGAAAAGGATACCTGATCACGGAAC
>Ga0131853_10025204_pt1 | contig 10719 bp, 11 predicted proteins | sample TergutLab28metaG_FD_92764 | JGI IMG/M metagenome (GOLD analysis project Ga0131853, IMG submission 92764) | Labiotermes labralis P1 segment gut microbial communities from Petit-Saut dam, French Guiana - Lab288 P1 (version 2) (version 2) | ecosystem: Host-associated > Arthropoda: Insects >... | reverse complement strand
TCGTGGCGAGGGGTTAATACCCCGCTGCTTGCAGCGGTTGAAACTAAAATCAACGCATGTGGGTACAGGGTATTATCCCCGAGACCATTTCCACGGGAGAACGAAATACCTCGCAGCTTGCTGCGGGGTATTTTATTTGAACCACGATGTAAGCGTATCCTTCATCATACGGGGTGGGTTGGAGAAGGAATGGTACGTATAAAGTCCGTTTTTACGAAAAACATAAGAAACCACAGGAAAACAGTAGGATTGACCCAAGAGGCGCCGGAACTCTTTTCCATGAAGGACTACCCTTTGAGAATTATGGGTTGAATATTACGGGTACAGCCTTATTAAATGGCATAGGGGCTAAACTGTAAAAAAATACAAAAACTGTGTGAAAATTAAATGCTTGACAGGGCGACATTGCCCAATTACAATATAAACCATGGTAACTTTTGAGGAAAAGATAAACATCATTAAGGAATCCGTTCTTAATAATGTTTCGGCCAAATGTATATATCTATTCGGTTCCCATGCCTATGGCAACCCGACGGACAAAAGCGATATAGATATTTACATAGTGCTTCCAGATGACGTTGAAAATATATTGCAACTCTATGGCAAGATAATGGTGGATTTAAGCCTTAAAAAATTGTATGTTGTCGATATGCTGTTGAATAGGGAAAGTGTATTCAATATGAGAAAAACAGAAAACATTCTGGAAGAAACGATTTATAGGGACGGGAAAAAAATATATGAAAATTAAAGATATTGTCGAATGGCTTTTAATTGCTGATGAGGATTTCTATTTCAGCACAAATACTGAATCAACAAGCACGTAGACCTTATGAAATTATCTGTTATCATTGTGCCCAAGCGATTGAAAAATATTTAAAAGGTTACTTGGCTTATATCGATATTACGGCACCAAAAACACATAATTTACCATTGCTTCTTGATCTTTGCATCGAAGGCAATAATGAATTTGAGGAAATCAGAACCGAATGTGGGATTTTGAATAAATTTACCAATGAAATACGTTATCCATCCCGAATTGAACTGAAAGATGAAGATGTATTCTATTCAATTGGTGCAGTAAAAATGGTAAAAAGCATTAAGCCAATAAAAGATTTGATGGATGTTATCTTGAAAGAAACGGAAAATAAAAATGCTTGAAAGTAGTGGCGTCCCAAATGCCAGTTGCCAAGTGGGAATTAGAGACATGTTTAGAAAATGTTTTGGCTGTTAGCATGGTTATGCAACTTATTTTGTCAATCGCCCTGCTTATTTGCAGTGCCGTTCTGTTTTACGTTGCAAGAAAGCTAAAAAAGTCGCGGTAGGCTTGTTTTGTCTAGCCGCTTGGGCTTTGGTCCCTGGTTTTATCCGTTTTTTCCATGCCCCGAATGATGAAGCACCATAAAATATTGAAAGTGGACCCCTGGATTCATTTAAAATACGATTGGAATACGAGATGGGCGAAACCAAGGTATTCGACGTTTCGCCCTGCATTTCTGGGCAATGGTTCTGTGAACTTGGAAACCACGATTGCTTCCAATCGGTCCACCTTTCCCATGACGGGCATGGGATTGAACGGACGGGACATATCCCCACACGGGCTGTACGATCTAAGCGAACTTATCCCCACCCGTAGGTTTATGATGGTGCCCTTAAAAATCATTCGCCTTCGCAATTTTCAGCATGAAAAACCAGGACGTGTTCATACCCGTTGCGCTTCGGCGGCATTTACCTGCCCAGCCTTTCCAGGTCTTCCAGGTTGTAGGGTGTTTCCTGGTAAACATAGTTGAGCCAGTTGTCGAAAAACAGGTTTGCATGTGCCCGCCACCGGACTACCGGCGGCTTGGACGGGTCGTTATCCGGGTAATAGTTTTTGGGGTATTCTATGGGCAGGCCTTTTTCCAAGTCCCGCCTGTATTCCTTGTCCAGGGTCAGGGGATCGTATTCCAGGTGGCCAGAGACATAGACTTCACGCCCGGCAAGGGCCGTAACGATAAAAACCCCGGCCTCGTCGGTTTCGGACTGAATCGTAAGCCTGGGATCGGCGGCGATTGCATCCCGGTCGCTTGTGGTGTGCCGTGACTGCGGGGCAAGGAATTCGTCGTCAAACCCACGGAACAGGGCATGGTACTGTTCGTTTACCGCATGTGGAAAAATGCCGAAAAGTTTTTTGCCCAACGGTTTCTTGGGAATGCCGTAACGGTGGTACAGCCCAGCCTGTGCCCCCCAGCAGATGTGCAAGGTCGAAAAAACCTTTTCTATGGAATAGTCGATGACCTGCGCAAGTTCCCCCCAATAGGTGACTTCCTCGAATGGCAGGTTTTCCACGGGGGCGCCGGTAATGATAAGCCCGTCGAAACGGGTATCGCTGGAAATGATTTCCCTTGTGCTGATGTAAAATTTTTCCATGTGCCCGGGCGGTGCGTTTTTGGATTCGTGGTTTTCCATTCGCAGAAAGGTAATGTCGACCTGCAGGGGGCTTTTGCCCAGGAGCCGCAAAAGTTGAATTTCGGTGTCGACCTTGGTTGGCATAAGGTTGACTATACCCACCTTTAGCGGGCGAATGTCCTGGCGTTCTGCCCTGTCGCATGTCATTACGAAAACACGTTCCTGGCTAAGAGTATCGTAGGCCGGCAACGTTCTGGGAATTTTTATCGGCATGTGCTGATTGTAGCAGATTGTTCTGGAAATGGAAATGGGGTGGCGATGTTATACCGGACTGCACTGCATCTTGTTCCGGAACAATTCCATTGCGGTGGCGGCTGGTTCCTCAGACAGTAGTATTAGCATGCCTCTTGCGCGATATGTTGTCATTTCCATTGTCGGCCATTGCGGATCCCATTGTGCGGCCCAATGCGTTGCTCTCCAAACTTGGCCCAATGAACGACGCATATATGATGCCTGTTCGTCCGGATCCAACGGCTTTCTGGACGCTTCAATCACATAATCCGGAATGGCTTCCTGAAGTATGACCTTTCCTGAAGCGCCGTTATTCCGACAATGTGGGATGCCAATGTTTTTTTCATGGCGTTTTCACTTTAGTGAAAGCATTGCATGTCAAGCCTTCAACCATGGCAACCCCACCCTTATTCTATGCCGGCGGCCTTCTTGAAACGGTTTACCGTGGCGGCGGCAATGGGGCGGGCCTTTTCGGTGCCATGCTCAAGTATTTTGTTCAGGGCCGGAATGTCCGCCATGATCGCATCGTAGCGTTCACGCATTGGGGCAAGGGTGCGGTTCACCACACGGAACAGTTCTTCTTTTGCCTCGCCCCAGCCCATGCCCCCGGCACGGTAACGCGCGGCAAGTGCGGTCTGTTCCTCCTGCTTTGTGAAAAGTTTGTACAGCATGAATATCTGGCTTGCATCCGGATCCTTAGGTTCCTCGACCGCCTGGGAGTTGGTGACAATTCGCATGATTGTTTTTCGCAGGGTTTTTTCCGGGACAAACATGGGGATTGTGTTGCCGTAGCTTTTGCTCATTTTTCTGCCGTCAAAACCTGGGACAATGGCTGTGTCCTTCTGGACCCCGGCCCGTGGAATTTTCAGCACGGCCTTGCCGTAGTTGGCGTTCACCGCCTGGGCAATGTCCTGGGCCATTTCTATATGCTGCACCTGATCCTTGCCGACCGGCACCACGTCCGAATCGAAGGCTATAATGTCGGCGGCCATAAGCACGGGGTAGGTAAACAGGCCCATGTTCACCCCGGCATCGGTATCGTCGCCTTTTTCGTTGTTTTCCTGCACTGCCGCCTTGTATGCATGGGCACGGTTCATCAGCCCCTTGGAAGTAAATGCCATGAGCATGGTGGTAAGCTCGAATATTTCCGGTATGGCACTTTGGCGGTAGAAAATCACTTTTTCCGGATCCAGGCCCGCCGCCAGCCAGCCCGCCGCCACATGCCTTGTCGTGGAATGCAGTTCGGCAGGGTTTTTCATGGTGTTAAGACCGTGGTAGTCGGCTATAAAATAGCGGGCATCGTACATTTCGGTAAGTTCCAGCGCCGGCTTTATCGCGCCAAAGTAGTTGCCTATATGCAGTTCGCCGGTGGGTTTGATTCCGGTAAGGGATATTTCTTTCATGGTGGTTTCACTGTAACAACTTGCAACCATTTTGTAAAGCAATATGCAACGCATGGCATGGAAATCGATTTTGGCGGGAATCGGGCTAGGGAATAACGTTTTTGCCAACATCGGCGGGGCGTTGCGGGGTGGAACCCCGCATGGGGGGTAGCGGAAGCCACGCATGGCGGGGCTGGAGCTTTGCCCCCCTCTTGATTTCCATGGCAACGCATGGTGGGCAATTGAAACTTGGCGTTTCCCCGTGTTACCCTGTAATTGTCCCATGGAACAAAAGGCAGGTGCATGGTGGGGTTTGCGCCATGGCAAATATTGCAAAAAAATGAAAAATATAACCATGGAAAGACAGGCGTTCTTATGGGCAGCCCCAGGGTGTTTCTGTTTGCGTGAAAGGCCCGGTTGCGGCGGTGGGGTTCGTCATTTGGAAAAGGATTTATGGGCATGGGCAAACTGAAAGCGGCTTCGCTGTTCTGCGGTTGCGGCGGCACCGATATAGGGCTTGTCGGCAACTTTGAATTCATGGGGCGGCACTATGCAAAGAACGATATTGAAATTGTTTATGCGAATGACATGGATTGCAATGCCGGCATGATTTTTGAAAAAAATTTTGGGCTAAAACCGGATAACCGAGACATACGGGAAGTGCGGACAGGCGAACTTCCGGACTTTGATATTCTGACGGGTGGGTTTCCATGCCAGTCGTTTTCGATAATCGCGCAAAACCCCAAGCGGCTTGGTATCAAGGATGACCGTGGAAAACTGTTTTTCGAGATGTGCCGCATATTGCGCGAAAAACAGCCGAAGTGCTTTGTTGCCGAAAATGTAAAAGGAATACTGTCGGCAAACAACAAAGAGACTTTCCCGCTTGTCATCGGCGAGTTCGAAAAATGCGGCTACAAAGTTGTTCACAGTCTGTTGAACTCGGCGCACTATGGCGTGCCTCAAAAAAGAGAGAGGGTCATTATCGTGGGTTTCAGGGGTGACCTTGACTTTCGGTTTGATTTTCCGGATGCGGTTTGTGTTTCCGAGAACGAGTATGAGGCGCTGGGATCTGTAGTTGAAAAAACGGTGGATGAAAAATATTTTTTCAGCGAAAAGGCCGTTGCCGGAATGATGCGGAAACGTGAAAACATGAATAAAGGTCGGGCGCAGAACCTGGACAAACCCTGCAATACCGTTGGGGCGCATTTGGCAAAAGTGTCTCTCAACAGTACCGACCCGGTGCTTTTCCGGAACGGAAGATATAGAAGGTTCACCCCGCGCGAGGTGGCAAGGATACAATCGTTTCCGGATAACTTCGAACTTATAGGAACGGATAGCGTTCAATACCGTGCCCTGGGTAATGCGATACCGCCTGTCATGTTTTGGCATGTCGCACGAAAGATTTCCAAGGCATTGAAAAACATGTGAGTATTGCATGCCCCGGAATGTCCGGAAAGCCGGATGTTTCACCATCGGCCACTTGCAATTTGTCATGTTTTTATCTACCCTACAACTATGAAAAAAAACATTTCCACCGTGCGAAACCCGTGGTTTTTGGGGACAGGCACAAAAAGTAAAATAGCGCTTGCTTTTGCGGCATGTATACTTCTTCTTTTGCTCTTGCCCGGGTGCAGGCGTGGGGATTCTGGGCGGAGGGGCGATGTGGTCTCCGTTCTGGTGTTCATTCCCGGCATGGTGGCAGGCAGCCCGACTTATGAAATGATGGTGGAAGGCGCGCTGGAATTCGCCCGTGAAAATGGCGGCATGGAAATAAGGGTCTACGAGGCGGGTTTCAACCAGGCCAGGTGGGAAGAACAGCTGCTGTCCATGGTGGCAGGGGGGCAATACGATCTGGTGCTTAGTTCCAACCCGGCGTTGCCGGAAATAGCCGCCAGTGTGGGCAGGGTTTTTCCATCGCAGAAGTTTGTCATTACCGATGCCTACTACCCCGGAAACCCGCAGATAATGACTTACATGTTCAATCAGTTCGAACAGGCATTGTTTCTGGGGTATCTGGCGGGGCTTGTCACCACCAGCGATATGCCCCATGCCAATTCCGCAAGGCGTATCGGTTTTATCGCCGCACATGAATTCCCTATGCTTACAAGGCAGATGATTCCCGGCTTTCTGAAGGGGGCGCATCTTGTGGACCCGGAAATAGAGCTGGATTTTCGTGTCATCGGCAACTGGTTCGATGCGGGCAAGGCTTCGGAACTTGCCCTGGGAATGATCAACGCCGGTGTTGACGTGTTTACGTCGATTGCCGGCGGTGCGACGCAGGGGCTTGTTCATGCCATAAGGGAAACCGGGGCTTATGCGGTGTTTTTTAACACCAACGAATACGGCCAGGCGCCTGGGCTTGTCATGGGCAGCGGCATGGTAAAGCAAAGGGAACTGACAAAGGAAATTCTGGCAAACTTTCTTGAAGGCAATATACAGTTCGGGGTTTCCAGGACGGTAGGGGTGCAGGAAGGCTACATAGATTTCATATTCGACGATCCCGGTTTTCGCGAGCATGTTCCCGCTTACATCCAGGAAAGGCTTGCCGCTTTTATGGACGATTTGCGTGCGGGCCGTATCGAGTTTGACGTTCCGCCACTGTAAAATGCCTTTCGATGGATGGCCACTATGCCGTTGAATTGTGCGGCATCTGCAAAACATATCCCGGCAGTACAAAAAAGGCCAACAGCAATATCAGTCTAGGCATTCGCAGGGGAGAAATCCTTTGCATTGCCGGTGAAAATGGTGCCGGTAAAACAACGTTGATGAAAATACTGGGTGGACTGGAAACACCCAGTGCCGGGAAAATCTTTATTAACGGCAATATCGTTGCCATCAATTCGCCGCAAGATGCCCAGGGTCTAGGCCTGGGTATGGTTCACCAGCACTTTATGCTTTTCCCGGAATACACCGTTGCGGAAAACATTGTGATGGGTATGGAACCACGCAAATGGGGAATATTTTTTGACAACGCAAAAGCCAGGGCCATTGCCGCCAAAATCATAGATGCCCACCATTTTTCCATTGCCCCGGATAAACCCGTACATGCGCTTACCGTAGGCGAGATGCAGCAGGTGGAAATCTGCCGTCTGCTTTACCGCAATGCGGATATTATCATTCTGGATGAACCAAGCGCCGTGCTTGCGGAACAGGAAGTTGCGGCACTTTTCAAAACGCTAAAGGCGTTGGCCATGGATGGAAAATCCCTGTTTTTGATAACCCACAAGCTAAAAGAGATAAAACTTGTTTCGGATAGGGTGGCCGTGCTTAGGCAGGGTGAGCTTGTGGGAATTTGCGACACAAAAAATACAGATGAATATGAGATTTCCAGAATGATGCTTGGCGGCAACAGCAGTGCCGTAAATATACCCCTGGGCAACCACCCCCAGCGTATGGCGGCGAAAGTGTCCAACCCACCGCAGACAACCGGCGGTGGCTTGGATGAAAAGCCGGCGGACAATGGTTCCTCTGCCGGTTGCAAACCGGTCATTGTTTTTGATAACGTAACGGTATTAAGGCGAAGGCAAGAGCAGCCGCTTTTGGACAAGGTTTCATTTTCGGTGCGGCCGGGCGAGATAATCGGTTTCGCCGGGGTAGGGGGGAATGGACTGGGAGTGCTGGAAGCGGTGCTTGGAGGCTTTCTCCATCCATCGTCGGGTAGGGTTACGCATAACGGTAAGGACATTTCACGCCTTAACATACGGCGCCTTCGCAGACAAGGGCTTGCCTATGTGCCCGCCGATCGTCTGCGGGTTGGAAGCGCCATGAATGCCACGGTAGATGAAAACATGATAATCGATCGCCGGCAGGAGTTTACCTGCATGGGTTTTTTGAAAAACAGAGCCATAAGAAAATTTTCCAATGGCCTGGTTGACCGTTACAATATCGCCGGTGCCGGAAAAACAAATTCTGTTGCCACGCTTTCCGGCGGAAACTTGCAGAAGCTTATTCTTGCCCGTGAAATAGATCAGTTCAGGGACTACTTTGTTTTTTCCGAGCCTACCTGGGGCCTGGATATTTCCGCCAGTGCCTTCGTCTGGGCCGAGATTTCCGGGCTGCGTGAAAAGGGGGCGGCGGTAATTCTTATTTCGACCAATATAGACGAGATACTTGCCCTTGCCAACCGTATTATAGTGATGTACCGTGGCAGTGTTGCCGAAGAATTCGTGAATCATGTTCCGGCAAACGGCATGCCATTCAATGATATGTCGATAGCTGCCTTGAAGCAAAGCATAGGTAACCGTATGCAGGGGCTAAAATAATGAGCGTTCCTTCTGGTGGGTCCAACGATACTCTGTCATCCAACCGTTTGACCGGCACTCTTCGTCCAGGGCTTGCCTTTTCCGGCGGAATCATCGTCATTACGCTTATTGCCCTGCTGGTTTTGGTTCTGCTTGCATTTTTGCTTAGCGAAACCCCTGGCAGAACGCTTTATTTTTTCTTTGCCGGTCCGTTCCGCAATGTTTTCAGTTTTGGCAACATGCTTAACAATGCCGTTCCGTTGATTCTTGGTGGGCTAGGGGTAAGCATCGCCATGCAAACCGGCAACCTGAATCTGGGTGGCGAAGGGCAGATCTACTCCGGGGCTTTTGTTGCGACAATAACGGCCATTGCCTTGGCGCCTTTGGGTTATTTTGGCGGGGTGGTTGCCGTACTTGCCGGGGCTTTTTTTGCGGGCGCAGTGGCTGCTGTTTCCGGGTTCTGCAAGGCACGGTGGGACACCAACGAACTTATCACGTCGTTTCTTTTGTCCCATGCCTTGATACTGATTGTCAATTATTTTGTCAGCGGCCCGTTTCTGGACCCGGAAACAAATTTGCAGGCAACCAGAAGAATACCCGCCGGTTTCAGGCTGCCGCTGATTTTGCCGCCTTCGAATTTGAGCACGGCATTGCTGGTTGCCATTTTTGCGGTTGTCATTGTGTATGTCTTTCTGAAAAATACCAAGCTTGGCTATGAGTTCAGAATGGCCGGAGCCAATGAAATGTTTGCCCGCTACGGCGGAATCAATACCGGGCGAAACACGGTGTTGGCAATGTTTTTTAGCGGCACCATGTATGGCCTTGCAGGCAGCATGATGATTTTCGGCACCTTCCATAGGACGATAAGGGAGTTTTCCGCCGGGCTTGGCTGGGACGGGCTTGCGACGGCTCTTGTTGCCGGTTTTTATCCCCCGGCTTTGATTCCGTCGGGCTTCTTTTTTGCGTGGATTTCATCGGGGGCCAGAATAGCAATGCAGAACTCCGATATCACTTTCGAGATTGCGCTGGTAGTTCAGGCGGTTATTCTGTTTTTGGCAACCAGCATGGTTCTGCGCAACTTGTTTCTGAAAAGAAAAGGGCGGCAACGGTGATGGATATACTTCCAACCCTATCCAGCGCAGTCGTAATAATGACGCCGCTTCTGCTTGCCGCAACAGGCGGCCTTTTTACAGAGCTTGCCGGAAAGCTGAACATCGCGCTTGAAGGACTGCTGCTTACCGGCGCTTTTTTTGCCATAGCTGCCGTGCATTACACCGGGAGTCTTGCGGCAGGGCTTGTTGCGGCGGTTCTTGCCTCCGGTGCGTTGTCCGCCGTTCTTGCTTTTGCGAGCCTGAAACTGCGTTCCAATGTTTTTATCGTGGGGCTTGCGGCAAACCTGTTGGCGGGCGGCCTTACGATAGTTCTTTCGCAGCATTTTTTCGGCACACGCGGCGTTGTCGTCTTGGGCGGTATAAGGCCTTTGCCGCTTGTCGATATACCTTTTCTGGAAAACATTCCCGTTATGGGCGAATTGCTTTCGGGGCACAGCGTTTATACTTATGCCGCATGGTTTCTGGTTTTTGTTGCCTGGCTTGCCATTTTCAGAACACCTTTCGGCTATCGCCTGCGGGCCTGTGGCAAACATTCCGTGGCACTGGTTTCCCTTGGCATCAGGCCGGACACATACCGCTGGGGCGCTTTTCTGGCTTCCGGGGTTTTCTGCGGAATTGGCGGCTCGTTCCTTAGTTTGCACCTTGGAAGTTTTGTTCCCAACATGACGGCCGGCAGGGGCTGGATAGCCCTGGTTGTCATATTTCTGGGGTTCCGCAGACCGCTGGGGCTTTTGGTGGCGGCCTTTGTCTTTGGCCTTGCCGTGGCCCTTTCGAACTACGCCCAGGGCTTCGACATACCGGCCGACTTTGTTCTTGCCATGCCATACCTGCTTACACTTCTGGCGATGGTAATTGTTTCGGTTTGGGCAAAACGTAAAAACAGGGTAATGTAGCTGTTACTTTTTCCTGGGCCTGGCATTCGTCAGTGCGGCGGCCTTTGTGTCAACATTGTTAAGCAGCACGGTAAGACGTTCCTTTTCTATCAGGTCGATGAGCCGGGCTTCGGTGTAGCGTTTCGCTTCATCCGTGAAACTGCCTACGGTTATGCAGATGCCCTTGCCGGCCTTCACTTCTTTTAGATGGGAATGGAAGTCGCGGACAATCAGTTCCCCTATGGAACCCTGGGTTCGAATAAACCGGAACATAATAACGTCGGACCATTTTGGTGTATCCACCTCGGCAAGAATATCCGCCCATTCGTTCTTGTGGACGGCAATATTCGTCACCTTCACTTTTGCCTTTGCGAAATAGGTCATAACGATTTTGCGGCAAAGGGCAACAAAGTCCGCCGATGCGGCCATCAGGAAT
>Ga0131853_10025202_pt1 | contig 10719 bp, 21 predicted proteins | sample TergutLab28metaG_FD_92764 | JGI IMG/M metagenome (GOLD analysis project Ga0131853, IMG submission 92764) | Labiotermes labralis P1 segment gut microbial communities from Petit-Saut dam, French Guiana - Lab288 P1 (version 2) (version 2) | ecosystem: Host-associated > Arthropoda: Insects >... | reverse complement strand
GGTAAAAAGAGCAAAAATGGTTGCAAAATATGCAGCAAAGCGTGAAAAATACCTTGCAGAAGGCAATTACGAAGCACTTCAATCAATTCCGAAAAATGCTTCTCCCGTGCGTTTGCACAATCGTTGCAAACTTACAGGACGTCCGAAAGGATACATGCGTCAATTCGGACTTTCGCGCATTCAATTCCGCGAAATGGCTTCGAATGGTCTTATTCCGGGCGTGAAAAAAGCAAGCTGGTAAGAGTATTTTCAAGCCTTGAAAAAAGGCGTTGAATGGAAAAACAACGAAGCATTAGAAAACGAAAATTCTTGAAAAAAGAATTTCACGATATTTTATACGTTAAATATTGTCCCGACAGCCGGGATTAATTTAAAATCATTTTTTATGACAGACCCAATAGCAGATTATTTAACCCGATTGCGGAATGCTATCAAAGCAAACCACCGTGTGGTGGAAATTCCCGCATCAAATCTCAAAAAAGAGATAACCAGAATATTGCACGAAAAAGGCTATATTCTGAACTACAAATTTGTAGAAGATGGGCCGCAAGGCACAATCAAAGTTGCTTTGAAGTACGACCCGATTAACAAAGTGAATTCAATCAAGAAATTGATTAGAATTTCTACTCCGGGACTTCGTCAATACGTTGGTTACAAAGAAATGCCGCGCGTATTGAATGGATTAGGTATTGCCATTCTTTCTACCTCGAAAGGAGTTATGACCGACAAAGAAGCAAAGAGCTTGAAACTTGGCGGTGAAGTTATGTGTTACGTTTATTAAAAAAGGAGGAAACAGTATGTCAAGAATTGGAAAATTGCCTATCACTATTCCCGCAGGAGTAAACGTTACAATAAAAGATAACGTGATTACCGTAAAAGGTTCAAAAGGAGAATTATCGCAAGAATTTGCCCCCGAACTCGATATAAAGGTAGAAGGAAACGAAATTACCGTAGCTCGTCCGAATGACGAAAAACAAAACAGAGCAAATCACGGTTTGTACCGCGCTTTGATTCAAAATATGGTAACAGGAGTTTCTGACGGATATACCAAAGTATTGGAATTGGTCGGAGTAGGTTATCGCGCAACGGCGCAAGACCAAGTATTGGAATTAGCGTTAGGATTTACGCACAATATATTCTTAAAACTGCCGAAAGAAGTTGCAGTAGAGGCGAAAATGGAGCGTAACCAAAATCCGCTCATCACGCTAACAAGCTGTGATAAACAATTAATCGGACAGGTTTGTGCAAAAATACGCTCATTCCGTAAGCCTGAGCCTTACAAAGGCAAAGGAGTTCGCTTCCAAGGTGAAGTTGTTCGTCGTAAAGCAGGTAAATCTGCAGGTAAATAATTCTCGTAAACTTGTGAAATTATGAATGCTAAAGTAAAAAGAAGAGAAAGAATAAAAGCGCATATCCGTCACAAAGTGTCGGGTACTGCGGAAAAACCGCGCATGACTGTGTTCAGAAGCAATGCGCAAATCTACGTTCAGCTTATCGACGATGTAGCAGGCAAAACGCTTGCCGTAGCATCCTCGCTGGGAATGAAAGATAAAGTTACTAAAAAAGAGCAAGCTGCAAAAGTTGGCGCATTAGTAGCTCAAACAGCTCAAGAAGCCGGAATTAAAGAAGTGATATTCGACCGTAACGGTTATTTGTATCACGGCAGAGTTAAACAATTAGCTGACGCGGCTCGCGAAGGTGGACTTAAATTTTAATCGAGTATGGCAACAAATATGAATAGAGTAAAAACAACCAACGATTTGGAGTTGAAAGATAGATTGGTAGCTGTAAACCGCGTTACGAAAGTAACAAAAGGTGGACGTACGTTCAGTTTTTCGGCAATCGTTGTCGTTGGAAATGAAAACGGAGTTGTAGGTTGGGGACTTGGAAAAGCAGGCGAAGTTACGGCTGCTATTGAGAAAGGAACCGAAGCAGCAAAAAAGAACTTGATTAAAGTGCCTGTGCTAAAAGGAACAATTCCGCACGAGCAATTATCAAAATTCGGCGGAGCGCAAGTGTATATTCAACCGGCTTCTCCGGGTACGGGAATCAAAGCGGGTGGTGCGATGCGCGCAGTGCTTGAAAGTGCCGGAGTTACCGATGTATTAGCAAAGTCGAAAGGCTCGTCAAATCCTCACAACTTGGTAAAAGCTACAATAGTTGCTTTGAGCGAATTGCGCGATGCAAATATGGTGGCACAAAACAGAGGAATTTCAATCGATAGAGTGTTTAACGGATAAATAAAAAGGAGAATTTTTTATGGCTACAATAAAAGTAAAACAAGTAAGAAGCAAAATTAAAGCTCCGATAGACCAAAAAAGAACGCTGGAAGCGCTTGGTCTGAGAAAAATGAATGCCGTTGTTGAGCACGAAGCCACGCCTTCAATTTTGGGAATGGTAAATAAGGTGAAACATTTGGTTGAAGTAGAAAAATTGAGTAATTAACTTTTACAGAAAAATGAGCAAATGAATAAAGAGTTTTTAAACTTCGCTTTCGTGGCTCTGTGCTGTTCAAAACAATAAAAATACATGAATTTAAATAGTTTAACTCCGGCAGCCGGCTCGGTAAAAACAAGAAAAAGAATTGGACGCGGTCCCGGCTCGGGATTGGGCGGGACTTCTACAAGAGGACATAAAGGAGCAAAATCTCGTTCGGGGTATTCCAAAAAAATGGGTTTTGAAGGAGGTCAAATGCCGCTTCAACGCCGTGTGCCGAAATTTGGTTTTAAAAACATCAACCGCGTTGAATACAAAGCAATCAATCTTGAAGTGCTTGAAGCTCTTGCAGCAAGCAAAAGTCTTTCTAAAATCGGATTGAGCGAATTGAGAGAAGCCGGATTTATTTCAAAATCTCACTTAGTGAAAATTTTAGGAAAAGGTGCTTTAACTCAAAAAATCGATGTAGAAGCCAATGCATTTTCAAAATCGGCAGAAGAAGCAATCACTGCTGCAGGTGGAACAATAACAAAATTATAATCGTATGAGATTCATTGAAACACTAAAAAATATTTGGAAGATTGAAGACCTGCGCGGTCGACTGATTACGACTTTCTTGTTCGTAGCAGTTTATCGCTTTGGCTCTTTCGTTATCCTTCCGGGTATTGACCCGGAATCGCTGACTGCTTTGAGAGCGCAAGTGGACGGTGGTTTGTTAGGTTTAATAAACATGTTTTCGGGAGGTGCATTTGCTAATGCGTCTATCTTTGCATTGGGAATTATGCCTTACATTTCTGCGTCTATTGTTATCCAGCTGCTCACTATCGCAGTGCCTCATTTCCAAAAGTTGCAGCGCGAAGGAGAAAGCGGACGACGGAAAATGAACCAGTACACGCGCTTCCTTACGGTAGCCATTCTGTTAGTTCAAGCACCATCATATTTGGTAAACTTGAATGTGCAAATGGCGCAAACAGGCGCAATATTTCCTTCGGGATTTTGGTTTACCGTATCCTCAACGCTTATTCTTTGTGCGGGAAGTATGTTTGTAATGTGGCTCGGCGAGCGAATTACCGATAGAGGTATCGGAAACGGTATTTCATTTATCATTATGGTTGGTATTATCGCAAGTTTCCCCGGCGCAGTTATCAGAGAATTTGCGTTCCGCTTGACTGAGAGCGGTGGCGGTGGTTTGGTAGTGTTCATATTCGAAATATTCTGCTTGTTAGTGGTAATTGCAGGTGCAATTTTGCTTGTACAAGGACGACGGAAAATACCTGTACAATACGCAAAACGTATGGTTGGAAACAAGCAATACGGCGGTGTACGTCAGTATATTCCGCTCAAAGTGAATGCTGCCGGTGTTATGCCGATAATCTTTGCGCAAGCTATCATGTTTATTCCGATTACGGTTGTAGGTTTTGCAAGTTCGGAAGGAATAAGCGGATTTTGGGCTGCGTTTATGAACAACAATGGATTTTGGTATAACCTTGTGTTCGCACTAATGATTATCGCATTTACCTATTTTTATACTGCGGTAACTGTTAATCCGACACAAATGGCAGAGGACATGAAGCGCAACAACGGATTTATTCCGGGCATTAAACCGGGAAAGAGAACGGCTGAATACATTGATGCTGTTATGTCGCGCATTGTGTTGCCGGGTTCAATATTCTTAGCACTTGTTGCAGTTATGCCGGCTTTCGCATTCTTGTTCGGAGTAAATCAAGAATTTGCACAATTCTTTGGAGGAACATCATTGCTCATTTTGGTTGGTGTAGTGTTAGATACATTACAGCAAATAGAAAGCCACCTTTTGATGCGCCATTACGATGGATTGATGAAAACAGGCAGAATTAAAGGACGCAACGGTTAAAAAATGATTTTTTTAAAATCAGACGGAGAAATTGAACTGCTTCGTGCAAGCAATCAAATCGTTTCAAAGGCATTGGCGGAAGTTGCCAAATTAATTGCGCCCGGAGTTACAACCGCGCAGTTGGACAAAGCAGCCGACGAATTTATAAGAGATAACAAAGCTGTACCCGGATTTTTCGGGTACAACGGTTATCCGAAATCAATTTGCACTTCGGTAAACGAGGAGGTTGTTCACGGAATTCCGTCAGACAAAGTAATTTTGAAAGATGGTGATATTGTTTCGGTTGATATTGGTGTTTATTTGAACGGATTTCACGGCGACTCGGCTTATACTTTTTGTGTGGGCGAAGTTGCTCCCGAAATCAAAGCACTGATGAAAACCACGAAAGAATCTCTTTACAAAGGTATCGAGAATGCCGTAGAAGGAAAACGTTTGGGCGATATTGGATATGCCATTCAAACGTATTGCGAGGAAAGAACTTATTCGGTTGTTCGCGAAATGGTTGGACACGGTATTGGACGCGATTTACATGAAGACCCGCAAGTTCTGAATTATGGTCGCAGAGGAAACGGAACAGTTTTGAAAAAAGGAATGACACTCGCTATCGAGCCAATGATTAATTTGGGCAAAAAGAATGTTGTCTTTGAAAAAGATGGTTGGACAGTTCGCACGGCAGACCGCAAACCATCAGCACATTACGAACATTCGGTAGCGATACGGCGCGGAAAAGCTGATGTTTTATCAACTTTCGAATACATTGAAAAAGTGTTGGGAAGCAGAGCAATTTAAAATCTTTTGAAAAAAGAATTTTGAAATAATATCAAATTTGACTAATTTTGCAGTCTTTTTGAGCCGACTGAAAAGAATTTTAATATAATTTATGGCTAAGCAAACAGCAATAGAACAAGACGGAAGAATTATCGAAGCATTGTCGAATGCGATGTTTCGTGTCGAGTTGGAAAATGGGCATGTAATCACGGCACATATTTCGGGCAAGATGCGTATGCATTATATTAAAATTTTGCCCGGAGATAGAGTAAAAGTGGAAATGTCGCCTTACGATTTATCAAAAGGAAGAATATCGTTCAGATATAAATAGGGTTAGCCCAAACAAATAATTTAGTGCTGACCTCTAAAATAAAGGAATAAACTTTATGAAAAAGTATGGGCTAAATAAAATGTTCTTTGTTTTATGTACTTTTGTGGCTTTGAATATCGCAACAGCGGAAGCGCAAGTGCTTTTAAGCGACCGTAATAATGCCGGATTAAGAAAAATACTGGCTAAACAAATAAGAATTACGCCGGATATAGCAAATGTGCCTGACGGTTTTGCAGAAAAACACAGATTGCTAGTAACACCGGAAATAGCGGATATTCTGCTCAACCGTATTCATTGGGAATTAAGTCGGACACCAGACGAGTCTCTCTATAAGTTTGGAGTGGAAGATAGGTCGCAGTTGTCGGACTTACAATTAGGAAAACCGATAGCGCACTATAGGATTTCTTGTCAAGGTTTGCGGTTTGTGAATACTTGGCAGTTTATTGCTCCTTGGAGAATGAACCTGTTGCTACGGTACACTTTTCGAGTATAGGTAGAGTGGCGAGTGGTGTTCGTCCTGCGAGGTCGGTTGAAAAGATAATACATAACTACGAGCATAGAGATTTAGTTGCAGGACTTTTATGGATTAGCGGATATGGTGTTTATTTGCACCTTCAAAAAGACAATGAAGATGTTTTTGTAGAAGTGTCTGATTTGGAAAACAAACAAAGTTTAAGCGATATTATCAACAGAATGATAAACGAAGAGCCCGTTGCCTTAGAATGGTACAACAGACAGAGGCATTGAAACGAAAAAATTTATAAAGGAATAATTTAAAATTACGAATTTCAAAAATTCAAAAAAGATATGAAAGTAAGAGCATCTATTAAAAAACGTTCAGACGATTGCAAGCTCGTTCGTCGCAAAGGACGTTTGTATGTTATCAACAAAAAAAACCCAAAGTTTAAACAACGTCAGGGATAATTAATTATTTAAATTAGTTTATGGCAATAAGAATCGTCGGAGTAGATTTACCCCAAAACAAAAGAGGGGAAGTTGGATTGACTTATATCTACGGAATAGGTCGCAGTAGTGCAAAAAAAATCTTGATAGATGCCGGAGTTGATTTCGACATCAAAGTAAAAGATTGGACTGATGACCAAGCTGCTAAAATCCGTGAAATTATCGGTGCGCAATACAAAGTAGAAGGTGATTTGCGTTCGGAAGTACAGCTGAACATCAAACGCTTGATGGATATCGGTTGTTACAGAGGAATCCGCCACCGTATCGGACTTCCGGTGCGTGGACAGAGTACAAAAAACAATGCTCGTACGCGCAAAGGTAGAAAGAAAACAGTTGCTAACAAGAAAAAAGCATCTAAGTAATTGAGGTATTAACAATTAGCGAATTTTAGTAAAAAAGAAATTATTATGGCAAAGAAAACAGTTGCAGCCAAAAAAAGAGTCGTTAAAGTGGATGGCGTAGGACAATTACACGTTCATTCCTCTTTCAACAACATCATTATAACCCTTGCTAACGGCGATGGACAAGTTATTTCTTGGTCGTCAGCCGGAAAAATGGGATTCCGCGGCTCAAAGAAAAATACACCTTACGCAGCGCAAATGGCAGCGCAAGATTGTGCCAAAGTAGCGTTTGATTTAGGTTTACGCAAAGTGAAAGCATACGTTAAAGGACCGGGCAACGGTCGCGAATCGGCAATCCGTGCAACGCACGGTGCAGGAATTGAAGTAATGGAAATTACAGATGTTACACCGCTTCCGCACAACGGATGTCGTCCGCCGAAACGTAGAAGAGTATAATTCTCGATATAAAAATGTTCGAGAAACGGCAAACCTTATAGTTTGTTTGGGTTGTGTTTCTAAACCTCTCTACAACCGCGGCTGTAACAAATATAATCGGTTTTCCGCAGGAAACGGACAAATCAAAAATTTAAAAATTATTTTAAGAAATGGCAAGATATATTGGACCAAAATCAAAAATCGCACGTAAATTCGGCGAGCCTATTTTCGGACCGGACAAAGTATTATCCAAGAAAAATTACCCTCCGGGAATGCACGGAAATACTCGTCGTCGCAAAACATCTGAATACGGTATTCAGATGAAGGAAAAGCAAAAGGCGAAATACACTTACGGCGTGTTGGAAAAACAATTCCGTATTTTGTACGAAAAAGCTAAACGCACTCCGGGCATCACAGGTGCTATCCTGTTACAGCTTTTGGAATCGCGCTTGGATAATGTGGTGTTTCGTTTGGGGCTTTCTCCGACACGTGCAGGAGCGCGTCAATTGGTTTCGCACAGACACATTACGGTGAATGGTAAAGTGGTAAACATTCCATCATTCCAAGTAAAACCGGGACAAGTAGTAGCTGTTCGCGAGAAAAGCAAATCATTGGAAGTAATCGCAGATTCATTAAATGGTTTCAACCACAGTAAATATCCTTGGATTGAGTGGAACGATGCTGTTATGGGCGGAACTTTCTTACATATTCCTAATCGTGAAGATATTCCCGAAAACATTAAGGAACAATTAATCGTTGAATTGTACTCTAAATAATAAATAATGACCTTTGTAAAAGAGGATTTAGAGGTAGTTTTAAATTTTAAAAAAATAAAAATCCATGGCTATATTAGCATTTCAAAGACCCGATAAAGTAATCATGTTGGAAGTTGACGAGTTTCAAGGAACATTTGAATTTCGTCCGCTCGAGCCCGGTTATGGTCAAACTATCGGTAACGCGTTGCGTCGCATCCTTCTCTCGTCGTTAGAAGGTTTCGCTATAACTTCCATCAAAATAGATGGAGTTGACCATGAGTTTTCGACTATTCCCGGTGTCATTGATGATGTAACCAACATTATCTTAAATTTGAAGCAAATACGTTTCAAACAAGTGGTAGAAGGAGTAGAAAACGAGAAAGTAACAATTTCTGTTTCGGGAAAAACTGTCTTTACAGCCGGCGATATAGGAAAACATTTTACCGGTTTTGAAGTGCTTAACCCTGAATTGGTTATTTGCGCGTTGGATGCTTCTGCAAGTTTTCAAATTGATATTACGGTAAACAAAGGACGCGGTTATCTCCCTGTGGAAGAAAGTAAAAATCCAAATCTTGAAATCGGTGTTATTCCGGTTGATGCTATTTTTACTCCAATCCGCAATGTGAAATATTCGGTTGAAAATTATCGTGTAGAGCAAGTTACCGACTACGAAAAATTGGTGTTGGAAATTACAACTGATGGTTCTATTCATCCAAAAGAGGCGTTAAAAGAAGCTGCAACAATTTTGATTCATCACTTTATGCTGTTCTCTGACGAAAAAATCTCGTTGGAAACCAAAAAAGTAGAGGAAAACGAAGATTTCGATGAGGAAATTTTGCACATGCGCCAAATGTTGAAACAAAAATTGGTAGATTTAGATTTGTCTGTCCGTGCTTTGAATTGCTTGAAAGCAGCCGATGTGGAAACTCTTGGACAATTGGTTGCTTATCACCGCAACGATTTATTGAAATTCCGCAATTTCGGGAAAAAATCGCTTACAGAGTTGGACGAAAAATTAGAAAGCATGAATTTGACTTTCGGAATGGATATTTCTAAATATAAATTGGATAAAGAATAACGAAAAAATGAGACATAATAAAAAAATTAATCATTTAAGCCGTAAATCGGCTCACAGAAAAGCAATGTTGGCGAATATGGCATGTTCGTTGATTGCGCACAAACGCATTGCTACTACTGTGCCAAAAGCAAAAGCATTGCGCGTGTACGTTGAGCCGCTTTTAACTAAATCGAAAGAGGATACAACCAATTCGCGCCGTCAAGTATTTGCTTTGCTTCAAAACAAGGAAGCTGTAACTGAGTTGTTCCGCGAAATTTCCGTGAAAATTGCCGACCGTCCGGGAGGTTACACACGCATCCTTCGCACAGGTTTCCGCTTGGGCGACAATGCCGAAATGTGTATCATCGAGCTGGTAGATTACAACGAAAATATGCTGAAAGAAAAATCTGCTAAGAAAACACGTCGTACGCGTCGTGCAGGCGGTGCAAAATCGGAAGTTGCTCCGGCAAAAGAAACCGCCAAAGCAGAAAAAACTCCAAAAGCAGAGGAAGCTGTTGCAGAAGAAGTTGTAGAGGTCGTAGAGGAAACTCCACAAGTAGAGGAAGCCGTTGTTGAGGCTACCGAAGTTGTAGAGGAAGCACCGCAAGCAGAGGAAGTTGTTGAAGTTGCAGAAGCACCGCAAGCAGAGGAAGTTGTTGAGGAAACTCCCGCTGAGGAAAAACCAAAAGCAGAATAAGAAGTTTTTATTTTTTGTGAATATGTGAAAAAGCGAGATAAAAGGATTTATCTCGCTTTTTTGTTTTTTTGAGGCAAAACGATTATTCATTATCAGTTCTTGATTAAATTATTCAAATAATTTCGTACCTTTGCAAAAAAGAAAATTATGACAACTATAACATTAGAATACAATTCACGTGCAAAGGGTGTGCAAAACATTCTTGACGGACTGTTAGCGTTGGGCATATTCAAAGTAAAGTCTGACAAAACGGAAACGTACAATTCGGATTTTGTAAAAATGATTAAAGAGGTTGATACTGAGCCGAAAAAAGCAATGTCGCTTGACGAAATAAAAGAGCGGTTAGGCGTATGAAATACACACTTGAATTGTCGCAGAAAGCGATAAAAGACCTTGATTTTTTTCGCAAAACAGGCTCGCGCAAATTAGTTGATAAAATTGTTGTTTTGTTTTCGGAATTGGAACTCCACCCAAGAACAGGAACGGGCAAACCGAAGCAACTCGCAGGAGATTTATCGGGCTATTGGTCAAGACGAATTGACCAAAAACACAGAATGATATATAAGATAATGGAAAATGTCGTAAGCGTTGAAGTTTTGAGTTTACAAGGACATTATTCCGATAAATAGTTCAAAAACAAAAAAATATGATATAATAACCGTGCCGAAAAGCACAATTTAAAACGTAAAAATTAGCGTTTTGCTAAATTCTTGTCGCTGAAATCTGAGAAATTTCAAAAGTTATACAAGAGTAAGTGTAAACGTTCGCAGAAATGCGGACTTGCTTATTTTGTATAACAGGTAATTCTCAGAACCTCAGTGGCGGATATTTAAGTCCGCTTTTTTTGTGTCCGAAAATTAAATAACAACCAAACTAATAACAATTACTAATTATTTGAAAATAAAAAAATGAAAATGAAAAATTTAAAAGTTTTTGCAATGCTTCCGCTGATAATGTTCAGCTTTGGGAAGTTGAGTTCACAAGTAACAATCGGCAGTTCAAATCCGCCAAGTCCATGGTCTTTGCTCGATTTGGATAATCCCGCAGACACAGACCGCCATCG
>Ga0131853_10025201_pt1 | contig 10720 bp, 1 predicted proteins | sample TergutLab28metaG_FD_92764 | JGI IMG/M metagenome (GOLD analysis project Ga0131853, IMG submission 92764) | Labiotermes labralis P1 segment gut microbial communities from Petit-Saut dam, French Guiana - Lab288 P1 (version 2) (version 2) | ecosystem: Host-associated > Arthropoda: Insects >... | reverse complement strand
TTTATTCTTGTTGCTTGTTGGCAAGAAGAAGAAACATCACCAGAGCTAATTTACGTACTTACATTTACTGATGTGGCAGAGCCGTGGCGTAACGTTTTGTTACGCCACGGCTCTTGCTTTACATGCCAACGTGGACTTCTTTCAAAAAATGTGAACGGCCAAATCTTAGTTAATCGTTCCAGGCTCTATGCGGCATTGGCAGGACTTAGTCAACCTTGAAAAAAGACATAATTACAAGTGGGGTCTGTAGCTGTATATAGATAACGACAAAAGTTATATGTTAATGAAATAATATAGAAAATGACAAAAACAACCATACATCTAAAACATTGCAATGAAAAATATTAAAAAAACACTTGACAGTTATCTTAGGTTATGTTATACTAATTAAATGGATTTTATCTGTGTTTTAATGGCTGCTTATGATCTTATTGTATATCACGGAATACTTAGCTGCACTTTTGAGAATCTTATTGTGCAATAAACTTGCCTTATGTTATAAACATTCACTTATGCCTTTGCCTAAAAACTGTTTAATTGGAGACTAATAATGAGACCTAGATACATAAAAGCTAAAAATTTGCGAAAACGCTGGTTTGGTCGAAAGGCAATATGTCTTTTGGCGTTTGCAATCGCTTTCGTTTTTATTATTAATGCTGTTCTGTTCATACGTGATATCGGTGATACCTTTGGCTACACGGATGAGCCTATAATTGATGACGTTCGGTCATGGGGATGGCATCTTGAAAATGATAGCATTGCCGAAGGATTTACGCGTCAGCATGACGAGTATTCTTTTGACCCGTATTTTAGTCATGAAAACGATTATAATTATACGTTTTATCCAGGCGAAAGTTTCAATTTCAACATAGATCTGAATTTAGATGCCGAGGATTTTCTCAGGCAGCTGCCATTTGACGAATTCGCAAGCATTACTCCGTTCACAGAAGAGCTTAGCCATGACTTTTTAGCGCCTGTAATCGCTATGATCCCGGGAGTAGTTGTTGATTGGGCTGATCCTCTTGCGGCGATTGAAGAGGTTATGTTGGTGTTGTTTGACGTACTGACTCAGCAAGCGCTGAATGGGCACACCAATTTCTACAATGCGATATATGACGCGCTTTTCATAGCGTTGCGTGCAGAACTGCTTGAGATTCGGCGGGATATTGACACACTTTTGGGGACAGGATCATCCTCAACCCGGAATAATAGGTTGGTGAACAACCTGAATGCCCGCCTAAATGGTCTGCCCGCAAGAATTATTAACAACACTCTAAACGTCATTATGGATGATGTTTTTGGTGCAATTGATGAATATCACCCGGAACTTTTGGGGCGAACGGGGCTTATATTTAATACGGCGCACTATACTTTTCCATATGTGCGCACTAGACTGAACCAAAATTTTAACCATTTGCTCAACGGGACGACTTTGTTGGGTGTTGGACAGAGTTCGCAAACGATCCGAAACAGATTGCTGACAGTAACGGGCACAGGAACCGGTATGCAAGTAACAGCCGCATCGATTGGCGGTGCGCTGGGGCCATATGTCTATGCGATTGTAAGCTATCAGCAACCGCGCCCGCATAGACCAACGCGCAGCTACTCTGTAGCGCAACGCCGGGCCAGACTTATTGCGATCAACAATGCTTTAAGTGCAGCCTCGATCGACCAAGCGTTAAGCAGAAGCATGACAGGCTGGATCATGAGCCGTTTAGACCTTCAACCATTTGTTGTGTCCTCTTGGCAAGAGTTGAGAGCAGCTGTGAACGATATAAATGTTGTGCCTCATGATGGGACACCTGTTACGCTTTATATCGCTGCCGTTGATGTGAATGCGGGCATACAAGGCGTGACATCAGGGACAGCTGCCGCTAATTTAGGCCCGTATGTTGACTGGGTTAACGGACGACAAGGGTTTACAACCGGTGCCGGCACTGCTATGCAGGCCGGTGCTGCCGCAACCGGTTGGGTTATCGCACTTCACGCCGGTCAAAATGTTACACTTCGAAATTACGCCTTTGTTGATGAGTGCGGCTGTCCCGCTTGCGCGGCCAATGGCGGCTATCGCATTGACTGTCAAGTTAATCTTCCGGCAGTTATTATCCAAAACTCCAATAACGGGACACTGGCGCAGAGAAGGCATTTCAGCATGCCTTCCAATACATTCTTGACACTAGATAATGTAGTGTTGATGAGAACAGGCACGGGCGTCGGCTCGGCAGCGAGTGCAGGTGGTACTTCGCGTTTTGCTGGAGGTGGCGTTACCGGTTTGCCCACGGGTGCTGCGGCGGTGGCACGAGAAGAAAACCCTGATACCAGAAGAGTGCATTTTGAAAACGGCGGTAGAATCCTTGTGGGCCCGGTAACCGCTCAATCTCAAATGCATCATGGCGGCAATGCCGCAAATCAAAATGCTACGGCAATCAACGGTGCGGGTCCGCAGGATGCTAATGGCGTTCCGATTTCTCTTGGCATCGGAGGCACGATTACCGGATTGAATGTAGGAACAGCTGCAACATGGTCTGCGTCCGGTACTACGACAGCCCACGCATTTGCAACCAATCCAAATGGTTCAGATATATGGCTCAACGGCACCCGAGGTCTTATATTCAGCGGCAATACCACCGCGGCCACGACCAGTGTGCAGCAGCATAGTGTGAACGGTGTCGGCAAAAACATTGTTCTGACCAGCTACAACCCGAATGTAACACTGGAAAACCGCGCAAGAATTTTGGATAATCGGACGCTGAACAGTGGACGTAGAACTTGGCAAGTTAACGGCGACGCGGCACGCTTTTCCTTTGAAAACGTTATAATAGACAGCACCACCAATCCCATGCGGATTATTGGCGGTGTTTCGGTGCCGGGTGCGAACGCACAGGTAAATCTCTTTTTTGGTGCCACCATAAGTCGTATTAGCACAGGAGACAGCGGCGCGATTCAAAATACATCGACTTCTGTTGTGAATATGTTCTGCGGTGCCGAACTGCTCAACAACCGTGCCGGTGCGGGATCGGGCGCGATTATCGTCGGGTATGTTAATCCCCCGGCCAATGCAGCAAATGACAGCAGGGCTGTGTTTAATATGCACGGCGGGCTTATTGCCGACAACATCAATCAATATCCCGTGAGTTTTGCCGGCGGTGGTCAAATCAACAACAACAACCATAGAGGTTTAGGTGGCGGTGTGCTGATGGGGCAGGGTAATAATGTCTTTAATATGCACGGCGGCGAAATTCGTAATAATCAAACTAGATTTACCAGTCTGACGGGTACGGGTGACGCGGCTGTTTACACGCGACGCAGCTCTTCTTCGGGCGGTGGCGTGGCAATTGATGGCAATAGCACATTCAATTGGTTCGGCGGTCGGATTCACAGCAATCGTGCCAATAACGGTGGTGCTATCGCCATTATCGGAGCCCCAAGAACAGCGGCGCGCCCCAATATTACAGCTGAAGTCAATATTGACCTGCAGGATTGGGGGGCACCGGAGTGGGCGCACTTGGACCAAATTGATCCCGAACGACCTTACATCCCTGTGTTTACAGGCAATCACGTTGCGGGTAACGGCGGATTCCTGGTTATGACTCATGCAGGTGTTGGCAGACTCAATATTGTCGGTGAAGCGATAATTCGGGGTAATACCGCAGGAACTGTATTTGAAACGCTCAATTTTGACGGAAATAGTTCTACGCAAGCGCAACTGGACGCAATACCCAGGGGGCATGGCGGTGCGATTGCTATGACCGGTGGCGGACAGCTGCATGTGGATGGCGCTCTGCTTCAAAGCAATGAGGCTAGAAATACCGGTGGCGGAGCGGCGGTAGCCAGCACAGGCTCAATTCATATATTATCTGATACTGTTTTGGAAGATAATCGAGCCGGAATCAGTGTATGGGAGCTGCAGGGCAGCAATATCGTGGAAACACCGGAACGTATTGTAAATGCTGCAGGTAATGGCGGCGGTGCGTCTGTAACCCTTCAAACCGGCAGTTTGGTGATTGCAAGTAACGCGATTATACGGGACAATACTGCTCAGCAGCATGGCGGTGGCTTATTCTCTGCGTCTAATGATTCGGTTATATTGGATGAAACCATGCAGATTTACGGCAACGAGGCGCGTACAGGTCATGGCGGCGGCATATACATGGGCGGCAATGGGCTGCTAACCATGATATATGGATCAATCCACAGCAACAGAGCACCCAATGGAGATGGCGGTGCGATCTACAGATCCCGCCCAGCCACCGGCACAAACACAGCCGGTGCAAATGTTATTCTAAACGGCGGAATCATTAGAGATAATACAGCTCGAAGAGGTGCCGGCATATTCTTTAATGCTAACCATAATGCCGGAACGGGTGCTCCCGCCAGCCCGCATGTGAATAATACGCTGACTATAGGTGGCATGTACAATACAGGTACTGCTGCGGCTCCTGTGTGGGAGATGGGAACTGCACTAAATGCAAATGGGCAGGTAATTCCGCCCGGAGTACCCGGCGGAACAGCGGCGCAGACAGCTCCGATGCCGGCAGGAACTACCTTGCGGAGAGACATATTCGGTATCACTATTGAGAACAATATGGCTGAGTATGATGGCGGCGGCATATTTATGAACACGGGCGAACTCTTTATCAACAATGGAGCAGTTAATAACAACCGTGCCCGGAATGGCGGAGGAGTGTATTTTAGGGCCACTACCGCGAATCCGCCGCGCTTTACAATGGCAGGACAGCAAGCATTGATAGGAAATATTCCGCATCCCGGCGGAGTTATTGCGAGGAATGAAGCAACGGCGTCCGGCGGTGGAGTGTTTGTAAGCAATCTTGAGGCTCCTGCCACTCATGCAAGTACATTTACCATGCAAAATGGAATCATTAATGATAACTTATCGGCAACCAGCGGCGGCGGCATTTATGTTGGAGGTCGGTCACACTTTAACTTAGCCGGAGGTAGTGTGGGGAGTGAAATTACCCGCATTATTTACGGTGCGATGGATGATCCGATTCCTTATGATGCTCAGCTTGTGTACAATCGCGACCCTGTCACAGGTGAGTTTATATTTACAAATCCGGGTACAGGTGCGTCCGCATCCGGTCCTTCCATGAAGGACAGTGACGGCAACTGGATAAGGGAATTTGTTCGTGACGTAAACGGCAATATTATATTTGACGAGGACCCGAACACAGGGGAGCTTATACCAAGACTGGGTGACTATATATTCGCATCGTTTACCTATGAGGTTTTCTCGGGTAATATGGCAGGATTCCAGCTGGATGCAATCGGTGAGCCGGAGGAAGTGGCCCCCGACGCCCGGGGCGGAGGAGTATATTTTAATTCGAGCGGAATATTTAACTTGACCGGCATCAACCCGGTTGACCCAGGCGGTGCTGTTGAAAACAATATATCCACTGGACATGGCGGCGGTGTGTTTGTGACCGACGTGAGTCCTAATACACAGTTCAATCTGGTTAGGGGTACATTTAGAAACAACCATGCGATAAATGGATCTGGCGGCGGCATCTATATGGGTGTTGGCAATTTAAGTGTGGGAGAACATATCAACATTATGGACAACAGTGCCGGCGGACACGGCGGCGGCGTGTTTTTCGCATCTAACGGATCCGTTGGTATTGCAGATGGCGGGATTAGTTCTAATATTGCCGGTGGACATGGCGGCGGCGTGTATATTGCTAACAATATCGACTTCAACATGACCGGCGGTACGATAGGCGGAGAAAGGGAAGTACCAACCACCCTTGACACTACGTTTACAGCTGATATAAGAGAGAAGTGGGTTACAATAAATGAAGGTACAGACGATGAGGAGGACGTGCCTGTGTTTGTTGTTGCTTCTGATATTATGTATACAATTGAAGACTTGCTGTTTGGTGGCAACATGGCCGGTTTTATCACAAGAGAAGTAGAAATAGACGGTTTGACCCAGAGGAGAATTTTCAATAATCCTGATCCCGAATATGCGCAGGCCAGCGGTGGCGGATTATATCTCAGAAGCGTATCCGGGGCAACTGCAACATTTAACATGACCGGCGGCAGTGTCGAGAATAACATAGCCCGCGGACATGGTGGCGGTGTGTATATTCCGGCTAATGTTACGATGGAGAGCATGACGAATGCCGATATCAGCTTCAATCGAGCTGGATTCGGCGTGCGTGATGAGGCAGAAATCCTGTATGGCGCAGGCAGTTATAGGGACGCTGGTTGCGGGAATACCAATTGCAGGGATTATTTTTGTCAAGACAGAAATATAGTTCCATCTAATCCTGACAGTCACGGTGGCGGCATATATCTTAGTCCTGTCGGAGCAGTGGCAGCGGGTAATTTTGATATGTATGACAGCTCTGTCAGTTATAACATAGCTCATGGTCATGGCGGCAGTATATGGATTGACCGTGTATCTGACTTTGTTATGCGTGGTAATAGTGCTATCAACGGTAATGAAACTATTACCGGAAACGGCGGCGGTGTATTCTTCGTACCCACCGCCGGCGGTGCTGGAACCTTTATTATGGAGAGCGGTACCATTGATGGTAATCGCGCCCGCAGCCCAGACCCTGACTACGGCAAAGGCGGCGGTGTGTATATCAGCGAAGGCATTACATTTAGAATGCCGGCCAGTGATGTTATAAGGACTATCAATCACAATGAGGCTAGGCTGGGCGGCGGAATATTCGTGACATCCGGCGGTGTGCTTGACATCGAAAATAATCTAAATCCTGATGTGCGGCCGGATAATATTCAAATCAATCACAATAGAGCGCTGCAATCCGGCGGTGGGATATACTTTGAGCAGAATAATGACTTTACTATGCGTTACGGTATATCTATTAACTATAACTTGGCTCTTGGTGGGTCCGGCGGTGGAGTGTTTTTTGCCCCCGATAGCAATAGCAGCTTTACTATGGTGAGTGGACGAATTAATGGAAATATGTCCTACAGTCATGGTGGCGGTCTGTTTATTCCGGCGGGCGTCAATATCATCGGTCACACGGTAGGGAGCACTCTTGCAGCCAATGGTTCGCAACTGCGCACGCAGATCAATGGCAATCGTGCCGGGTTTACTCTGTCAGAACCTGCAATTGATATTAAGGTTACAGAGCAAATCGTCGGTGAAATTGACGGTATGGATATAATCCGCAGGACACTTGATACATTCATTAACCGGGCCGATATTATCGTTGGTGATGTAAATGCCATGGGCGGAGGAATCTATTTGGCATCTACCGGTGCGACATCATCTGTCAACCCATTTAGAATTAGTCAAAGCTCCATAAGCGGCAATGCCTCTACCGGGTCCGGTGGCGGCATATGGATAGATCGAAACCTAGGGTTTAATTTAGATGCAATCAGTGAAATTAGCGGCAATACAGCAGGAGTAGGCCTGGATGGTAAAACTATTGTTAATCCACAAGCCGACGGCGGTGGTGTGCATTTTACAACAGTGGGTGCTGCACCCAGTACATTCACAATGGCGGACGGGGCCGGGGTCGGTGCGCGCGATGTGCCCGTGGTCATTGAGAGAGAAGAAATTGAAGATGTTATTACCATCATTCCGGGGAGACCCGGTAGACCCGCGATAGGTGATAGACCTGCGCAAATGTCCAGACAAAGACAAATCATCGTTGATAGAGTGGTAACGACCACAAGAGAAGCCGTGGGCGGTAATCGCGCAGCACGGCATGGCGGTGGCGTGTATTTTGGTCCTGTCGGCAATGGTGTGTTTGAAATGGAGGGCGGCTTAGGGCCAACATTCTTCGGCAATGAAGCAATGTTGGGTCATGGCGGCGGCTTGCATTTTGCTCCACGCAGTGCAGGGATAAGTAAGTTTGACATGAGAGTGGGAACCATTGGAGCTGATGCTCCGGCGGTCAGAAGCGTTATTACCTATACAACCAATCGGAGCATTGCTGTCAATAGAATGCCGGGGATGCTTGACGTGGATGTATATGACCCGTCAGAAGTGCATGAAAATATTGCGGTTGGTGTTACTGATGGAGCCGCAGTTAACATGGAACTCTGCAGAAGAAACATAGCCGACAATGGTGGCGGCGTATATTTTAATCCTGCCGGCAACGATAGTAAAATTAGTATCTGCAGTGATGCAGCTATTGAATATAATGTGGCAAGGATATCAGCAGGAAGTTCCAGTGTAGCAGCTACATCCGGCAGCGGCGGTGGATTGTATGTGAATAGAGGCATATTGATTTTGGCCGGAGGCAACATCAGCGGCAATATTGCCCAGACAAATGGCGGCGGGTTGTTTTTAGCCGCCCAAGCGGCGTTGCAAGATGATACTATCATTGATACTCAAATTGATAATAACATGGCAGGCTTTATACTTAACAGCGGCGTTGCAATCCGCAGCGCGCGTGATGGATTTGGCGGCGGTGTTTATTTTGAAGTAACCGAATCTGATGCTCAGGAGACTTTGATTATTGGCGGCGATAGCGAAATCAGCGGTAACGAGGCCGGCGGCGACGGTGGCGGTATATGGCTGGTCCGCTTTGATGAAGTTATTTTGAATAACAACGTTGAAATAAATGAGAATGCAGCCGGAAGATATGGTGGCGGAATATTTTTTGCGCCTGGGAGCGGAACACTTACGATAAATAACAATGTGACCATAAATGGGAATGCATCTGCGCAAGATGGCGGCGGAGTGTATCTGGGTTCCGGTGAGTTGGTTATAAATGATGGATTGATCAATGACAATACAGCGGAAAACCATGGTGGTGGCGTGTATATATCCGATGCTCAAGTGGTGATGAATGGCGGCACGATTGGCACAAACCAGGCGACTCGTGGCGGCGGAGTGTATTTAGCTGAGGATGGTCTGTTCACAATGGATATATATACGGGCAGTGTCAATAATGATGAGGATGTAGGTTTTTTTGCAAGAATCGGCCGAGCATTTATGGCCGCTTTCAGATTTGTTGCTTCTATATTTGACTCGGACGAATCGGATGTTTCGGATGGTGGGATTATAGATAATATATCTGAACAGCGCGGCGGCGGCGTATATATCGAAGATGGAGCTGCATTTGCGATGTTGGATGGCAGAGTGAGTGGCAACATATCCGAGCAAGATGGCGGTGGAATCTATGTCGAATTTGCCGGTTCTGTTATCTTAGAGGCAGGATACATGACGGACAACAGTGCGATAGAGGGTGACGGTGGTGCGATATTTACCGATAATCATGAGTATATCAATCCGTTGTCTGTAGATGGCATCGGCGCAGCGCTATATTATCGGAATCTTAATATATCTTTGGATATCACATTTGATGGCAATTCGGCGTGGTCATCGTTTTCTCCGCCTGTAAATGCCCTAACAACTGGCATTCCGGATAGTTCGCAAAGTATTAATATGCATCCGCTCAATAACTACGACATCAACTTTATGCCTGAAGTGCTGCTGCTTAGGTTCTTTAAAACTGATATGGACATCTACACTAATCCAAATGATGCGGAGTTTCTCTACTACGCGCTATTCCATTTGTATGATTCTAATAATATGCTTGTGGCTACACAGCATAGTGATTCAAACGGTTTGGTTTTTTTCACATATGAATTCTCTATGAATGTCCAATATCGCTTAATCGAACAATCTGCTCCTGAAGGGTATGTCCGGCCGACTGGATACTGGATTATTACAATTGATGAATTTGGGACAAAGACCATTGTTGAACAAGGGGGGAATCACGCATTTGAGGATATAGATGGTGCACTGCATGTGGGCAATGAGCGGATATATGTAGATTTTGAACTCCATAAAACCGGCCAAAATATCTACGACGTGCCGCAATGGGGGGATGCCAATTGGATTGATTCGCAGTTGCGCCAGGGGGCACACTTCTCATTGTTCCTCTATACAGGTACGGGGGAGCCGGCTTGCGGTGTCATTACCGATACGATGATTGCCGCCGGAACTTGGATATACGTAGACAGCGATATCAGCAGCGGCGTCATTGATTCGCCGATGACGTTTGAGCTAATCCCCGGCAGGCATTATCATCTTATAGAAACAACACCACCGACAGGGTATATTCTGCCATTAGGTGAATGGCGGATTATTGCAATTATTCGTGATAGCGATGAGGAGGCAGGCTTTCGTATTAGATATCAAGGAGATTCAACTGTCCCGGCCTTTGTCAATATTATATTGCCGGGAGGCACTTCAAATCCGCAGGATGAAGATTACAATGCCCATTTTGGTGGCACCTTCTTTGTCGGCAATCGTCCTATACTCATCTTGCCCATGTCCGGTGCTGCCGGAGCCGCGTGGCTACTTATGGTCGCCGGATTGCTATTGATATTAACCGCCTTTGGTTTTGCAATTTGGCGCATTAAGAAGTCGGCACGAGGTTATATGGGGGGAATCAAGCTATGAAAAAGATTGCAATTATATGTATTCTCTCATAACCGTCCTCGCCTTGCTTTTGGCTGCTGTATCCAGGATGAACTAGCACTGAGTTTGGAAAAAAATCAAAACGCTGAAACCTGCCGCGCCCCCTGTCAAGTAGACAAGCGAAAAGTAAAAATATGGGTGAGTGAAATGAGTTATCGCTACGCCGTCGTCAATTGGCGTCGCAATTCAAGCGGTGCAAGCCAGCCGAGCTTTTCTTGATAGCGATGGTTGTTGTAGAATAGGATATACTCATCAATGGCAGATTTAAGGCTGGCGTAATTCGGAAAC
>Ga0131853_10025200_pt1 | contig 10720 bp, 2 predicted proteins | sample TergutLab28metaG_FD_92764 | JGI IMG/M metagenome (GOLD analysis project Ga0131853, IMG submission 92764) | Labiotermes labralis P1 segment gut microbial communities from Petit-Saut dam, French Guiana - Lab288 P1 (version 2) (version 2) | ecosystem: Host-associated > Arthropoda: Insects >... | reverse complement strand
GGAAAGGGGCCCCCCTGGGGGGAGACGCCCGCCTCCAGAGACTTTCCCAACACATCTTCCAGGGGCCCCAATTTTGGGGCCCCCCCCCCCCCCGAGACTCCCTCCACGGAGCCTCTTCAGAAAGAGACGATCTATCCCCAGAGCCCCCTTCATCCAGCTCTCAAAGTCCCCGGTAGACGAGCCCTCCTCCAGGTTCCCCAAACGGGGCCCCTATGGAAAGAGATGCCCGTCTCCAGATCCTTTTCTACATATCCTTCAGGGTCCCCAGAAAGGGAGCCCTCCCTCTAGGTTCCCTTCACAGAGCTTCCACAGAGAGAGACACTCCAACTCCAGAGCCCCTTTCAACCACATCTCAAAGTCCCCGGTAGATTAGCCCACTCCAGGTTACGCAGCTGAGCCCCCATGAAGAGAGATGCCCATACCCAGAGCCTTCCTTTCATAACGACCAGGGCCCTTGGCAAAGGAGCACCCCCCCTGCCCTTCCAGGTTCTTCTAACACAGCTCTCACAGAGAAATATGCCAATTTTCCAGATCCCCCTTTCAACTACCTCTGAGCTCCCGGTGAACGAACTTCCATGTTACTTAACAGGGTCCCTGTGGAGAAAGGTGCCCGTCTCCAGAGCCTTCACAAGGCCCCGGTAGACAGGCCCCCTACTAAATTCCCCAACGGGGCCCCCACGCAGTATGATGTCCGTCCCCTGAGCCCTCCTCGCCATGTCCTCCCGGATCGCCAGAAAGGAGCCCCCTTAACAGAGCTCCCACAAAGAGAGATGTTCCCTTTCAGGAGCTCTCCAACTATATCTTAAAATTCCCAGTCAACGGACTCCGCAGGTTCTCCAAAGGGCCCCTACGGAGAGAGACGCTCTTCTCCAGAATTTTCTTTTACGCCTTTCCCTGAAAGTCTCCGGTAAATGAGCCCCCCCCCTCCACGTTCCCTAACAGGGTTCCTATGGAGAGAGAAGCTTCATCTCCAGAGCCAATGGTTCATTCATTCATGTCTGTCAGAGTCCCCAATAAGGAGCCCTCCCACGAAAAACGGGGAAAACATTTGGTCACGGTCTACGGAGCCCCACGTGAACGGAAGGCCTACATTCAATGGGGTGCGGTCTGGCAACCCAAGGGGATCGTTTATGACACTACAATCTCTACTTCAGTGCCATGCAGCCTTCAGCACGATACCTTCCACCTTGCCTTGCGTAGACCAGAGCCCCGTTAGCCAGCGTGTGTCGTATCAACCCTCATCAGGGTATACCCTCCACAACTGTTACCACCTCCCACGTGAACCAGGGTAGAGTAGAGCACGAATCCACAATACCCCGAGGTAAGGATGAGGGGCTGGATTTATGGGAGGCAAGACAGAATGAAGGATAGAAGTGACGGGAAGACGATGTAAGAAGCTACTAGATGACCTTAAGGAAAAGGGAGGACACTAGAAACTGAAAAAGGAAACATTAGATTGCACTCTGTGGAGAGGCTACAGACCTGTCGTAAGAAAGACTACATGAATAAATGAATAAAAGGATGAATGAATTTTAGTAGGTTACAAAATTAAAATTAAAGAACGGACCTAGAAGTTCACTAGAAAGGAATTTATTTGATTCACTGGTTCAACAGACGCGCTGGAGGCGAATGTATTCGTTTCGGGAAAAACAGGTTGTGTAGTCCTACATACATGTTACCATCGGACCACTGCACAATAACGAACCTTATCATCCCATCTACAATCATGTGTCCGAAGTGGTCTCTTCCCTATAGCGATTCTGAATAAATCTTGTATGAATTTCTGGTCTTCTGGTTTTTGGTTCGACTGGATAAAAAAAATGGTAACGCGATCAAAGTTTGAGGTTCATCGTGCAGTTTCCTCCCTCCTCTTCTCAAACAAATCAGAAGCAATTTAGGCGACTTTATATCAACTTTACGTCAAATCCCTGCGCCCTGCCGATAACCACGAGCGGCCGTGGAAGAGAGGAAGTGTATTTGTATCGTACAAAAGTGTTACCAAATATACTAGTTACGCAAATGGAGACAGTCTTTGCGTATTGCAGGGGCGATGAAATACACGTACATCAGTGTTTACAATGAAAATGGAACCAAAGTCATTACCGTCTTTAAAAGTTACTGGAACCACTCAGAGCCAGGAAGATAAAGAGGCGGTAAGTCACACTTGAGTCTTAAAGACATTCTGCAGGTAGGCAAAAAAAAAATGCAAACAGAAAATCGATTAGATCATAAAACTTCGAAGACTGTGACTGAGAATTGCTCTCTGTAAAGGGTCCACAACACTGAGTGCTTTCCTTGTCTGAAGAAGGAAGCAGAGCCGGCTTCCGAAACGTCGTGCTTCATGAAAATTTAGAAGATGCACAGTGTCCAAAAAAAATTAGATTATTTCAGTGAGTCATATACCATCGTCAGAGCGCTATACGGTTGATTTGCAATTCAGCATTCACAATATCTAATTTGATGGCTCGCATCACCGCCTGACACTAAACCCCACATCCGAAAAAAAAAATACTAATGCGCCGTCCTTGCAACAAGAAACTTTAAATCATGTTTTGAGGTGTGAAAAACATGTAAAGGGTAGGGTCTATTCATGAACTAAGTTCCTATCACACGGAAGAGCGCCGTCTCTATTAAAAAAAAAAAAACAAGGATTAAAGCTATTTTGGAAGACAAATGCAGTGTATTCTGATAATCACTGGTAATCCATACATGCAGCCTGTGGATAACACAAAGGTGTTTCAATGTCGAAACAGATAATACGAACCCTACAGGAACAAATGTGCTGTAAAGCGTTATACTATTTGTGTATCGTTTACAACGGTGCAATGTCATTCCACTGATTCGAAAACGATCACACAAACAATAAACATTTAACTTGTCACAAGGGTGACATGAAACTAAAAACAAAGTCACTAGTACTGCGAAATAACTAACCAGAATGGCGGTCGATTAATTTAATTTGCACAGTTAATGCACTGGCGGTAGTTGAAATTACACAATTTATGCTGCCGTAACTGTTGAAACTACAGGTATGTGGCTTGGACGGATTTACGAATTAACAACTAAAAACCCATCAAAATAAAGACAAATTTATGATACCAATTCGGTATAATGGTTGAAACAGCAGAGAACTGATGATCTCCTGTTCGTAAAAATGTTTCCGGTGCTAATGAACGTTGTAAAAGGCCAAGACCCGATATAAAAAAACCGGAAGTGATATCCACATACTGTCATCTCCAATTCTCCAATTTACTAAGAAGCAGGCCGTGAAGAGAAAATATAAAACATTAGTAACAAACCGCCGAATACTGACAAACGTCTTATAGAAATTTGGAAGAAGTTTTATATTTATTATTGCAACGGTTTTTAAGTAAGCTAACGGTTTTATCAGTATGCCTTATTTCTAGTTTACTGGGCAGCTTAAAACTCCGGCGATGTATTCATAGATCACACAATATTTATGAACATTAAGACTCAATATGATCTGTTATAATAAACAGTATAAGATATATATCTCCGGTATACTCGGATACAACACGTTTAAACACACTGCATAAATTATGATCCCATAATGCACGGTTAAGAAATAAGAATCTGAAGCCGTGATAACCCTAATGAACATAAAAAGCATAATTTGGTCGGGAATTCTGAAAGGTAAAAGCAATAAAAGAAGGTAACAAGACGATCTGAAAATACAGATCACAAACAGTTTGTATTCCCCCGAAAAAGGTAAAGTGATCCCGTTACAGGCCCGGTGTGGCCCAGAGGGTGGGTAGAGGTATAGCTCTACTCTTCCGTGACCGCGGCACTAGAAGGGGGTGAGTGGTCAGCGGCACGCCCCGGCCGCACTTTACACCCGGGATAGAGCCGGTACCCATTGTACAGGAGGCTGGGTGGGCCCTAGGGCCGGTCTGGACGGGCGGAAAATCTCGTCCCCACCGGGATTCAATACCGGACCGTCCAGCCCGTAGCCAGTCGCTATACCGACTGAGCTACCAGGCCCATTGTTCCCTGAAAAAGAAAAGGCAAATTAAGAAACGCCGAAAGATAGAAGGTGTGTCGGCAGGCTCACAAAAATATGGCCAGATTAATCATGAACAGGCTACACGTTTAATCAGTATAGAAAAAAAAAAGAATTCTGAACGGCAGAGACTACTTTCAAGACCTATACGTAGGCGGGAGGATAATTTCAAATAGGGTCTTTACGAAATAAAGTAATAGGGATTGGGATTGGAGTGGATTATCTGGTTCATAACGGGACCAACTGCGGTTTCTTTGGAACACGTTAATGAACATTGAGCAGCTGAGCGATCGTCAGCTTCTCAAGCAGGACTCTGCTCCACAGAGCTGTTAACCGATCTTAAGCCCTTCGAACTGTTGTATATGGCTGAGGTATTTGTCCAAGTTCCTTCCCAAGGACTTGCTTATACACGTATATGCCATAGGCGTTTATTGATGAAATTCAACATCTATCAGCTCTTCTGCTGCGCAATTGACCACAGCGCGGTCAGATCATTCCCCAAGACAGCGGTGAGGTACTAAATTGCTACAGACAGATATACTATCAATTCCCACCTATTGCCATGGAAATTTTTTTCTACGTTTAGGCCTACGCTAGTTCAACTTGTATTTCAAACATCCCTCTGCCACAATTTAATCACCAGCACCTTCCACCTCCGTCCGGACACAACATATAATAGGGTACTATTAGGTTTGGTGCTTAAAATAAATCGCATTCCCTAGAAGCCTTCAAATGTTCACAAGATCATAATGCTGATAAATGCCCGTCCCCCAGAACTCAAAGTGCTCTCCATGAAGCTGAAAACATATTCAACATACACAAAATGGGACTTCATGTCATCAAAAGTAAATCTTCAAGAAAATAAATGCGCAGCTCGCCTGAAGGCTATTTATTACTTCCTGGCCTAACTACAACAACGTTCGTAAAGTTGAAAAAGTTACAGATCTATCTTCACACGTAATACCAGAATTTCACGCAAATGATGCTCATGCGATTGCGTTTGGGATTAAAGAAAGAAAGCATTAAAAATACTGAGTTAGTGTTAACTTCAGATTACAGTGTGTTCATGTCGACTTCCAGAGTGTCGCTCAACGTTTTTGGATTTTTTACCGGTGAACCAACGGCACTGGAACTCGTTCTATACAGGCATCCTTTCCCCTTTAACAAAATTAGGCTTTCAGTATACTAAGGTAAAGTTGTAAAATTTCGATCATCGCAGGCAGAGCATACCTTAATGAGTAAAACACACGAGCAAGAATAGTGATGACACATATGACGTGTCCGATACCACCTTAACGAATATGTCCAATTAATATCACACGGAAATGTTTAACAGTGTGATGATTGTGAAAATTAAAACATTCTTTAAAAATGTATAGAAACTGCATCTCAGTAGCTGAACTTATGATCACCTGCTGATACAGCTCTTTAATCACTGGCATCTACTACAAATAAACTGCTTTTCCCCCTTTAGCGCCAACGCATGTTTCGTGGTACTGGAAACATATCCAGCCACCTTGTTTCGTAGATTCACCATTACCAAAATTTAAGAAGCAAAAACCTCACTTGACTCATTCATGAGCTTACTTTAATCACTAGTCTGTTAGTTTATTAGTTAGTTTGTTTGTAAGAGGCATTCCTTACTTTGAATTTAAGCCCCTCCCCCCCACAGAATCTATTCCGAAGTGAGGTTAACCGAATATTGTATTTTTTTTCTAAATACTAGAAAATTTAAACAGATAGGGTTTCCTTGACAGTGCATGTTCAAATGATTTCTTCCCGCATGTGTAACCGCTAGCCTGCGCAATCCTGTTACATTACGTGACTATGTTGGTTATTAGAGTCGATATGGAATTTGTTAAACACTTTTCATCCGTCCAAAATTGTACCTACTGTACTAACCGAAAATGCACTTGAGGTAGGACAGAGGAAATAATCAATTAATACCAAAATGTTTCAAGCGGTACTAAAAACTGTTGCACGCACAAGCCATGTGATACTGCCGGAAAATACGGGTTCAAAAACTGTGACTCTATCCTGAAACTAACAGTCTCAATCAGCAAATAAAAATCACATTATTTTGTTAACAGAACAAACAGCTGAACAAAAGTAACCAACTTCCAATAAGAAAGCAAACTGCAGCTCTCAAACACAAAATGCTATGATGGTGAGAATAATAAAGATAATTCAACAAGCCGTCAGCATCACAACACCACAGTCGGATAAAGTACTACCAACACCATGAAGCGAGATAAATTCGTTAAGTGTAAGAATGATCGAAACTGTACCTATAACGAATACCAACTTACCCTATGCATTTCATTAGACCACAAATGTATACGGGTTTGTCACGCAGTATATGCATTACTGTCGTACGTTTATCGATGTATGAATTATACAATGATGGACGTAGGACAGATCTACATATCGGAGATGACACAAACGTTTACGATTACTTTATGCAACTGTGCAGTCACTGATCATCGGTCAGTGATGCCCGAAACACGTAGGAGTTTATACATATGAAAACATTATTGTGATTTTGGCGAAGTGTTTATGCATTTGTTGGTTCAAACTGTAACAATTGTATCACAATGCACGGAATGGGAAAAATGTAAAATTCAGATGAATGAGGTTTGAACTCAAAATTCGCAAACACAGCGAGGATACGTCACAATTGGACGGAAGATGTAACAAGCAAAGGGTTTCCACACATGCTAGGACGATGAAGAATCAGCGCTCGATTCATGCAACCTGCATATGCGATACAGGACACTGTGGATGCAGATACTAGTACGGGAATCCTTCCTTTCAGATCCATGACCTACAGAATGTTTGCGAATGTGATTCGCCGAGTTAATGACAGCGGATGAAATTCTCATCATTACCATGCAGTAATGAGCTGAACCACGAAACCGAGCAACACAATCAAATAGGACACAATGCTGTATATTATAGATCTAACAGCATTAACAGAAATTTCGGATCGTAGTACGAACTTTCGCCCCGAAACCTCTGGTCACCGTTATTCCAGCGGGACATCTCTGGCTACTTAACGTAGGCAAGTAGGGAGTCAATTTTACACCTGCGTGTCAAATGATTCAAATGATTCGTATCTAAAAGTATATCACAAGTTCCTTTTGGTTTCTGGGCAACTAATACCTTTGCAAAATCAAAATCAGGGAAAATATAGTCCGAAGCGAACACACAATTTAACAATTAAAAGAACATTCACAATGAAATCAACGGAGAAATATACATGTACATTCATACCACATAATATTCTGGTCGCGATTATATGGGCGATGAAATCTAACCCCTTGTACCTGTCATGAAAAAACAAACATTAACTGATGCATTTGTAAACAAAGCGTTAAGTAAGATATCTGCTCTCTAAGAAAGATGTAACAAATGGAACACAGGAGAACATGTTCCACAGGAAGGACAAGAATTTGCAATTTGCCATCATTACTGTCACAGAGGGCAAATAAAGGGAGCCAGCCCAGTCTTGTATCTCAGACAGAAGAAAAGAGAAACGCACGTACAACTTTGCAGGGCAACCTCTCGAGACCTAGGAATACGAGACAAACATAAGAAGAGGGTATTACATTGGAGCTCGTTTTGAAGTTCGGCAAATACCACAATCGTACGGTTCCGTAGTTATGTATGTCTTTGGATCCAAGCTAATTTATAAGCTTACCCCTTTTAAGTCGACAGGTGTTCTTGGAGTTTATCCAGGGTATGACGAAACAAATTGGAGCTTAACGGTCGCGCGTATCGGTAAGCCCATTTAAACCAAAGCGTCGTCCCCAAAAGAATACAGATTCATTATTTAAAACACCTGCGGGTCTAAAAAACGAACTTATTAGCCTTAGTAGAACGATAAGAATTACAACAAATCTTTCGAAAATTCTTGAAATATGACTGAGTTTATTTCCGAGCGCCTAGTGTGCCGAGACTGCTGTCTGTAGTGGTAAAACATTCAGCTCACCACGCACAAAGTTGCAGGTTCAAAAGATCCCTATCACTAGTCAAACACAATATTTACGAACTTTTAAACTTCTCAGAGGTCATTTCTAAGTTCCCGTCCATCGGGGGGGGGGGGGCCCCTTTTTCCTTAACCAACCAAATGCCGGTTTCCCAGAAACAAACCCAGACTGTAAAAAATTTTTATAATTTTTAAATTTCTCAGGTTTTTTTTCAAAGTTCCCGCCCAGGGGGGGGGGGGGGGCCTCTTCTTCCTAACCAGACAGAATGCCGCTTACCAGAATACAAACCAGAGCTGTATAATATATTATGCACCGTCAATACACATCATACATCAACCAAGATGCAATAATTACGATTAGGTGATATCTGGCTAAATGTTTCGGCCGTGACCGGCAATCTTCAGGCCAACTCAGAACAACAAATATTACTCAATGGGATGATCCCATTGAGTAATATTTTTACTGTACCTTAATTGTTGTTCTAAGGTTTAAGGCATCTCTTCGCACCTCCAGCATATCAAACACGATTCCTGTACCAAACGAATAGCACTCATATGAACAGAAAAAAAACACATAATTTAGTTTCAACACAAGCTTAAAAATTTACTTTCACAGCGTTACTTCGACAATTTTTTTTTTGTTATAAGTAGCCTATATGCAAATTTCAGAACTTCATACTTCGTAGAATTTCGGGTGGGTATCATCAAATGACAAAACAAACTACATTTTCACGAAACTGGTTGCACTTTCCAGAGCATAACAGGTATTGCTGCGGGAAGCAGCCTACACACGCATGTGAACATACGATTAAAGGCATAATGCAACAAATCTACAAAGTTACAAATCCGGCGAGAATAAAAATTGGAATATCATACGTTCCGTCACTACAGCGTTAGTTCTGCTCTCCCGATGTGTTAGCATAGCGACAGCATCTTAAGAAGTGATTATAAGGGTATATTATAGCCAATAATGGCTTTATCTGAGGCCACTGACATGACAACTCATACAAATTCTTTCGCCACATGGATAAGAATAAGAAAAATCTTAATATGCAGCACCTATCATTATAAATTGAATTGTTTCCATCCCGTTGTGTATAAATTCCAAGTTTTTAATTAAGTCCACCGTCTTTACACAACATATATTGTTGGCTAATGTTTAGTTAAGCAAGCTACATGTTTCAGCCTTACTTGGCCATCATCAGGTTTACAGGAGATTAGTATCAATTAAGGTATAAATGTTGGCTGTACCTATGGGATCCCATTGGTTTACATTCTCTTTGCATCTACTTAAAATTAATTATTTGGATTAAGTGACAATCACATAAAACTTTTTTACATAAAACTTTTTAAAATGTTGTATAGTTTTACCAGCGGATCGAAGCTTATACTGCAGTTGTGGCTGCGCTGGTTCCAGGTGTGTGGGAGTACTTCGTGTATATGAGGGTTAGCGCGCACAGTTGGGTTATGTGTTGTTTACTACGCAGTTTTTGTAATCTACGCCGTCTGATTAGCCAACAATATATGTTTTGTAAAGACGGTGGACTTAATGAAAAACTTGACCTATTATTATAGTTTTACGCTATTTTATGAATCTGTGAAACCTGACAACATACTGGACAAGTAAATGGACATCCCTGATATCTAGTTAGAGAATTATGCTATTAACAGTTTCTAAGAACTGGAATGGGCGTCGGAGCTTTCCTGCACAAATCAATACCCCTATAGCGCTATAAATCTTACAGGAAACAACCCGTCACGTGAAGGACCAAGCGGCTGTCCTGCCGCCCGCAATACGTGTACTGTGTATGCCGGTACATTACCGAACGTACACGGTACCAGGATGCGTAACACCACACTTGGAACTCAATAACCATTATTTCGTTATTAAGTAAGGCTATTTGCAGCATTAACTTCTGCGATATTGTTCCACCTTCTGGTAGAACATAGACTGAGGGTGTTCGAGAATAGGGTGCAGAGGAAGACATCTGGGCCCAAGAGGGACGAAGTAATAAGGGCGTTGAGGAGACTGGATACCGAGGAGCTTCATAATCTGTACTCCTCACCACATATTACTTAAATAAAGAATAATGAGATGGTCGGGGTAAGTGGCAAGTATACAAGAGAGGAAAGGAGAGGAAAGATACACACAGGGTTCTGGTGGAAACGAGTGACAAAAAAAGAGAACTCTTGGTAGGCCTAGAGGTATATGGGAAGGAATATTAAAATGGAACGTCAACAAACAGGACTGCGGGGGTTGGGGGGGGGGGCATCGACTGGATTGATGTGGTTCAGGATACGGTCGGATGGCAGGCTCTTTTTTCGGGTTCCACAAATTCGAGGAATTTCTTAACTAACTGTGGAAGTACTAAACTCTCAACAAGGACTCTGCCCCATTGAGTTTGTTAGTTATTCTGATAGACTAACATACGAGTAATTCAACAGCATACGGAGAAGGTTTAGATATTGTAATTTCCATCGGATGCTAATTCTGATACATTTCATATTAAATATAATATTCCTCTTATGCGTATTGGACCGTGCATCATCTTGATATTTGAATAATGGTTGACCAACTAGATGACACTTGGTTCAGCCTACACTCGGATATCACATCGCCAACAGACAATCCCGGTACATAACATCAGCACGCCTCAAGTCGGCCTACACAACACAACAAGTACTCGCTAGCTCCTGAAGATGGACGTATT
>Ga0131853_10025199_pt1 | contig 10720 bp, 9 predicted proteins | sample TergutLab28metaG_FD_92764 | JGI IMG/M metagenome (GOLD analysis project Ga0131853, IMG submission 92764) | Labiotermes labralis P1 segment gut microbial communities from Petit-Saut dam, French Guiana - Lab288 P1 (version 2) (version 2) | ecosystem: Host-associated > Arthropoda: Insects >... | reverse complement strand
TGAGTGGACCCCGTTCCAGACCCACTACTACTCAGAAAATCTGGTAGCGCCGGGGATCGAACCCGGGACCTCTGTATCTGTAGCCAGAAACTCTGACCACTAGACCACAGAGGCGGTCAGAACCCACACCATAACATGTATTATTTCAAATCACCTTCATATCATGTAATGGTGGTGGTGATCTCTGCCCTGATAGATGTGGCACCATGTGATTGGGTTACTGGTGCCCATTGTTTCAATACAGCATGGTGGTCTCATCTTCAAGGGTCTAAATATAAAACATGGGCATTTTGACCCTTGATTATGAGACCACCACACTTTCTTTAAAGATTAGACACCAATCACATCTCATAAAACGGAAACCTCAACAGCACTGCCAAGAAAGCTTAAATGCTGCATCAGAAAAGTTTTCTATCCAACTCCAGCCAAAAGATGCAACAAAGTGGCATGTTAACTGCATTTTAATGTGTTTTGATAAATATTCACAATACCACATGCATTTTACATGGAAATAGCAGATATTAACATGACCTATGCATGGGCCCCTCCGTACTTCACGGCACTTACTTTTTTGGCCAAAAATATGGCAACATGGAAAATGGACTAAATACGCTTGAAAACTTGTCGAACGTAACTTGTAAATGTTACCATCAGATGTACAGCAATGCACATGCATTTTGCATGCCAACATCAATGCCTTGGTGATCTCATTCTGACACGGAAGTCTGTAAAATGGAGCAGCGTTCCCATGTATGAATAATAGTACTCCAGTTTTCCATGGTATAAATTCATAGGAATGCCATATACAGGTATTTGAAGCATTGAGTAATGGTGTCATATTGTATCAAACAGTTTCAAGGTAGGTGCAGGCATTCAGAGGTGGAGGAGTACCAAATGTGGACAGACCTTCCAATAACAAATTTCACCAAAATCTTGCCAGTACCTGTGGAAATTAAACATAAAAGGACATAATCTTCCCCATACACGTTTATTAATGGACTTACTGGCCAAAGTACCCTAAACTGAGTGCATGCTTAGAGATCATATTCCTGACTCCCTAACAGTTACAGAACAAAAACCTTAAAATAGTTATAGTGCAATTCATGCACTAAAAATGTTCAAACCTATCATGTTACATTTCTACCAAACAGCAGAAACCCTATGAACAGATTCACATTAATGGCAATACACTCTCTGCATTGTACGGTGTTTCAAATTTTAAATATGTATATAACAAATGTGCCCGAAACAAAAACAAATGACATCACTGGAATTTAAAACACTGCACGAAGTGTTTGAAGAAGCAAGCATTAACCAGCAACTTTTCCAAGTATGCTCTAACCTTCTCTAACATTCTCCTCGCTCTGTCCCACGTACATATTAAGTAACTCAGGCCCCTTCACAGACAAAAAGTTAAGGCTGCATTCAGTGGCAACAGCTTTTGCTAGAAGGGTTTTGCCTGTCCCAGGTGGTCCATAAAGAAGAATGCCTGAAAAAAACAATAGCGACATAATGACCATACAGCAATTACTGAATTATACATTCAAGCTGTGATAACCATACAAGCCTGAAGTTCAAGTGACTACACTTCTTAGAGGTCTGAGAGTTGAATAGAAATGTCATGGCTTACCTGATCGTCTTAGCCCAGCTGCCAGTAATTCAGGATGTTGCAGTGGCAATGTAACGGTTCGTATTATCTCCCCTTTTAGATCTGATAATCCCCCTACATCCTCCCAGGATACCTTCGGGATTTTAGGAGCATCAATTGCCTCCGAGTATGCTTCATGCATTGTGTCTGCACACAGAATAGAAAATGTGTGTTACGAATATGACATACATAGTATATAAGTACATGAAACAACCAAAAGGTCAGTACAGCCTGCATCAAATAAATGTACTATGATATGCGGGAGAGAAAGTAAGACAGGGCAGGTAATGAAAACGTGCTACTGCAATTGTACAAGCATTACTAAAATGCCTCAAGTGTCTATGAAAGCTAGGATCACTGTGTGAGTGTGTGTGTGCGTGCGTGTGTGTGTGTGTAAAGCGTATTTGTGTGGGGATACTGCTGCTTCCACAGGTAGACAGTACCACTGCATTTGCCTCCTCCAGACTTTGCAGTCATTACATAATTCAACATTTAAACTACCAGACTGGTATTTAAATTGTAGTGTATAGTTTATGAAAAATGTATTACTTGAACAGAAAACAATAAAATTAAGCAATAAATGTAATATTGTGAAAAAAAAAAAAAACACATACATGCAGCATGTCTTAACCTTTAGACGCCTAACGTCAACTATAGTGGTTGTACCGCACCGCTAACCTCTAAAGTTGCATTTTAGATATTTATTCAACAAATATAGGTACTGAATATTTTAAACATGGTATATACTCTCAATTTTTTCTCTTCAAAATGCAGTTTGTTTCATAATTCTAATGTATTTGGTTCCTGTATTATTCACATTTTATATACAGGATGTGCTAAAATTAAAAAAATAATTCCAGCGCCAAAAGGTTAAAAATGTAGTATACTTCCTTCTTGTTTAAACACATAAAATACATTTTTCACGGTGGTATTTTATGTGCATTCACATGAGCAAACGCAGGTCTTTGGAAGGTTAAATGTACTGTGTTGAACCCCAATTTCTCTGGTGCTGCCAATGATGCACTGTCAGCAGTGACATGCACAGTGTGGCTCTTCAGAGGTGTGCTGCTATGTTTGCATTAATCAAAGCCACTTCAAGCACATTATAGCTAAGTGATGTTAACAGCACAGTGACTAGGAGCAGACTGACAACATCACAACTACAGTGATGCAAGAGCAGGAGAGATTCCAAATGATGACAGATTTATCTGAAGCAAATTATACAAAAAAATTCCCTGATAAATATTACTGTTATTTTGTTGCATTATCTACACATACATACACTAACAACCCTTCCAATAACACCACAAAGCAAACCAACCTTCAGATTATTATACGAGGGTCGTACCGAAAGTCATGAGCAACCATATTTTGCATGCAAACTGGGAACAGCAGACGAAGGAGAGTATGGTGGTAGATGGAACCAGCTCTTGTGTTATCCTTGAGTGTCTCGTGACGTCAATACCTTGCATCACGTGACCAGTATCACTCCTAACAAAATGGCCGACAACAATATGTCGTTTCGCCAGTGTGCTGTCATTGAATTTCTCGTTAAAGAGGAAATCCCTGCTGCAGAAATTCACCAGAGACTTCAGCATGCTTATGGAAGTGTGTGCATGGGTGTGAGCAGTGTTCGAAGATGGGTGAAACATTTTAAAGATGGGAACACAAGCATCCAAGATCTGCCTCGGAGCGGTCGCCCTCGAACAGCCTCAACTGAACGCAACAAGGAGAGAGTGGATGAGATCATTCAAGACGAGAGGCGTGTGACTGTGGACACAGACTACCATCTTTTCGGATTTGTGAAGAATCAGCTGCGCGGACAACGTTATGAGACAACGGAGGCAATTCAGAAAGCAGTGCGTCAGTGTCTTCGGATGGCTGGAACAGAATTTTACAAAAGGGGAATTTTCAAACTCCCAGAATGCTGGGAGAAATGTGTACAAAGAAGTTGTGATTATGTGGAAAAATAAAGAAAGGTCTGTAGATTAAGGAGGTGTATTTGGTTTGTCAATAATAAAGCATGTTACTTTACAAAAAATTGTTGCTCATGACTTTCGGTACGACCCTCGTAGTTCCTCAGCTGCTCATATTCCCCTGCTTTTATTGAACCCGAAGTTTCTACTTCACTACTCTGAGCCAGCTAAATTGAATCCATACCCTCATGTCCTATGTCTTTAAGAGTCATTTTAATATTATCCTCAAATCTAAATCTAGGTCCACAAAATGGCCTCTTTCTTTCAGGTCATCCAGTTAACATTATATAGGCCTTTCTCTCTGCCCCAGGAGATACATACATCCTGGGAAACTGAATTTTGTACTGTCATGCATCACATTTACACTCAGTGTTGAACTTGCTTTTTATCACCATTGTGGTGCTACAGAATAATGAACAGGTCCCTAGATTTTTGGAAACTCCGTGCACCCCTGTGCTATCCCATTCATCATATATGTCTCACCCACTTCACTCTCCTTGATTTCATTACCCAAATAATATTCAGGGAAGATTTCGTTCACAAAGAGTAAGTTTGTGGATCTTAGAATTTTACCTCTTGCTTGTATTAATTTTGTTGGAATATGATCAGTACCTCAGAATTTACACATTTTCAGGGTTTTGATAGAAATTTCGGTCTCACAAATATGAAATTTGCATATTTGTATGCAGAGTTGTACGCATGTCTGCCAACAACATAACCATTAGCTGACTGCAGTCAGTTTCTGACCTACAAAACAACATTTTAGAAATCTGCAAGAAGACAAATGTTCTCATTTTTTACAAAATTCATTCCAATTTGGCACTCCTCAAATTTATGTTTTTACACAGATCTCTAATGTAATATACCAGGTTCTCACAGGGGGGTTGCTGAAGATACAGGTCTTCTGAGGTTCGAGGTCTGTTGACAGGCATATTTATTTACCAGTCAACATGATGTAATATCTCATAAAACTTGCATAATCAAACCTCCAACATATTTTTTCACTGTTTGTTTCAAGTTCATTAACTTTGGTTTTCAGACATTCCTGTTTCTTTGCTGATATTCTACTGGGTTCAAGCCCTAAATTCTGATTGTTTCACGCAGTCAAGTACGCACTTGCACTTCACATTCAAGAGGTCCTGGATTAAAATCTCGCCCTTGAGGTAAGCTACCTTGCCTGACATTTCTTCTGGCTTTCCTAAACCCTTCCATGAACATATCATGGAAAGTTCCTCAAATCAGAAAACAACTGCTTCCATCTACATTCTTTCAAATTCACTATTCACCAATCACTCTACCATGTAATGCAATATATTCTGAGCTGCTGAAAGCACTGATAAATAGGGCACCTAAGTAAGTGAATAAATCTGCAACCCTTGTAACTCAGCCCACTTCCTTCAATCTAATAACTGGGAACTCATATCATGCAATCACTGATTGTATTTGTAATGTTGTACCCACTCTGCCTGAAGTTTCAATACCCCAATAATTTTTCAAGTCCTATTTAAAGTTAAAATTATCAGTATAAAACTTGCTTACTTACTGACACATTCTCCTTAACTTTTACTCACCAAGTGGACAACAATTATACATGAATGTTATCCTTCACATATTGAAATATAATCAATCTGCTTATGTGTATGTCCTTCAATCACAAGAAGTACAAGAATATTTATACATGCTGACTAGAATACAATATCTATAAATATTCACACTCACAACCAACTCACCTGTAAATACTTTTATTTACAACCTAAATAAACAACTATGTTATATTCATATTGAACTGGCTAATACCTGGGGCAATGTTCAGTAACTTACTGAAAATTGTATAAATGAAAAAATGAGAATCAATTTGGAGAAGAAATACAAAAACATGAACTTATAATTAAAAAACTAAATGAAACTCAAATTCAACTCCCAACCAAAACAATGATCTTCTTCCCTTGAGTTGTTAAAAACATAAAAATTGATTTCCCTGAAAAAAGAACTTTCCCTGTTAAGTAGGGGTTTAAAATACAACTCAAAAACCCCAGAATAGGATCAAAAGTTTAACACTGGAGCCACACAAATAAAACTATTTACAAGCGAGTTGGTTGTGAACGTGAAAATTTATAGACAATATATTTGCTACCCCCACGGGCATGTTTCACATAAAATTTTTCTGACTAGAATAACTTTCTTCTTTGTGTGAAAAGAATTTAACAACTAGTATTCACAGCTGAATACGTACTTAAAGCTCCTTCAAAATCATCTTTGCTTAATGTGACACCCACAGAGTTCTGTTCATCATGGCAGGTTACCTTCAGACGATGGAACTGATTTCTGAAACATAGTGTCAGTCTTTACTTGTTATAACCACATAAAGTTCTACAGTGTAACATGCATGTATACAGTGAAACTGTTATGCTCCTTGAATTTTCATTTTCTTTAACTCTATATATGTTTTTAATGGTCCTACCAAAACTTCCATAAGAATGATATTTTCTTCACACATGCATCTGTGTTTTCTATCCAATTCCTCAATTATGCAAGCAAAATTAGCATAAACTGAACTGTTCCTGTCACCAAAGTTCTTTAAACTGGAATTTAATATCTCCCTTATTTTCTTCAAGTACACTTACTTTTCCTAAGGCTTCAGTGTTGTGCCAGCAAAAGGTACAAGCAATCAAAAGTTCATGTCCTCATTAAATGGGTGTGTTAGTGTTGCTTACTGAATCTACAGTGAACTCAAGTGGCAAACAAGCTTTATTTTCCTTCCTGCCCACATCTGTTATAAGTAACCACAAATTCTATGCTTTAATAAGTAGCCATGTTAGTTTTGCTTCATACATCTACTGTGAAATAACCTAACAAGTTTGAAGTTTCTGGTTGTAATTAATTTTGCACCCCAAAGAGTGAACCAAAGAAGAGAAACACATTCTCTTTTTCAGGAAACAAAGATGATTCTAGCCCGAGTTGATGCTAATACGGAAACGTATGCTGCACTGGTAGGATTGCGAACTATGCAAATAACATTGAAAAATACTGTTAAAAACAGGAAATACACTAAAAAGTCTTACATACAATGTGGCAGGTTCTTGTTAAAAGAGGAGCCTGAAGCAGTTTCCCACAAAATATGTAGCCAACAGAAAAGCATGGTAATAAAAAAAAAGTGTCCTTTTTTTATCATCATCATCATCATCATCATCACTACAATCACCACCACCACTACAATGGTATGCATCAGGTGAAGTATAGCAATGGTTTCACAGGCCATATTTATTGGCTATTTAAGGGCATTACCTGCCAAAATGAATTCCCAAAACAATGACTGTACGATGATTTTACAATTATTTTACTTTCAGAGGACCCATGTGCTGCTCACCCCCAAGACACACATCCTAAAACTGCACCAGCATTCTCCAATCACTTGACCAAGGAATAATGATGTCATTAAAAAATCATTACCACAAGCAACCTACCAAAAACACCATCTCTAGTTGCTTCATGAAGATAAATGTATTACAGGTCACTGCAGAATCATGGCACTGAGTCTCACAATGACAGCAGGTACCTGTTTTAGGAAATGTTGACATAATTTAAATCAAACCAATGATGTTCAAGATGCAACAAAATTTAGCACTGGCAGTTGACAGCAGGTGTATCATTTCAAGAATATGTAACCTGCACTAATGATGCAGAAATGTATGGTGCAGAACCAAGAACAAATGCTGGACTCAAATAGATATGCACTTTATACCTGCTGAATGAAATGCTGACATAAAATGTGTCTCATGGGGTGGAGGAACAAGGTGGTGGGAAATACATACCCCCAACCACATTTCTGTCAGCCTTTGAGACAGTCACAAAATACCTCATAAGGTTTGATGATAACACAAAGGCTGCCTTCAGGAATATTAAGACTGAGGTGTAGAGGGTTCAGCAGGAAATTGTCCTGTACAGGTGCATGCATGGGCATTTAAAATGAAAATAACTCCAGTAATTCGCTACATTGAGATTTAAAGACCATACAATAAATGCTAATGTAACAGAGTATTAATTTCAACAGTTACATACATTTTCGCTGTTTTGACTTTACATTAATTTTCAATGGTACCTCATGAAACACTCAATCAAAGATTCACTGTATGTGTACAAAGAATGAGGCAATGTTGCCGATCACCTGGCCACTGTCAACATCTTCCAATTTTCACACTATTTCATGGTGTAAGAAATAAATAATTTTGGACCTTGTTTGATGGATGGTAGGCTGGGTGGGTCCCAGAGCCCTGTTGATCATATGTCCACAGAACTTGTCCACAGATGTTTGACAGTGCTCTCCCTAACATTCCTGACCAATTATTTTCAAGATATTCTTCAATATTGTGCATATACCTGCAGAAATTGAGAGCTATTTTGTGTTTTAAGCTCATGGTTCCGTGCATCATAATTCAATATTAATAAAAATCCAACTAGATGCAACAGTATGCAGATATATATTTACTGCAAAACCACTCTACATGTTTCGGGTGTCACAGCACCCACCATCAGGAGTACTAAAAACTGTAACCGCAGCCTCCGGTACAGGTCATAATATCGGTGCAGCTACTTCCCTCCAAAGTGGCCAGTCCCGATCTGGCCATGTTGGAGTTACTGGGTTACCTTAAAAAAATGAGAAGATAGTGGACATTGAAAGAAGAAGCACCAGATTACATTCTCTGGAGAACTCACTCTGGAAGAGTGACACTGATGACATCATTAGGCATACACCTGGCATTTCTTGACCTAAAACAGATGCCTGGGCACATTCCTGCACCTGTCCTGAATAAATTACAGTCCTGCCAACCATTGAACCATTTCTGATTCACATATTCTGAATTTTTTTCATTAAGTTTATTTATGACAGGCAAATTTCACACTGGACCTGATGTATACAGATACACTTACAACTTGATTTTGGATGAAAATGCTTCATACCTGAAATTTAGACTTTCATTTCACAATGCATAAGTGGAGCCTGGTGGTTTATAACTGTTATTCCACATGTTTATGAATAGTTTGATAACACTGTTGTTAGAACTTTGTTTTTCCTAATTGTAGTTAAAGTATGAGGAAAAGGTGGCTGAGTGGTATGATGCTGTACCAAAACTGTGACTGATGGAACATGATGTTCACAGACATCAGAGACATAAAACATAATTTGGGTTTTAGTGATTCTTTGGAATGTCTAAGTGTTCATTCCAAATTATAACTGAATGTGTATCTTGGTCTAAGAGAGAATTCAAACACACTTTCAGCTCATTATTCTACTACAAGTAATGTCAGTAAGGGGACACAATAACACCATGCTGATACCAAAGCTGCAGTAATGTCATTTCTCTATAAGACTCTTAGTTAATATATATAAATGCTGCCCACTGTTCTAGTTTGATGCTGGACAGATGAAATGAGAATTCTACAATTCACAATGACACCTGCATCCACATGACCTTCATCTGACATTAGGAATATCCATATTTGGTAACGGATTGAGGCTTTGTTCAGATGACAGCTATCAAGTGTGCTTCAGTTAAAATGTTGGATTTAAAACTCTCCTTGTGATTTAAAAGAAGTTTTTGATGCTAAAGGCTGCAAGCACATGGTAGCAGAACTTCCGAATTGGGATAGATAAAAGGACCAACTGTTATTAATTTTTACATTCTGCAATCATAAGGTTTATGTAGTTTTAATACCATACAATACTCTTTGGTTTTATCCTATTACTTTTAGAAAATGTATTCAAAATTTCATAATGCATTCTTTTCCTGTCCCTTCTCTTTTTCATAGAAATATATGGCACTGCTATATGGTACTAAAATACTGGACTTATCGTTGTGGGGATGCATCCTACATTCTTTTCTTGGACCAAATTGCTTTGCTATCCAACTTCTACTTATGCTACTTGGATGGACTGTGCTTTGCATCACTGCTTCTCCCTTTTCTGATTCACTTGGTCAGAGGCCATGAAGAACAAAATAACACTGTATGCAGTCAATTTATAACCTCAAGATCAGATACTGTTCCTTTAGTTTACAATATTAAATACTTATACTTCTACAAGCTGTTCTCAGACATGTATTGTTGGTATGTCAGGCAGTTGCTCATATGCAAAAATGACACACATTTACTGACAGAAATATGACTTTAAGCTTATGTGACACAATATACCTGATAGCATGGAACACAAGGGCTGACAAGTCAGCATAGAGGAATCCTGAAGCTTCAGCTGCTACGTGAGACAAATCAGCACTGACATTCACACTGCACTTCTTTGAAAGCCACTGAAGCATTGAAGTACGCTGTAGCTCATCTGGGCTTTGCATGTACACCACGTGAAGAAACACTCGAGCCAATGCCGGAGAGATGGCAGACTGTGTTCACACATAATCCATTTAAGCTATATACAAACATCCAATATGAATGTATTCAGTGTGAACACAAAGGTTAAACGGGCTCCTCTCACAGACAGAGAAATATCAGATGAAGTCTGAATTTTACTGCAATAATCTCTGTCTTTATCTAATCCTTTGTTAAAGGGATTGGGATTCAAATCACAATACAAATCATAATCAGACAGAGACTTTACACAAAATGTTAACACGTCACATGATAAGACATCAGTGCCGTGCTGTATTCACAATTACAAGCAATGAAACATTCCTAACTCAAGTAAGATTCAGGTGTATGATCATTTGTACCTGATCCCACGATGTTAACCTACAAGATGACTCACATTAAAGTGTTGGTATTAAAATTTATATTATGTAAAATAATTTCACAACACAAGAATTGACGGACAAGAAAAATCCAGGATATCAGAAAAGAGGCTTTTGAGTTCTGGCTGTAACACCTTACTTTATTACATACAAGATGTTGTTTTCATCCTTCAAGTGATATGTTCATGTAAAGATGAGGTCATTTACAAACTTCATTTGTGGTACACTTTGTGCCAAAAGGAAGACCAAGATTAAGATGGGATGATGACGTGAGAGACGATTTGAGGAAGATGGGAGTAAATAATTGGAAACAGAAGGCACAGGAAAGGAAACCATGGAGAGGAATAATTGAGCAAGCC
>Ga0131853_10025198_pt1 | contig 10720 bp, 8 predicted proteins | sample TergutLab28metaG_FD_92764 | JGI IMG/M metagenome (GOLD analysis project Ga0131853, IMG submission 92764) | Labiotermes labralis P1 segment gut microbial communities from Petit-Saut dam, French Guiana - Lab288 P1 (version 2) (version 2) | ecosystem: Host-associated > Arthropoda: Insects >... | reverse complement strand
GCTTTCTTGGGTGAGAATCTGCAAGGACACTGGATAGTACGAAGAGGTACATTTGAATTCCCACCACGTTCACCAGATTTAACACCTCTGGACTTTTACCTTTGGGGGACCTTGAAGGATGTCATGTATCACAAGAAACTGGCTATGCTGGGGGACCTTCATGCAGAAATTAGAGCGGCATGTGCAGCAATCCCCATAAACACTTTGACTGAGGTTGCTAAATCAACTGCTCGCCATTGTAAAAGGTGTCTAGCTGCTAACAGCAGCCACTTTGAGTACCTCCATTAACTGTACAGGTACAGGAAACTTGTATTGTGTTCTAATGTAACATGTATTCAACTTGTAATGTATAATTAAAGTTAGTACTAGCATACAGCATAGAGTTTTCTTTCGTTAAAGTGTGTATACATTTTTTTGGCGGACCCTGCAGATGTTGGCTACTATTGGAGTTAGCGGTGATTCCATAGCTACGCCATCAGTCTGTTCATACAGTTTTCCATCAAATAGGTGGTATATAGCATGAGGACATGTCTTATTAGATCCTCGATCCCCACCGGAATGTGTTGGACATTATCTACTGCGTGTCCTCTGGTGGTACTCTGGTGAATAATGAAGTCACATTGAAGCTCACTAACAGGGCTTTTTCTTGTAGTTGTAACTAACTGTAGTCAGTCTGCTAACTGTATTTGGTCTTTTGTGTATTGTGTTATTATCTTGTGTGTATTTTTGTTACCTCATGTGTATTGTTTTACTATGTGTGTATTGCTGTTTTGAATAGTATGGTTGACGGATTACTGGCTAGAAGTCAGTATCTGGAAGGTCCTGCAACCAGCCACCTTGGCACTGGTTTTTCTTGGTTTCCGTGTCTAAAAGCAAATGCTGGGATGGTTCCCAAGATTCCAAGTTGCTACTGCATGCTTCTTGTGTAGCCCTCCTGACTTAAATCTCTTAGATCCTTATTTCATAACTATGTACACACATAATAACCCCTGCCACCAGGCAACAGTCCATTTGCAGTTAAATATGTTATTATTATAATATTATTATTTCCTTTAGTTTTTGGATGAACATCTCTGAGTTCCTAATGTAGTGGATGGAATTTCAAACTAATGGTTTCAGAAGTCCCGCCAGATGCTTTGCCAGACACTGTGTTGGAGATAAGATACAATTTACAATGGGCGTCAGTGGCATCTCCCTTTGTGGGTCTTCGGTACGTCATATATTCTGGGCAGCATCATGCCATGTGGTGATAGCTTCTTCGCAGTGTCATTTGGAATCCTCGACTTCTTTACGAGGCAGAAGGTATTCCTCTCTATTTTGTTGGATGAATCTGTGGGTAATTTTCTTTATACCAGGTCATTATACCAAGTCATTTAATACTGATCTCATTTTGTTGTGATAATCCTGATCGAGCATTAACACTGTGGCATTTTCTTTGTCTGCCAGGAGTATTGTGATGTTTGTATCATTCTGCAAGGCCATGAGTGCATGTTTTTCCCCTTTTATTATAATTTCCTTCTTTGTTTGGCATGTTTTAAAATGCAGCTGGCTTCCTGTCATATTTCTTCATCAGTGTCTTTTGGGATGTGTAGTATTGCCCGTTCTGTACTGCTGATGGTTTGCTTCAGGTTGGCTCTGGAGTCTGTTGTTTGAGCAAAGTCTAATCCTTTACTTAGGACAGATACTGCAGCTGGTTCTAGTTCTCTATCCATGAGATTTATTGCAACTTTTTTAGCATCTATTTTATCTGTCAGTGGTTTCTTGATATACCAGTGTTTGAATTTTTTTTTTCTTTCTTTCTTTTTTTAGTCGGGGAGGAAAATGTCAGACATACTGTGCCGTGGTAGAGATGTCTACCACATCCCAAGTCACATTGTGTTAACTTTGCTGATACTGAAAAGTATGTCTGTAGGAGTTCCTGGGAAACCCTGTCTAGCTCCCATATAGTGTGGTGGATCCTTGCCCTAAGTAGTGCAGAGCTGGTATGCTCTAGGATTCTGCGTGCAGGCACGAAGTTAATGTGATGTTTTCCTTTACTCCTCCTGCTAACTAGAGGGGTCACATTCCATACCGCAACCAGCCAAACAGAAATATACACAGCGCAGATTTGGACACCTAGTCATCAGTTTTGGTGCCACCAAACCACCAGCACACCGTGAAGACGGGAAAGGAGTTAGTTCCCGCAAAGTCAGAAAAACTTCACACCCTGAAATAGCTGTCTGCATGTGAAAATTTCAATGAATTCTGTTGTCATATAAGCTTCAAGACTTATGCTATCAAAGTGGACAGTGTTCAAAAAGATCAGTGAGACTGTGACTGGATACATTAACCACATGAATAAGTGCATGAATTCATGTAGTAAGTTTTAAGGGTTATCACCATATGCTCACTGTTAATATGTATGCATATGTTTTTAGAATGCATTATTCAATTACTGACCTCTTTGTAATGCAATGACAACCTGCTTTAACCTTCACTATCTTGACAATACACCCAAAGTGTATATCTGTTTTAATTAGTTCTGTGAATAAACAGCAATTATTTTTCCACACGTCATAAACAGACTGGTCTCTGCATCAAAATGTTGTGCGTTTTCTGGGAGGGAAAACCCACTTTCTAAATAGCAAAGAGATATGCTTTGCCCATTTAAGGATTATGCATGCTGGTCTTTAACAAAGCACAGATGTTCATGCCACCCAAGAACACCATTCTGATCAGAGCATGCATAATTTAAATGAATGAAGAAAAATGAAACACATTGCGAATTTCAAAGATAGAATATTGACTTTAAGAGATGTGGCAGCTCATGATATGAAGTACACATAATGATTCTTGTCCAAGATATCTAGTGATTAGCAGAGAAGTTTAACATTCAAAACAATCTGGATTTAGTTACGATCACTGCTGCTAATACTCAGAAAGGTGGGGAAGGAAGAGAGATGATGATGATGATGATGATGATGATAAAATGGATGAAGTGAAAGAGTAAGAAGACAGCCATACAAAGAATCCTGTCAATATGATGAAAAATAACAGCTTGAAGATGGCAATTTTGCTAGCTCAACAAAATGGTATATATGTATTTCACACATACTTCTGATCAGGGCTGGCCAACTTCAAACACAGGAGGGCTGCATAATTCATTAAAAATATGCACAAGGGTTGCACTTGTGTATACATGAATAGTAAAGGGTAAAAAGCCATTATTTACAAGCAGTAAATTATGCTAAAAAATGGTTAAATGAAAAGGCATCAGGTCTTATTTAACTCAACCAAGCATAAAGAAATATTGGTTTACTGTGTGCTGTCTTAAAAGTGATAGGTTATAATTTCTAAACATTTTCTCTGTAAATAAAGTTGCCATATTATGTTCTGTAAACTTAATGTAAAGTTGTCATATTATGTTCTGTAAACTTAATGTATTATTCTTGTTAAATTGCATTACTAAAACTATTCAGGTGACCAAGAGCCGCCAATACTTTCCGCAAGGGCCACACGTTGGCCAGCCGTATTCAGATAATGGTCTATATCCAACATAACTGAAGTGTGCCTCCCTACAATGATCTAGAAAATTTATTTCTATAAGAACGACAAATTCATGTGAACCATCAACCCTCCCTCTCACTGTTCATATAGAAGATTTTCTCTATTCCAGTTAGATATCTTTTCTTGAAAACCCATGTTCTCTCTTTTACAAGTATTGAAACTAGACCCTTTGTTGTGAATCTTCGCTAAGCAGCAACATGTACAATTATGTAATGCTGAAGCAACTAATGCAGTAGAATGTGGTAAATTTAAATGTTCCCAGGTACATCTAACTGTATCAAAGCACAAAATATCAAGACCTATTAAATGAATCAAGCATAATGGAGAGAAAGAAAGAACAAAATAAAGGAAAGAAAGAAAGAAAGAAAGAAAAAGAAACAAAAGAGAAAGAAAGAAAAGAGAAAGAAAGAAAAGAGAAAGAAAGAAAGAAAGGAAGAAAGAAAGAGAAAGAAAGAAAGAAAGAAAGAAAGCGAGAAAGAAAGAAAGAAAGAAAGAAAGGAAGAGAGAACTAAATAATTAACACACACACACACATATTATATATATATATATATATATATATATATATACACACACACATAATATATACATATATCAGTCTTTAGGCTTTTGCAGTGGTGCAACTTAGATTTCCACTCTTCTGGAATGTGACTGGTGTCACTGGTTGGGTGGTGCCTGATGTTCTGAGACATCATACTGTTCTCTTCTTCAAGGGTAAAACATGTTCATAAAGAAATTTTTCATGGACATTCTGACCTTTGAAGTTAAGACCATTACAGAGATCTCAAATATCTGTTTAACGAACACAATAAGTTCAGATGGAACAACAAGGAGTTCTGGTTTAAGATCAGTGTTATCTATAACCTGTTCCTTAACTTACCGAAACAGGAAAGATGCGGGCAAAGTACATGGGCCAGTCCTTTGCCATGTCAACAATATTCTTCTTGATAGTGATTTTCTGGTGTGATGAGTGAAGATTGCTTAGTGTCACTCCATAGCTGTCCAGCAGCTGCAACACAATATTATGGTTTGAATAGCAGAAATACCTCACTTTCCAGGAAGCATTTTGCATCATATGTAACAAACTGCAAAACAATTTTTTACCTTTTTCATTTTGGCACGTTGTTCTCTGGTCACTCTGATGCAGTTGGCTGGACCAAGACAGTCCTGCACTACTTGGCAGAACACCAGATGGAGAGCTAATGGACTACTCAGTGTCTCCCCTGGTGCAAATACCTGCAAATATAAAAAAACAAATATTCCTAATTGTACTTACCCATACTGTTCAGAAGATTAAGACTTTACTTTAGCCCTTGACAATGAAAGACTGGAAACAGCACAAATGAGTTATCTACAATATTTACTAGAAACCACTGAACATGTCATTTCAGTAGGTAGTATTCCTGCCTTACAACTGGGATGTCCCAGGTTCAAATCTCAGCCCAGAGATAAGATAGTGTGACAGATTTTCAATGATTTTACTCGGTTAGTCCACATAAATGCCCCTTCACTACCTCAAAACACCATTAAACAAAGACTAAAGAAAGAAATAATTTTTTTTTATATTATACAGCTTGATTATCAACAATATACAAACATTAGAAAAAATTATGTTTCATACTGTACCTTTGAAATGAAAGACAATCACAAGAACCAACCACAAGGCATACAGAATCACAATAAGAACAATTATGCAGTAACTCACAAAATGAATATACCCTTTTAGAAGAATATCCATTCATGTATTCATGGCAGAACCCAAATAAATGTCACCTGAAGTGGTAACGTTGTTGGCATGCAATTAACAAATGCCATTACTTGCATAACCATGCACTAAGCCACCCTACCTCCTTCTGAGTGGCTTAACACCCAAATCTGTCCTGTACCAGCTGGTTATAAGCTACCAACCTGCAGTCCCAGCTGCTGGCAAGGCTATCAGAAACCAGCCCTCCCTCCCTCCCTGCTATTCACCACCTTAAGATCCAGACCACTTCCTGCCAGCAATCCATTTTATCAGTCTGCCCAAAACCCCAACCCTCACTCTGTCACACTGACTGACTGAAAATTAGAAACCTATCCAATAAGTCAAGTGTCTAGATAACAGTGGTCAAACTGACATATGTAATAATTTGACCTGTAACAAATCAAATCTTATCTTTCCCCCATTTATGTATCATGTACCTTCTGTTATTAAAATGAGCATATCACTCTTTAAAACACCATTATGTTTATCATCCATCACTGTTATCTACATCCCTAATTAGTGCCTTTAAATTAATTTGAAGTTAATTTATGTTTAATAAATTACCCTCAAGAAAGCCCTTGTTTTCAAAAAACGACAAATCAGTGGGCCACACGATGGCTCAGGTAGCTAAATCCTGGCCTGTCAGCACAAAGGCCTAGGTTGGATCCCATGTGAGCACATGGGACATTTGTTGGATGAAGTGGAACTCAGAAAGGTTTCCTCTGAGTACTTCAGTTTTCACCTTTCAGAATCATTCAAAAAATGTTCCGCATACATATCTTCATCTATAATAAACGTTATACAATCTTAACAATTGACAATATGGTTAAACACACTTAAGAAAGACAAATCAATGTATACAAAATTATGAATATTCCATAAAAACAAAGTGAATTAAATTCAAATGTACACATGTTATCACATTGTGCATCTACCTCTTTCCTGACACTCAGTCTCCAGGTTACTCTATTATAAGTGAAGTATGCTGCACTACTTGGGCCAAACAGCTTTGTCTTCACCATCTCCAGGTTCTTGCCATGGTCACGCCGCTCCATAATGAAAGGAGGTGCTGTGTCCACAGGCTGTAGAAATTCTGGAGACTCTTCAACTGTAAGATATTAAGAAAGCCAGTCTACATATAACTTTTCATAAACAACCCACAAACAAAAAAAACTTATCACAGATGATGGTTGTTCTTATGTCATCTATCAATGTAGCAGTTATGTTCACATTATTATTATTATTATTATTATTATTATTATTATTGTTGTTGTTGTTGTTGTTGTAGTAGTAGTAGTAGTAGTTGTTGTTGTTGTTGTTATGCGTTAAAAGGCAGTGAAAGCCAACTAGATACACAGGAGAGAAAGTTCACATTATTTATGTCTGGCATCTATTTTTAGTATTAAACATTATTCGAGGGGACCCGAACTAAAACTGCCTTTGATGGCTACTGCCTTCTGGGCTATACAGCTATGTAGACTGATGGAAATTTATGTTTAACAGGAGTGTACTGCATCTGTTTATTTCACTCTGAATAGGGGGGCAATACACTGCGCCACAATGTTGGTACATTTCTAATAGATGACATTGCATTACATCAATGTTTCAATATAGTCACCGCAATGAGAAATCAAATGAAACTGTCCCTTCTGTCTGAATTCTGGCCATACTATAGCCACAGTCACCTAAGACATGCAAATTGAAGCCCACTGGCTAGATTCAGCTGCCCAGCTTGATTTTATGGGCTTGGAAAGAATTCTAAGTATCAACAGCAACATATTCCAAGCAGCTCTCATGTTTCTGTTATACTGAGGATGATGGTTTTTCTGGTGCCAGCCGGTTAGTCTACAAGTCAAATATTGTGATCGTGTTCCTTGTTACATAAAAACAAAATGCTCCACAGAAGTGACACCCTCATGGACAAAGATGTTGATACTGACAGGGTTAGATGCAATACTCACTTTCTATCCTTTCCATTCTATCAGTCAGATGTGTTGAGACAGAGGATCGGCGGTCTCTATCTTCTTGTGACACACCTCCGGACTGTTCGAAAATGTCCCTGCCTCTGTAGGCATTATTTCCATGCTGTGCCAGCTGATGATACTGACTACTGTTGTATGCATTGGTGAAAACATCATGGTTGTTGGAATGTTGCTTATTGTTATGTTGGTACATTGCTAACTCCCGATTTGTCTTCACAGGCTGTATAGGAGGTGGGGGAGATCTGGGCTGTGGTAATGCTGCATTATGACTGTAAAATATAAACATGCATGAACAAATTACTTATAATAAAAAGACAGGGCTACAATGCATTTAATCATTGATAATATTATTTAACCATATTTTATGAAATTCTTATGTCCAATTTTCTCCATTTCTCTGCCTCTGGTTTGTTTGATAGTGACCATACTCACTTGCCAACAGTTTAATGCAGCGTCACAGTGATGAAAATAACATATCAATGGTAAGAGGAAGATAAGTTGATAAGAATGTCATAATGAAATAAGGAATTACTTATTCAAGGAAGAACCTGGGCAAATAATGGGCACTTCTATTGCTCTCAAATAAGTGCTTTTAGTTATTATAAAACAGAAAATAATTTTTCACTGAGTTCTAAATTACAATCTTTCAAGAGACTTTCCATGATGAATATACACTCAAACACATTTACTGATGAAGGGTGATGCTCCAGAACATATTGTACTGTAATTGTGGTGTTCAAAAGTGTTCTAACTAGTTCAAGATGTCATTATTGAAATGGTATAAAAACTCTACAAAAACTGTGATCATATAATCAAAATAACATAAGTTCCACTGAATGAAAAATAATTACATGAACATAACTATCAAGACAGTCCATTCAAAACTTACAGTATAAGAATTTAGAATAAAAATATTTTCTTCTCATTTTGTTTGCAAAAATTATAGAAAATTAACATGAGCATGAAAGATCATCCTCCCACTCCCATTGCCTTTAAGCCTTAGCTACTCAAAGAAACTTAACATACTCACCTTTGGGAATAGAAGCTACTGGTCCTGGAAGCAGCTGGTGGTGCTGTCTCTAGGAAATGTGGGGTGACAGGGGGTGGGGGTGGCGCTGGTCTCCAGTTACTGCTGCTGTTATTGTTGGTAACCTTCTCACCCCAGCCACTGCCAATAGGCATAGGGGATTTATCCCATCCACTGCTGGACAGTCCTGGCTTGTCCCAGCCACTACCAATTATTCCTGACTTTTCCCATGCATTGCCAGGAACACCTGTTTTGTCCCATGGGCTCCCTAACATTCCAACTTTGTCCCAGCCACTACTGGATACACCAGTCTTATCCCAAGCAACATTACTGCTTAACAAATTTGGCTTTTCTTCAAACCGTGGAGTGGTTTTCTCCATTCTTTCCACCTGTTCATAAACAAATTAAATCATAAATATGTATAAATAAATATATATATATATATATATATATTTACCAGTAACATGAGAATTTATGTACAAACTGAATGAACTATTATTATATACATTAGGGAGACACTGTAAGGTACAATGGTTTACACTTATAAACTCGTCAGATCTCAATAACTCCATGAAGCAAAGTGCTTTTTGAGAGGCTAACAGGTCCTCAGCCAGTAAGGAAATTCCTCACCTTTTATGGAATCCAGCAGTTCATTAACCCAATGAAAAGAGTTCACCACCTGTCCCTGTCCTGAGCCAAATCAACCCAGTCCATGCCCCCTCTCCATCCCACATCACAAAGATCCAATTTAATATAATCCTCTAACTTACTCCTAGGTCTTCCAAGTGATCCCTTTCCCTCAGGTTTCCCCAACAAAACCCTGTATCCACCTCCTATCTCCCTCACCATACCACTTGCTCTGATCATCTCATTCTTACCGATTTGATCACTTGAATAATATTTAGCAGGAAATGCAGATCAATAGCCTCCTCATTTAGCAGCCTTCTCCACTCTCCTGTTACCTTGTCCCTCTTAGGTCCAAACATCTTCCTCAGTACTGTATTCTCTAATAACCTCAGCTTCTGTACCTCCTTCAGTGTGAGAGGCCAAATTTCACATCCAGACAAAACAACAGGCAAAATTAGAGTCCTGCAACTTTTAATCTTTATATTTTTAGACAGCAAATTGGAAGACAAAAAATTCTGCATGAATTTCTGAGAAGCAGTATGTAAATATGACTTCAACTGCAGACTATGAACATCTTGTCCTGACAGCAATTCACCTACTAAATAACTGTTTTAGAAAATTAACCCCGCCAAACAGTCGGTAAGAGAAAGTGAATCCCATACTCGGAGTGTAAAGACTGTACCATCTACGAGGCTGGTTAAATGTTGTCCCATACATCTACACAGAACGCAAGGAGACATTCAAGCAGCAACTTTTATGACAATAATAGATTCACTAACCTGGCTGCGAACAATGTTTGTCTGTTGCACCTCACAACGGTCTTCCTTGCTCACTCCTCTCAGTGGGGTTGACATCACAGCTTCCACAGAATCCACTGAATCCCAGCGTCCAGCTGCAGAAAATTATATATCTTGTTCTCATTATATGTTGGTCACTATTGTAATCATACAGAAACATGTAACCAAAGTAAAGAAGAGTAACAACAGTAAACATCACGACCATCACAAAAAATCGCACAAAAGATTGTTCACAAGTCTGTATGTAAGCCATGTTATAAGTAGAAACTGTAAAAAATTAAAAATTTTGAAGCTGTGATGATCTGTAAGAGCACGGTGTTATGCCCCAAACCGAATTGGGGGGGGGGGGGAACACACACGCGCACACACACAACACACACGCGGGCGCGCACGCACGCACAGAGAGAGAGAGAGAGAGAGCGCATGGTGATCTCATAAGCTTACGAACTTCTGTGAGGAAAAAACACCAAGTAAAAAATTCTGTGGTGGGGTCCTTATGACAAAGTGGCAAATTAAAATGGAGTCTGTGGCAAAAGATTTGTCTAGTCTTATTACACTTGGAATACTGGGCCTGTCTACAGTCGTTTATCTTGTTTTTCTCATTTTGAGACACTTTATTGACCTGTCACTAGGAAAATAACAGAAGCAAATATATCTCTGTACATTGTGGTATAGTGAAGAAATAGTTTTTTGGTGGTTCTCACCTAGCTGCTGCTCCAGCATTAATCTTCTGTTGTCCTCCAATTTCTTGACAGGCTGATGAGAAGTAATTAGTGATGTATCATCTCGTTTTGAAGGGATTACTCCCGGCTTCTCTGGCTTGTTGCTTGCCCTTGAAAATTTTACACTGTTATTAGCCACAATACACATAGTATATTTTACATTCATTGTTCCGTGCATCATTGTAATTGTTTAAAAATAACCAACACGATGTCACTTGTGGACTATCCTTTTATTTTCATGGGTAGTCGTCATTCACTCTCTACATGTTTCGAGC
>Ga0131853_10025195_pt1 | contig 10721 bp, 7 predicted proteins | sample TergutLab28metaG_FD_92764 | JGI IMG/M metagenome (GOLD analysis project Ga0131853, IMG submission 92764) | Labiotermes labralis P1 segment gut microbial communities from Petit-Saut dam, French Guiana - Lab288 P1 (version 2) (version 2) | ecosystem: Host-associated > Arthropoda: Insects >... | reverse complement strand
CACACACACCCCCCACACACCCCCCACCCCCACACACACACCACACACACCCACACACACACACACACCACACACACCATACGCACACACGACACACACACCACACACCATACGCACACACCACACACACACACACACCACACACACACACACCACACCACACCCACACACCCACACAACACACACACACACCACACACACCACACACACGCACACACACCCCACACACACACACACACACATCACACTCACACACCACACACACACACATATCACACACACACCACACACACACACACACACACACACCATACACACATACACACCACACACACTCACACCACACACACACACACACACACTCACCACACACACCACACACACACACACCACACACACACACACACAGCACATTGCTTGTTATCGTTTGTTGCCTGGCAACTAGTTTCTACCTCGTATGTACGTCATCATGAGTTCACTTGTGCAAGAACAAGAATATAAACAGAAAATGTGTATCGTGCAGTAGGAATATCCACCTTATTACATTAACAGTACATTAAATGAATGTGTATACAGTGTATGTAGTGGCGGGAACTGCAAAGGGCCGTAGGGCATCACAAGCAGCTGTAGGACTGATACTAAGTGCACGAAATGTATATGAACTGTAAAACACGAGTTTCGTACGTCAACTGCGATGTTTCTGGGAGGCTGTAACACAAGCAGCGTGCTTGCTGTGTGCTTACTGTAGATGTGGCTACGCACTGTGACAGTTGCACCAACGTTGTGGTTCTATGAAGATGAAACCAAATGAGAATGTGCGTTTAATATCATTGTGTTGGGCAGCAACGAGCTGGTTATTTCGCAACACACAGTGTGCGTTTTATACACTGTACATATGTACAGATTAGGACAAGCTGCTTTATTGTACAGCTGACAGCACTCGGTGAGCAGCGGGATGCCCAGTCGCTATACTGAAAAGGCAACTGGCTTGACGAAGCGGGGTTCAGTTCCTGTCTGGGACAACTGAACGTTCAAACCAGACCTGGTGCCCACCAGCTCTCCTTTTCGGTGCGTACCGGGGTTATTTCTCCGCGGATAAGACAGCCGGAGCCTGAGTTTGGCCATTTAGCCCTATCTAATGCCGAGGTTAAGAATGAGTGGAGTTATAGCTCAACTAACACCCGGAACCTCTGTAGCACTCAGTTTCTAAGCATTAGATGCTGACAGTTGTGTTAACAGGCCTGTGCCGACACTCAGTAATGTTTAAACACAACAGCTCTGTGGCTTTCTGCAACAGAGTGACAGGATATGAAGCGGGTTGCAACGACCACAGTGGGAAGGGTTAGTGGACTTTATGGGGAACCTTGGTGTTTCTTTAGGGCACTGACTCTTTTGACGGACTGAATCCACTGCTCATGATGTATACCGAATATCGTACAGAGATCGCTGCGGTGTGTAGCGCAAAACAGAGTGGCACTGACTGCCACGGGTCGAGTTACTGCACAGTCTGCAGGTGTTCTGGCAAAACACATCACTGTGGCATTTCTGAAGTTGTTACGCAATTTACAGATAATTTGACCAGCATCACCTCGTTGTGCCAGTTGATCAGCAGCAATCCAATCTACACAAACACAACACCAAACACTATGCTTTGGTTTAGCAACATTTCTCTTCGACATGTTTCGATCGCTCATTCTACCATCATCAGGTAGAGGATAAAGTTATGTAAAGGAAAAGTGTGCTATAGAAGAGGCCTTCCCTTCCCTTCACAATTAATCAATCAATCAATCAGTGAGTCAGTCATTCAGTCAGTTAGGTTGATTGTCAAGGGGACGCCTTTTCTATAGCACACATTTCCTTTATGAGATTGTATCCCCCCACCTGATGACTGTCGAATGAACGATCGAAACATGTCGCAGAGAAATGTTGATACAAGAACTATAGTACTCGGGTGTTGTGTTTGTGTGGATTGGATTGGATTGCTGTTTACAATTTGTCGACGAAGTTTCATTTCTGTAACGACTAGCGCTGAACCACGAGTGGAAGATGATAAAGATAGTGCATTTCGAAGACATTTAGGTACAGAAGGTTTGATATGGTTAAGTGAAAGCTAGATTTCAAATGAAAAGTATGTTTACGTTAACAGGTCCTCGGAGTAGATCTCGAGCCGCTCTGATGTTGTCAAATTCATTCACCATCTTTATGAATAAAATTTCACAATCTTTAGAAATTCGGGGTAATTACGGTATAAAGTTTACTTACTGTACAAAAAAATTTAATGTACACTCATTCACTTTAGGCTACGTAATCTTATTTTCGTAAGGAACACGATAGGCCCTATACTGAGCATTTCTTCTATACATTTAGCTCGATCGCATGACAGTAGAAGGGGAGGCAGGGATGGTCGTCTGAGGACACCTGGTCTGTGATTGGCTGCTTTGTTTTTGTTCGCAGTCATATCGTCTTGTTTCTATGCAAGAATTCAGTGGCGGACTGTCCATTTGTTAAGCCTCAGGTCTGTCTCCCCATAAAATGGATCATTACAAATAAAGGAAAACATTAAGAAATTTTTGTCTTATCTGTAAAGAGTATGAAACTACTGACGCACTAAAAACAAATTGTACGTAAAGCATTCTTCAACATGCCGGTGTTTAATCCTTTACAGTCCAGTGGTCACTCTGCTTACCACCAGGTTTAATATGCAACAATTCCACGTTCTGCCCACACGGTGTATTTATGTGTTTTGTGTGGATCTGAGAACAAATAGCAATTATTTGTCTGCACATAATTAACAGACTGCTCTGTAAAACTGAATCAAGCTTCACACTGAGTTTGTTACGAAAAATCCAGTGTTACGTAAATGTACGTTAAATTTAGACTGGACAATTCCAAGGCAGACCCTTCTGTCTGCAGACAGAGACGGTCCGGCTCCGTACTTACTGAGGTCTGGTCATGGGTATCCGGTGAGGGGAATCGAACCCAAGACACATACACAGCCAACTGCAGAGTGACTTCGGTTTGGACCTCTTCGTGAAGACGTATAGAGGTCGCGGAGGCAAATATAATTTTAGTGCCACGGCATAAAGAGCAAGATAAATGGCCTAATTTAGGCACCAACATTTACTACCAGCCAAATATTTCTGTTTATTCGATTAATCCGTGACGTTCGGCGTAGCACCTGGTTTAGTTGTTTGTCGTTTTCACATGCTGTAGGCTCTCGGATGTCAGGACGGCTGCAAATGGCTACTTGCATGCTTAGGATCCTTGATTTTGTGTGACAACTATCGCTTGCAAATTCCCTGCGCTACATCGAGGTCGGCTGAGTGGGCAGCGTCAGTAAGATAAGCGAGCCGACAGGAAGCTGCAGCCGAAAGTTGTCAGACAAAATAATCATTTTCCATTATATGGGCTCTCGAATCGAGGAACTGCATAACACCGCGTTGCTGTGATCAGGTCTGCCGATAGCGCCGCCGGGAGCAGAAGCAGGTCGACTGCCAGCAAGGCCGTCTTGAGCCTCGGAGGTGCCGCCTCATTGGCAGCCATTTTGGGTCCTGTCCAGTCTGAATGTGCGCCATGATGTGATCTGTGTCGCAGTGACACACTTCATTCAGGCAATTGTCGGAATAATGCCTGAAGTAGTCCGTGGCCACTTCCACGCATTTACATTGAACCATTCTCAATCATTTTACCACTATACATACAGTCTAGGCAGTCAGGTTTTACCAAGTGTTTGCTGACGTCAGAAAATGGACGAAGACTTAACAGAATTCCGTGGGTCAGTAGTAATTAGGACACTCGAAAATTAATATTAAAATACATAGTTAAAATTCGACTGACTGATGTTGACAGTATTAGTGTTTAAAAGCAGAGTCAGACACCGCTCCAAGTTCTTTATTTAACGACGCTGTTAATTGCTAAGATTATATAGGATCGGTGATAAATAAAACAGTCAGCATGGGGCATTGATAACACGATACCGTCAGGGGAAAACACAAAAATATTTATGTTCTGCGTTCGTAATGAGGAGTGAGGTCTCGAAACGAAAACACGTTTATTTTATAATTTTATATTTACCGAATTTTAAAATCCGTAACAATAGGCAATGCAGTAATTTTGGATGTCCGTCGGCGAACGTCTTCAGAAATCAGTATTTGGAGTGTCACATGTAAAATAAATCTCACAGTCCGTCATTTGGATGTCAACTGCAGTATCGATAAGAATGACATCTTTCGGGTGAAATGAAATGAACCCTCCTGCTCATACGGTCGCTGATATAAGGACAGCAGTCATTCGTTAAAACTCAAGAAGGTAGAAGGTGCAGCTGCCTGTCTGCTAGATTTCAACAGCCTGTGTGATATTACTGCTTTTGGAAGAGTAAGTGTTTTTTTATTAGGCGGTTTGCAAGCAGTTATTATTCGGTTAAATTTTTTGTAGCCTAGAAACATCCGAAAACAACTGCATATTACTTGGGTTGCTCAGCAGTCTGTTGATAGCAACAATATCCTAACTGTAAAGTTAAAGATAATTTCCTAAATTCTATCGTCAAAACGTGCTCGAATTTCACTTAAAAGACGAGGAATTTCATAATTGATATTTACAACATCCGTTAATTACTACGAAATATGTGTTGCAAATTTCGCAGCCATTTTGGCGCCCTTTGGTAGTTGGACAAAATAGTTTACTTATTTAATGTTCCGTAAACGATTTACTTAGAATTTCATAACAATTTGCTAAATTACAAGACGGTAGACAGACAATCTATTTTGCACAAGAAAGTGTACAACGAAACTATGAATCCTTCTTTGCGAACTTTTACAGTAATGGCGGTTCCCCAGGTTTCATGGCGCCAAAAAAAAAAATACCGAAATATTTTCAATTACAATATTCGGTGTTAATAACTACGACATTTAACATTAACATTTGTTTATTTCCATAATATTAACATATAGATCACAGATAAACGTTTGTTTCTAACGAGAAAGCGCTCAGTTAATATTTATGATACAGTATGAGGAACGTCATCCTTGTAAAGTTGTAGCCATGTTTGAATCACTGAAAGACATGCATAGCATTGGCAGCCATCTTTGCATAACATTTACGACCGCTACTTGTTACGAGAAGCTTCCACCAACAACGTTCTAGCCATATTGGTTTCAGGAAATTCATGGCGCCAAAGCAAGAGTAATTTAATTATGTGTTAATAAAAATTAGTTGTGAGTAATTTTACACGTATTTATTTCCATAATGTTATCATCTGAATTATACGGCTAGGTTTGTTGCTAACCAGAAAGTGTATATTTCATAATTACAGTACACACAATGAAAATTGCCATCATTGTGATGTAGCCATGTTTGATTTGTGGAAGACAACCAGAATAGCAGCCATTTTGTGTAATTAATATTTACGATCCCTACACTCAACGAGAAGATTTTGCCGCCAACATTCTTACCCATATCAGCTTTACAGACTTCATGGCTCCACAATAAATAGTATAAATTTATTTATTGTAACGATATAAATGAATAACGGTAGGTTTCTTAAAATTCACATATATTGACTTACATAATATTATCATATGAATTACTAACGTAAGTTTGTTGCTGACCAAAAGTTGCTTAATATTAGTTACGCAGTATGAAGAATGCTTTCCTTCTAAATTTTGAGTTGTTTGAGTGATCAGAAGATGCAACGTAGTATTTCTGCAACAGTATAAGATTAATTAATTTCAGCACATACCTGTTAGGGGTGGTACTATTTTTAACAAATTATGTGTTAAGTACTCTGAACCCGAATTGACACTCAAAATCAACAGTATACTGTGGCAAGCTGTTGCCATTAAATTTAGGTGATTTATAGCGTAATATGAAGATCTGTTTGTATCAAGTAATTTTAATACGTAAATTCATAGGAGAACTAGTCGGTGTAAATGAATGACTGTGCCAGTACACTAGTCTATTGTACATACAACTGGTATGTGAACAGTAGGTCGTCGAAATACGTCATTTAGTGCCCCTTTCCTTCCCCCTTCTTTAACACTACACCCCTTTAAGTTTGGCCATGGTTTCTCTCGCGACATATGACCATTGCATTCTTGTTCTCCATGTTTCACACCCACATTCCTCAAGTCTAATTTAGTGTCCAACTGGTTGCAATTAATTAGGACCTACGTGTAAGTAACTGATGTTTCGAGAGTTAGCAAGACTGAGCAGGAATGTAGACACGTGTCTTATCTTTGCAATAAGTAATGTGTGTAAAGCACACACACACAATACAACCTACACAAATGATACCCAGCCTGCAGTCGTATAGCTGTGCACCCCACACTGAAGTTATTTAATGTACAGTCTTATTAACACTTTTGTTTCTAGGCTACCACAGGCTATGCTATTATCAATTTTTGTGTTTTTAAGAATCGTGACCTGTAATTTTTATGATTCTGTTTAGTCATCAGCAACATCAGTTTAAATCGGCCACGACATCCTTCCCTCCCCATCGCATCCCACCACAACATTTCACATCACACCTCTCATATTCTGCTCAATATTTGCTCTGCTCTGGGCGATTTCAGACAAAATGCAAGGTCTGCGAACACCCCGTTTTCATTCTGGCTGAAATTTCGAAAAAAAAACTGTGAATGAATCCCCAATTTAGCGTGTCTTTTGCAGTTTCGTGTACAAGTTCTGAGTTCTAAAATGTTGTAACGTGCTGACCTGACATCAACCTTCTCCAATTTGCCCTGTTTCGCTACTAGGCAAATGCGAGTCCACTAACACCGACAATTGCACTAGACTTGTGCGCAGTAGCTGACAGATATCCTTGTCCTTCATATCAGAAGTGAACATCGGATGAATGGAACAGTTGCTCCGATCTGCTGCTGTTCGTGTCTCCTTGGAAACCTTGATCCTGCGACGCTCTGAAATGGCGGTAACTACTTAACCTACCAATAAGTTACCACATCCAAAAGCAAATTTAATCTTAAATTTACATTCACTCCTTCCAGCTAAATAAATTTTATATTTGGTGTGACGTCCTCAACCTACGTGATAAGGTCTATTTCGAACAAGTATTTAAGTCCTCCGTTAAATGACTGCACTGATTGACCAATAATGTTTACAACAGTAGGTTTAAGGCACCGTCATCAGATAGGCATGTAACATCTGACCACGAACAGACAGACACACAAGAAAAGTTTATATGAATTATGGTTATACTAAAATATCCGGATTTCGGGTGCACGTGCATATGTCGTTGTCCCAGTCTGTGCTTCAACTGTCCCACCTGCATTACCAACCGACAGACAAACGATTAGTGACTTGGGATCGTAGGACGAAGCCAGCCTTGCTAGCGTTAGCTTCACAGTCATACGGTTGTATAACTGCTGTACATTATATGAGAAGTCGAACAGTTACGAAAATATTACAAAATTTTCAACGACTTACAACTATGTAATTGTGTTAAATTACGTGTTGTTTCCTTCAGTCTCCTCTTACGTCATATAGTTTTGGCGCGACTAGTTATGACGTCACATGTTACTACGTCGGATTTTTAAACAGAAATTATTTTATGCCAGTTTCCACGTGTGACCGTACAAGTCTGCACACTTCACTAACCCACTATTAGCTACACTAACAAACTAACATTTCCTTATTTTTCTGGTGGTTGGTTCGTAACTCAGTTTATGCATGGCCGGCAAACACTAACTTAATACGTTTGTACGTTCACACGTGCCCATTGACACCATCTGCTGATTCACATCTCGAATAAAGCACAAACTCTGTTTTGTTCATGCCAAGTGCTTCAAGTCCACAGGATATGTGAATGTATTTGGAATTTGTGTAACAATACACGCCGTGTGGCAGAATCAGGATCCAGTTACACACATCAGCGTTCCTCATGTCGCGGTATCGGTCCGCGGGAAATGGAAGACAGAAATACGAGTATGTCCATTTCAAAGTACCGCAACTGAAATTAACATTTTTAACAATTTCACTATTCAAAGCATTTTACAATATTCGATAGATTGGGACAGCGTTTCTTCGATCACATGTTGCACGGGGAACTATATTTATGAGCGTCGTGAGCAACACAATTCTACCGGCAACTCAGTGCAATGGCTTATCGTGCCTAAAAGTTGTGCTTATCATTACGTGTTTCTGTGTGTGTGCAATGCGTTTATAATTGGTTACCTAATGGCGTATTTATGTAAATAAACGGTATGTTGTGTTCATATTTCTGGTAATTAACAAGCTGCTGCATAATTAAGCTTTAAAATGAAATTTTATGCAAACTGTGAAGACAATTTTAACTATAGGCGACAATTTTATTAGGTATGACGGACGGAAAGACAAAATAGCTCCATACAGCCTTTTCTGTTTTCGAGTTTTTTGAAATTATGTTCTTCAAACAGAAGTTGCAGTACGAAATGTCATCAGCTTTAATGACTGAATCCCCCCCCCCCCTCCCCCCCGTAAGGCGCAGTCTACTAGCTCTGCTTTATATTTCACGAACTTCAATAAACGTATTAGGCGCTGTGACGTCACTGCACATTCTCCTTACAAAGCCTGCTAAGGATATCACCATATTTCTGTTTTCCCTGACGATAGTCTCTGATAGTTACTTCTCTCTTCTAACATCATGATCCGCATATCGACGATTAGTGACGTCGTCAGTTGATACGAGGTATATACTTATGTAACTGACCTCCTGTCTGATGTTACATATTTTTATCCACAAATCATTCGTATGTTCATCGCTGTCACCAAAACAAGTCCGCATTTCGTCCACATCCTGAACTAACTTATCCAGTTCACTTCGTTACAACCATCCGTTTTAATATTACCCTGCAATCGACATTTAAGTGTTCCAGCATTAGGACTGTCGTGGGGTTACGTTCTTGATCACAATAAGAACATTAGAAAATGACAGAAAATGTAATTATTTCAGTTGATACAGCGGTACTATATAACGCAAGATTTTATGGCGTCTATGGCATATAAAAACAACGCTTTGAGTAAGCAAGACTACATTTAAACACACACTTCAAAGTTTATTCCTACAAAATCAGCGTTACTGTGTGTGCAGTAAAGCAGGTGCCATTTCACACACTGCACGTCATAACGAAAGTCAAAAACAGCCACTGTTACATATTCCACTTAAGACCAGCTGTACATATTTGTATAATTACCCTAGGGTATGGAACTACACGAGGCACTGAACATTCCCAAACAAAAAACACAGTTATCTGATACCATCTTCGATCTGTTCATGCAAGTTTACATCGTCACGATTATCCACTTCAAGTTCCTTTCCCTGTACCCTTGCTGCTTCACTTCCAAACCGTCTCCTCAACAAAGACACTTCTTAACGGCAAATTTACTTCAAATGATATGGCCAATTGAACGATTCCAAGGACCACATTCCTCCACAAACTAACAGGGGCTAACCCATTCAAGATATCCCTGACGGACGTAAGGTTAATAACCGTATTTACAAGAGCCAGCTAGAGTTCTCTCCCCCCCTCCCCCCCCCCAAACCTCGGTAATAGGATTCGGTATATGCATCAATAATATTGTAGAATATATGTAAGCAGCAGGGTTTTATACCCGATAATAGCAACGTATTGCCGCAGGACGGATTCATTAATCGGCAATAAAAATGATCCATATTACTATAAATTTCATTTTAGAGCATACTGACGTCGAAGGGTCTTCATGTCCGGCAACTGGTGGATTAAATAACTTTATAAATAATATTTCAGAACATAATGAAGTAGGCTTGCTTAACGCCATGGTAACAGGAAGATTACACAATTTTATAAAAGATATTATATAATATATTGATGTAGAGGCATTTCATTCCCTAGTAACAGCATAACATATATTTCATATATTATACTTTAGAACGACGACGTAGGGGGCTTCATGCCCAGCGAATAAGATAACATACATTTTATATATATTTTAGAACCACGACGTAGCGGGCTTCATGCCCTGGCAATAGGATAACATTTATTTTTTATATTTTTGAACAACGACGTAGGGGGCTCCATGCCCTGGGAATAGGATAACATACATTTTATATATTATATTTTAGAACCACGACGTAGGGGGCTTCATGCCCTGGGAATAGGATAACATACATTTTATATATTACATTTTAGAACCACTACGTAGGGGGCTTCATGCCCTGGGAATAGGATAACATACATTTTATATATTATATTTTAGAACCACGACGTAGGGGGCTTCATGCCCTGGGAATAGGATAATAAACATTTTATATATTATATTTTAGAACCACGACGTAGGGGGCTTCATGCCCTGGAAATAGGATAACATACATTTTATATATTATATTTTAGAACCACGACGTAGGGGGCTTCATGCCCAGCTAATAAGATAACATACATTTTATATACATTTTAGAACCACGACGTAGCGGGCTTCATGCCCTGGCAATAGGATAACATTTATTTTTTATATTACATTTTTGAACAACGACGTAGGGGGCTCCATGCCCTGGGAATAGGAAAACATACATTTTATATATTATATTTTAGAACCACGACGTAGGGGGCTCCATGCCCTGGGAATAGGATAACACACATTTTATATATTATATTTTAGAACCACGACGTAGGGGGCTTCATGCCCTGGGAATAGGATAACATACATTTTATATATTATATTTTTGAACAACGACGTAGGGGGCTTCATGACCT
>Ga0131853_10025193_pt1 | contig 10721 bp, 10 predicted proteins | sample TergutLab28metaG_FD_92764 | JGI IMG/M metagenome (GOLD analysis project Ga0131853, IMG submission 92764) | Labiotermes labralis P1 segment gut microbial communities from Petit-Saut dam, French Guiana - Lab288 P1 (version 2) (version 2) | ecosystem: Host-associated > Arthropoda: Insects >... | reverse complement strand
CGACCCCCCAATATTTACTTTTCCCCAGCAAAAACATGAATTACAAACAACTTTTAGAAGGAAAAATGTTCCCTTAAACCCGCTATTTTGGGGGTTTCCCCCCCCCCCCATTGGGCAGATCGATACCTGTTGTTTCAAGTAGGTTTTGGACTAGGCGACGTACCTTCCGAACTTGACGATACGCCTTATAATTCGTATTTTTATCTACTTTCGAATCCGCTATTATAGGAGCGTGTGCTAAACAGTTTTCATCATATTTCACCTACACGATACTTTGCTTAAGGTGAGCCATGACGGAGCTCTTAATCGCATGTTTACCAGAACCGACGATCATTTTGACCTAATGCACGGTTACAATTAATGTGTCCAGGGCATTGAATGTAGAATTCGACTGCGAGACTCTCTCAAAGACGCTCCATATCACGTCTCCGGATAGTTGATCTGTACGTCTGAAACTGATTCCGGTCGGTGTTTCATTTTGGTTTACCTGATTTTGAATACTCATCCCAAACCATATCACTATCTTCTACATCGCGTAACGCGTTCTCAAAGAGATCGTTCACACTGGCTAGGAAATGTGCTACGGGATCGCTATTATCCGAGGGTGGTATTAAACGCACGGTTAGCTGCCTTCCTACTGCATTGTACCGCCTGTACTGTCCCGTATTTGTGTTCATTATCTCGAATCTGCGAGCCATGATTTTTTTGTCTACAATTATTAGAATACACGAACTATTTAGGTTTGAAGAACAAACTTATATCATTTATGGCAACTGTATTCGGAATAATATTTGCAGTTACACATACGGAGCCCACTGTTGCTGTCACGTACAAGCGACCTTCTATTTATTGCTGGCGGATGCTGACGTCATTACTGAACTATATTTAGCATGGTTGCGGCTCTTTGAACCACACGTTTACCTAATGCGTCACGCACATTGAAATAAGAGATCCTTAATGTATTTATTATTTTTACATACGTCTTCTTACGTCATACACTTACTTATTTCTGCTTTAAAAGCATACACCAAATGCAACTTACTTTTCTTACACACAGCGCATTAGCGATAGTAATGGATCTAGCAAAACGATTCGAAGAAGGTACTTCCAGCACTTCAGTAAATATCAGCTCTTTAGAGACAAATAAATTGTATCCCATTGTCCGCGCTAGACGGATCGCCTCTAAATATGGACCGAAAATCTTGCTATCCATAAGAGACTCTGAAGCAAAAGTAGTTCAGATATTTCTACTTAGGTGATACTGTGCTGTCATTTCGGATGACGATATGGACGAAATAAATTCTAAAGCTGTCTCACTAAATCTCGTATATAAGGACATTTGCGAGTCATCGAAATCGTACTTGTTGGCGATAGAGTCCTAATGCCTTTCTTGCATATAAACAGGGTGTCCCAGGAGGAATGTGCAAGACTTCGGGAAGGTGTTCCTTATGTTAAAGTATACCGATATAACACAAAACTCTTATGTCCAAAGTTGAACGGTTACGGAGATAATGACCAGAGAAGTTTGATTCTTTGACAGCTGTTAAACACTTATTGATTACCAAATACATATTAAAACTGGCAGGAATATGTGGTTTCTGTAATGTTAATATCTGCACTTAACATCAAACTAACTTGTGAGCCATTAAATTGAACTAAAAAAACACTCGCACTCATGTTATAGTTGCCCTTTGGTTTACAAGCACTATACATGGGAAAGCCCAGAGGTGAAGCAACATGGCTGACTGCGCAAAGCATCACGCAGGCACAGTTAACACTGCATTCTACTGTCAAGGACGTTCGCATTGGCACGTGACGTATAAGCTGCGCAGGTTGCAGTATTTGGAAGCGCAAGAAGATCCCACTTTTCTCTGGCCATTATCTCCGTTACCGTTCAAATTTGGATATAGGTGTTTTGGGTTATATCGGTATACTTTAACGCAAGGAACACTCTCCCGAAGTCTGGCACATTCCTCCTTCCTCCTGGGACAACCTATATATATATATCTATACCTTCTTTTTTTTTTTTTTACAGGTACCCCACCTCACATGAGACCTTTCTGCTTACCATTTGACGGGTCGAATTGAATGTTTAAGACTCACGAATTCTTGTTGAATTGGAATGTTGCAGGGAACGCCATATGGTTAACACATTTCACTCCCGTGAGGGTAGAACATCTACGGATTGTAAAACGTTTATTGGAAACATTCTGCGCACTGGATATCTGTTGTGCTATTACAGGAACTTACTTTGCTTATATTGCATGTGCGCTCAGTTCATATTATTCTCAGAGACCTGCCGTGGGAGAATTACACATAGCTAGAACAAACTCCTCTATCCTAGACAAGATATACAGAAAAAATTATACATTTGAATTCGGACCTTTCGAGTTCGGTCTAACCGCATGGCTAGAGTAGGAAAGTTTCCCTGATTATTCACTCTATGAAATTAAATATGAAGATGTCACTGTTGCTGTTCATATTACCATTGTCGATGTCTCTGCATATTGCAGATCCCAATCTATCATAAATTTGACAGAATTAATTTCGAAACATGTGTGTATTTGCTATCAAAATGTACGCTATACTTTGCGTTCCTCTCAACACACCTACAGTCCTATACTTATATCATCATAGTGCTGCTAGCGATGGATGGACATCAGATTCCCTATGCGATGAGTGTTTGGAGGAATTTAGACTTGTACTTCTACCGTTCGTAGGCAACTGTGCCTACGGGCGCTCATGAGGGTGCAATGTGTGCCTACGGCAACCCCAACACTCCGAGGATTGGCTTCCCATACAGTTTTCAGTCTCACTTTCAATTTATCGAATTCACACTGACTAGCAGAACGCTATATCACCAGCAATTTTATGCAGTGGAAGCGAATATTGTTCCCAACGATAGGCTGTTTCCACTTACAATTTCCCCCATGCAATGTACTTTTGTGCGGGACAAACAATGTGCGATCAGTAAGAGATTTCACAATTACTGCTTAATCCCTTCAGAACGCCACTGGTCCTCAACATACGCAACCTTATGCGAGAGCCAAGAAGAGGCTATTGAGACGTTGTGTGCCGAAAAAGATAATTGGTGGTGTGATTTCTGCCATAGACCCTTATTCAAAAAAAGAAACTGTTTGTTCTTTTAACCTAAACAGGCGATATGATGTTTTTCTCACTGTCTTTCTATTTACGGTGATGTATGTATGTATACATTAAAACATAACTGATGTGTGTTTTCTATCATTTACAAATGATTTAGGACTAGCATGTGTCGCCATACTGCGCTATGGCCAACATATTCGGTCCCAAACTATTCTCCCTGTACAGCTTCCTTACGTTTTACATTTCAGAACCACCCCCTAAACTAATGACGGATACCCACGACTTCACACGTGAATTGCTGCGACTGTATTTTACCGTCACATGAGCGCGCGTGTGAAAATATAAACTTACATCAGCTCCCGAGTAACGGGGCTTTACATATAACCTTACGTGCCTTGTTCCCATCTTTCTCTCACTACCTTCGTTCAGGTTCACCCATCCTCACGGAGGCACACCACTTAGGCTCTCGAGGGTCAATCCAAACGGAGCCTTGGGCGTAGGGGGGCACGGCGGAATTACTCCACTTCCATAACTTCACTTATTCCTCATTCCCATCTCGCTCTTACTACATTCGCTTAGCTTCACGCAGCCTCACGGAGACACAACACTTAGAACAATCTGGCACTCACTACTTCAACTCTCGAGGGCCAATCCAAACGGAGCCTTCGGCGTAGGTAGGGCACGGAGGAATTACTCCACTTCTACACATAACCAGCCTCACGGGGCACTACACTTAGAACTTTCTTCCACTCACTACTTGAACTCTCTCAAGGGCCAATCCTAACACAGCCTTAGGCGTAGGGGTCACGAAGGAAGTCCTCCACTTCTCTACCTTCTAACATCCAAGAATAACATTCCTTATTTCCCCATCTTAAAATTTACAAACATTTCTTGTTTCACATTTTTTTTTTAATTTGGGCCGGAGGCTTTTGCCCTCAAGATGTTATTTTGGAGTTTTGGGGCCCACAAGTTGCTTTTAATTTTGAGGCCCACTGCACCACCATTTTTTTTTAAATTTTGGGCCCGGCGTCTTAGCCCCTGGGCGGGCCAGACCTCACTGGTTACTACTTAGGCTGCTTAACGGCAACAGTAGGGCCTCCCAAACTTACCGCTCGGCTTGGGCACTACATAAATTTATGACACAACCCCCGTAGTAACTACAAAGCAATCTCAATCAACATCCTGCACAAGCATACCTCATAATTTTAGGAAGACAATTCCGTAATGCATGACATAATGAGAAAACTCTTACAAAATTTCTAAACAGAGATACTGTCACGTTTTACCTCACTCTGCAAATTTGGACCATTATAACAAGATTGCCACTTATGCCAGTAGGTGAATTTAGTTTCAGACAGACGGAGAACATGATTATTATTGTGGAACATGCAATGTTTTTAACCAAAGCAATATTTCATAGTGCAGATGCAAATGTAATCAATTCTGCACTGTTTTCATCTCACACCTTACACATTAAACACCACTGTGTGTTACTTTAAACCTTCCATTCTGTGCATATTTGAGATCAATGTACTCATTTTATTGCACCAACCAAATGCACAGTAGTAATTATACAGGGTGTTTCATGACTTATGGACATTACTGCAGGAGGTGATTTCCTATGTCTTTGTGATCAAAAAAGTTCATATAAACATGTAGAAAAACATACAGAAGTGTAATACAAGAAGCAAAGAGAAGGGAAAATAATAATCGTATAAATAGTTCCAAAAATAAATTGAAAGCAACATGGCAAATAATAAACAAAGAACTTGGAAAATCATTTATAAATAACAAGAATATTGAATTAAGACGGGGAAAATAAAATATCAAATCCTAGAGCTATTGCAGAGATATTCAATTCATATTTTGTTGAAACTACAGAGAAATTGACAGACCAAAATAGTGGAACACACACAACTTATAATACAAGTTTAAAAATAAATACATGCCCACAAACAATATTCAGTAACCCAGTATCAGAAAATGAATTAGAAGAGGCGGTAAAGAATCTTAAAGGGAAACGTTAATCAGGATTTGACGGTGTGACAGATTTCACTGTAAAGAAATGTGTGCAATTTATAAAGAAACTACTAGCCAATACCGGTAATACATCATTTGCATCAGGCATTTTCCCAGAAATAATAAAAATAGCGATAGAAAAACCCTTGCATAAAAAGGGAAAAACAGGAGAAGTTCAAAATTCTCCAAGATTATAGAAAAGTTAATGTAAAGTAGATTGATGCCATTTGTAACAAAAAATTATATTCTAAACGACGTTCAACGTGGTTTCCGTGAGGGTAAATCAACAGAAACAGCAACCCATGCACTTCTAAAAAATATAAAAAAAGCCATAGAAAAACAAAAGATAAATTTCATTAGAATATTCTTTGATTTTTTTTAAAAAGTAGGATGTATTAGACCATAAAATCTTTATTCTTAAATTGGATGCTTACGGAATAAGAGGTCTTGTGAATCAGGGTTGAAATCATATTTATGCAACAGGAAACAGTATGTTGAAATAAATTATATGGAAATTAATAGTCGGATTTCGGAGAAGTTTACATCAACTTTAAAAGAAACGAAATGTAGATTTCCTCAGGGCTCGGTTCTCGGCCTAGTTTTGTTTCTGTTATATATAAATGACCTTCCAATTAACATACAAAGAGGAAGAACAGCCTCGCTTGCTGATGATACGAATATACAGATAGAGGTCACAAATGCAAATAATTTAAATGAAACAACAAAAGAAGTTATGCTACAAATATCAATTTGGTTTTACTTAAATAAGCTTGTAATAACACACTGATAAAAATATTGCGATATCTTTCCATGTTTTGCAGAATGAAAGTAACTTCAAATTTGCAACTGTTTCAAGACAGGGAAATTAAATATAAAAATGAAACAAAATTTTTAGGTTTACATCTTACTGAAGATGGGATATGCACGTAAAATATGTGTGTACCACATTAAACAAAAATTACTTCGTTATTCATTCAGTTTAAAACATTACAAGTTTAAATACTATGAGAAGTATATATTTTGCAAATTTTTACTCGCACCAGAAATAGGGTATTCTTTTCTGGGGAGGTGATTCACCAAGTACAAAAGGTTTTAAATTGCAAAAATTTCTGAGATTAAATTGTATCGTTAAAAAGAACGACGACCTTTACATAATCATTCAGGACATTGAATATAATGCCAGTGCCATGAGTACTACATTTAAGTAAATAATAAGGGGTTAAAAAAATTTGGCCAGATATGATTATGAGATAGAGCATAGATCGGATTTTCAAACACATTTTTCTGGAACTGATATTTTTAAAAAGCGAGTAATTAATTTGGGGACAAATTTATATAATAAGCTTCCAAATTATTTTAAAAAGCTTAGAGTATTAAAACCTTTTTAAATACTTAAAGCATTTGTGGGATGCTGTAGGATTCTTCAGGGAGACAACCGCATTATCACACATATATAAAAATATTTATTAATGTCAAGAGTTGGTTGTACAGTATGGGGACGTCTTAATGGTCGTGATATAGTTCTGTTCTGCAGCTGGGCGTGTAGTGTGAAAAACCGCCTGCCGGATGGGGGCGCCTGATCCGCTCGGTCGAAGTCTCTGCGGTGTGATGTCGTGGGGAAGCGTCCGGTCAGCGGCGGGTGATGGTGTATCGCTCGTAGCAGGACTGGGCTTGACCTAAAGGCCACTGTCAAGTTCGGGAGCCAGTGGCAGGTGCAGTTATCGGCCAACGGCTGCTCACTATATGCACAGGAAGGCCGAGTTCACGAGATGTCATGACAGGATAGCCGGGTATCGATCGTGCTATGTTGATGTGGTCTTGCAGAACATCATTCTTGAAGTGCCACTGGCAAATTACTCCTTCTGAACTGCTTCTCGCTAGGCAAGCCAAGCCAAATTATTACCTGCGGGTGGAGACGTCCCACTGTCTATTAGCCATTCCTGCGTTTGACCGCAGAGCTGGGCTCAGTAACAGACACCTAAACTCTAACAGGGAAATATAATAACGCTAAAGATTTGGATGCCAGGCTGAGGGCCTAGACTGATTTGCCAAAGAATAAGGCCAAGGTTGCCCTGGACTAAATATGGCAGGGATAAGCTTTGTTTGGTTGGCTGTCTAGGTTCCGAGCCCAGAGTGTTTCTATCGCATACTGGAGATTATGCGAAGTTTGTCAGGCGCTTAGGTGAAGCCGCCGCGCCTGGGGGAGGGGAGAGCGGGCCGTGAGCCAACTTCGCATAGAATACCCAGGCATTTGCCTTACAACTGAGGAAAATTACGGAAAACGACAATCAGGGTAGCCGAATGACGCTGTACTGTTCAGCGCCGAACGCGAATTGTTTTGTCGAATTGGCTATCGCGGGCGATGACCTCGACTGGTAACCGTAACTATCTGCCAAGTTGCCATTCTAGGGTGTTCCCCACATAATCTAAATTTGATTCTAAGCTCTCGGTCAGAGCTTTGATGTGGTCGGCAAACAGCGGAACGCCCAGGTCCTCGTGTATCTACCTGTTATTTACGTACCAAGGGACACAGGTAGCGAGGCGAAGACACTTGAATTGTAACACTTGTAACTTCCGGGCTTGGGAACATGTAGCGAACCTCCGCGCGGAGCACACATAGTCCATCAGGGCCGGATGAGCTGCTTATATAGCAGGACTCCATTCCTGACGGATAGATCAGTCTTCCTTTTCAGTACGGGGTACAGAATATTCATCCTTTGAGCAGTCCTCATCCTGTCCTAGTCGATGTGAGGCGTCCACGTGCGTTGTGTATCTAGGGTAACCCCCAAATGACGAGTAGTGTTGACACATTCGATTGGTTCTCCGAAGAGTGTTACTGGTCAGGGCTGGATGAAGCGCCGTTCGGAACGCTCGACGATTATCCCGGTGCTCTTAGAGACATTAATGGCGGTTCTCCATTCACTGAACTAACGTTGAAGTTCGTTGAGGTATGACTCCAGGTAGCTGACAAGAAGCGTCGGCTTACGGGACGTGGGTATGATGGCCGTGTCGTCCGCGTAGAGGGCCAACACGACGTGGTGCGACGGTGGGTCATATCGTTGACATAAGACTAAAAAGGGCAGGACAGATTAATCCACCCTGAAATACCCCAGCCCGCGTGCCCCGAAAAGATGACGTGGCCGTCTGGAAAGACACTTAGAACTACCGATCCCTGTGGTAGGATGAGCTTTATGGACTATATAAGACGGGAAGTTGAGGAGGGTTAGCTTGTAGAGGAGGCCATCGATCCCGATGGTACCGAAGGCTTTGGCCACGTGGAGGAAAACCGCGACGTTGTGCGTCTTATCACCGAAATTCCTGGTTATTCTATCAACGAGGCGGGCCAGCTGCAACGACGTGCTATGTCTGGGTCTGAACTCAAACTGCTCGTCTCGCGGCAGTCCGCGTTCTTCACTACATGTAAGATCCTAGCTAGTGGGATCTTATCAAATAATTTACCAATCGTGTCGAAGAAACTAATGGACGGATAGGCAGCGTTGGATCATTCCCCGGTTTAAGGATAGGGATCACTCGAGCGTGCTTCCATGTTTGGGGAAAGTGATGGGTGCGGAGAACCGCGTTGAAGATAAGGCCAACGAGGGAAACCGCTCACTTGGGACGGTGTTTCAACGCATTGTTCGGCAAACCGTTCGTGTCCGGAGCCTTGCTGACCTTGAGACCCCTGATAGTTTCGTGAACCTCGTCAGGGTGTTTAACTGGGGGTTCGATGGCAGGGCTTAAGATGTAAGACCTCAGCGCCACGCCAACCATCTCAATATCATCCTGCACCGAAAGATTGGTCACTGGTTGAAACTGAGAGTCCATATTGTACGCAAGGGCTTCGGCTTGCCGGTCTTGATGGCTGGAGTACTCAACGCCAATTACGAGACGGTGGAAACTCCTACGCGATTATGCCGACGAGAAATCCTGCCTGATCTTTGGCCGGACTCCCCAACCACCAACCCATACAACCCCTCGGGTACTCCCGATGACATGGACATCATGAAAACCAAGAACCTCTCATTCCCGGTGCATCTGATTCCCTGCTCAGCACCAAGCTCGGTCCACCTACCGGTTCTAATTGACACTTCGTGTTACTTATCCTTTCACAACCCACTGGATCGCCCAGACATCATGCGCACTGACTAGGCCAACTTCCAAATTCACTTGAAAGAACTAATTCCGTTCGATCCGGATTTGGACGAGATGGTAATCAACACGTGCGTTGAGAACATCTCCTGCGCCGTTCTGAAGGCTCTGGTAGCGTCAACTCCCAAGCGTCGCCCGTATACCGACCCACGGCCTCCGATACCGGCCGGCATTCAGGATGGGATAGTCAGAAAAAACGGCTCTGGATGCAGTGGCAGTTCACCAGGGACCACGTTCGGAAAGCCGAGGTCAACCGCCCGCAGAGGTCGGTGTCCCGCCTTCTCAACGAGTGGAAAAACGACCAGTGGAGCGTTACAATCGAATCCCTCGATTCTGAAGACCAATCGCTGTGGAGGTTCACTAGGCGGGTGATGAGGGTTCTTATTCGACTTCACACCCTGGTCACACCAATGGGATCGCTCTCTGACACTCTGAAAAAGCCGAAGCCCTTGCAGACAATCTGGAAGCTCAGTTTCAACTGGTGAACGATCCTTGGGTACCGTCAGTTATTGAGACGGTTGAGGTGGCGCCGAGGTCTTACTTCATAAGCCCTGAGAACGAACCCCATTTAACCACCCCTGACGAGGACCGCGAAGTTATCAGGGATCTCAAGGTCAGCAAGTTTCCGGGCCCGAACGGTATACCGAAGAGGGGATTGAAGCACATTCCCAAGCGAGCAGTTTCCCTCCCCTCCAGTATCTGCAACGCGGTTCTCCGCACCCATACCTTTCCCCAAACGTGGGAGCAAGCTCGAGTGATCTCTATCCTTAAACCGGGTAAGGATCCAGCACTGCCCTCTTTCTATCGGCCTTTTAGTACCTTGGACACGATTGACAAATTATTTGAAGGGATCCTACTAGCAAGGATCTTGCAGGTAGTAGTCGTCTCACATCGACCAAGTCAAGAAGTGGACAGCTCAAAGGATGGGTATGCTGGGCCCCTCCTTCAAAGGAAGAGTGATCTATTCGACAGGAAAGCAGTCCTGCTATAGAAGCAGCTCATCTGGCCCCTGATGGACTATGCGTGCCTCGCATGGAGGTCCGCTGCTCGCTCCCATGTCCGGAAGTTAAAGGTGTTAAAATTCAAGTGTCTTCGCCTCGTTACTGGTGCCCCTTGGTACATACGTAACATGCAGATACACGAGGACCTAGGCGTTCCGCTGTTTGCCGACCAATTCAGAGCCCTAACCAAGAGATTTGACTCAAAGTCTCTGCAGATACTTACGGTGACCAGTCGAGGCCATCGCCCATGATAGCCATGTCGACGAAACGAATCGCGTTCGGCGCTGAACAGCCGAGCTCCATTAGTTTACCCTCAATGAGGTTTTCCGTGATTTTCCTCAGTTGTGAAGCAAATGTCAGGGTATCGATGCTAAGTCGGAGCCCGGCCCCCCCTCCCCCCCCCCCCCGGCGCGGCGGCTTCACCTAAGCGCCTGAAAAACGTCGCAT
>Ga0131853_10025191_pt1 | contig 10721 bp, 10 predicted proteins | sample TergutLab28metaG_FD_92764 | JGI IMG/M metagenome (GOLD analysis project Ga0131853, IMG submission 92764) | Labiotermes labralis P1 segment gut microbial communities from Petit-Saut dam, French Guiana - Lab288 P1 (version 2) (version 2) | ecosystem: Host-associated > Arthropoda: Insects >... | reverse complement strand
GGTTCTATCCGTTTTGAGGGTACAAAACCCATGGAAGCACTTCTGCAATTATGCAAGCAGCACGGCGTTTCTGTTTTGGCTTCTTCCGATGCACATTTTTGCACATCTGTGGGTGACTTCCGCAATGTTAAACCGCTGATAGAAGCTTCCGGCATTCCCGAGGCATTGGTAGTTAACACAAGTGTAGAAAGGCTTTTCGCCGCTATAGAGTTAAAGAAAAGGATGTTTCGGTAGGGAAATTTAATCGGAACGACTCTCGCTCAAACGCCAAAAGTGTTCTTCTTTTGGTGGTGAGTGAGTCGGAGTGACGAGTGAATTTCCCTACCGAAACATCCTGATGGAGGATAAAATGAGCGACTACTTAAACAATCTAAACTCCGCACAAAAAGAAGCAGTTCTTCACATGGATGGACCGCTTCTTATTTTTGCCGGTGCGGGTTCGGGCAAAACCAGGGTGCTTACATACCGCATTATTAGGCTGCTGGAGCAGGGGATAGACCCGTATCATATAATCGCAATTACTTTTACCAACAAAGCTGCCAAAGAAATGCAGGAGCGTGTACATGCGCTTTCTCCAATTGGCGACCAAATTTGGGTGAGTACATTCCATGCGGCTTGTACTCGTATCTTGCGAAGAGAATCCGAGACATTGGGTTTTGCCAAAGGTTTCTCTATTTACGACACGCAAGATAGCTTGCGTTTAATAAAAGAATGCATTAAAGAACTCAACCTTAGCGAAGCTTACTACACGCCACGTGCGGTTGCACAAACCATTAGTGCGCAAAAAAACGAGCTTATAACCCCAAAAGAATACGAAAAAAGTGTGGCAGGCAACTATAGAGAAAGCAACATCGCCGATATTTACACCCGTTATCAAGAAGCCCTTGCAAACATGAACGCACTGGACTTTGACGACATCATTTTCAAAACGGTAGATCTTTTCCAAAACCATGCGGATATTCGTTCAAAATATCAAAACCGCTTCCGTTATGTGTTGGTGGATGAATATCAAGACACGAACCATGCGCAATACAAGCTTGTCAACCTTCTGTCCGGTTACGCACAAAATTTGTGTGTTGTGGGCGATGATGATCAGAGCATCTACGGCTGGCGTGGTGCAAATGTAGAAAATATTCTGCAATTTGAAAAAGATTATCCATCCGCCAAAATTGTAAAATTGGAAGAGAATTACCGCAGCACACAAACTATTTTAGACGCTGCAAATGACGTTATTTCAAACAATTCCCAACGTGCGGAAAAGCGGCTATGGACAGAGAACGACTGCGGCGGAGCCGTGCGAGTGTACCTTGCTTCAAACGAGCGGGACGAGGGCGCATTTATTGCACGCACTATAAAGGAAGAAGTTGCCCGTGGCAGTGCCAGGTTTAACGATTATGCTGTGCTTTACCGTGCGAACGCCCAATCCCGAAGCGTGGAGGACGCACTTGTTGCGGCAAACGTGCCGTACCGTATTTTTGGTGGCGTGCGATTCTACGAGCATATGGAAATAAAAGATATCTTGGCGTACCTTAAAGCCATAAACAACCCTGCGGATGATATTGCGCATTTGCGAATTATCAACGTACCTAAGCGGGGCATTGGTGCTGCAACGGTTACCAAGGTACAGGCGTATGCACTGCAATATGGGCTTCCCTTTGCGCAAGCAATGACTCGTACGGCGGATATTCCGGGGCTTGGCAAAAAAGCTGCACCTGTTGCCGCCTTTGCCGGGTTTATGCTTGAGCTTTCAAATTATGCGGTGGAAAATTCCGTTCCGGCATTAATTAAAAAAATCTTGAGCCAAACAAAATACTTGGAAATGTTCTCTGATGGCACACCCGAAGGCGAAGAGCGCATAGCCAACGTAATGGAGCTTATAGCTACGGCGAACACATTTGAAAAAGAATCGGAAGACAAGTCCCTCGGTAAATTTTTGGAAGATGTTGCCCTTGTTGCCGATATAGACAATTACCAAGAAACCGCTAATGCTGTGTCGTTAATGACTATGCACAGCGCAAAAGGCTTGGAATTTAACGCTGTTTTCGTAGTAGGTATGGAAGAATATCTGTTTCCATCTTCACGCAGCATAGAAAGCGGCGGCGAAGCAGAAATGGAAGAAGAACGCCGTTTGTGCTATGTAGGTTTTACCCGTGCAAGGCAGCTTTTGTACTTGTCTCATGCAATTTCTCGTATGCGGTACGATAAAATAACCAGGAATCCGCCCAGCCGTTTTCTTTCAGAGGTTAATCCACAGCGGCTTGTGCCTGTTAATACTTTTGGCAAGGTAAAAGATTTTGCACCTAAAAAAGTTGAAAGACCCGAGTCAAATCAAAACTTGCCTGCGCCAAAAACGCCGCTCAATTTTAAAATTGGCAGCCGGGTTAGAATGGGCAAATATGGGGTAGGAGAAGTCGTTGCAATAACTCCCGCCGGCGCAGATTATGAAATTACAATAAACTTTGAAACAGGTAAAAAGAAGATTATGGCTAATTTGATGAAGGTAGCAAAGGAAAAGTAGTGGTTTGTTGTGGAATTTTATAAGTTTATTATTGCAATTCCTTGACATCGGTCAAAATTTGCTATACAGTTACTGCGGATGTCACAACTATCCAAAAAAACATACAAAAACGTAGGAGGCTATTTTATGAGAAAAGCAATTCGTTTTGCACTTCTTCTATCGATGCTTGCGGTACTTGCTATGGTATTTGTAGCATGTCGCAACAATGACAATGAACTTACGATCGCTTGGTGGGGCGGCGATGTACGTGCCGAGCAAACACATCAAGTGCTAGATTTGTTCCTTGAGCAAAGCGACGATGTAGATTATATCGAGCGCAGTGTTGCAGCTTGGGGCGACTATTGGGATGCTTTGTCTGTACGTGCAGCGGCAGGCGACTTGCCTGACGTAATGCAACAAGACTTTAGCCGCTTGCTTGAATATCAAGAAAATAATCTACTTGTAAATTTAAGACCATTTGTAAATGACGGACGTATTGACCTTTCAAATGTTCCTCAAGCTATTGTTGATGCAGGAACTATAAATGGCGAATTGATAGCACTTCCTATTGGCATGAACGTTGCTGCTATGGTTTATAACCAATCTTTGCTTGACAGCCTAGGGCTTGAAGCACCTCGTAATATTACGCTTGACCAATTTATCGACCTTAGCCGCCAAATTTATGAACTAAGCGGCGTACGTACAAACTGGGCACACAACGACCCGGCAAACCAAATGGAAGTTCATTTGCGTGCGCAAGGCGTTAACCTTTTCGAAGGTAACAGACTTGGTGGAACAGCTGCCAACTATGTAGAATTCTTTGAAGTTATCCGCCTTGGTATTGAAGAAGGCTGGCATATCCGCCCGGAACATATTGCAGGACGTGAAGGTGCTGCACAAAACTCTATGTGGTATCCACCGAATGAGCCAAACCTACGTACATGGAACTCTCCTGTATGGTCTAACATGGTAAATGGTTATATCGCTGATTCTCCGGCAGATATGCAAATATCCATGACAACATATCCATCTACAAATCCGGTACGTTCTAACTTTGGCAGAGCGTCCATGTTCCTATCTATTACATCACATAGCGAAAATCAAGAAGCCGCAGCAGATTTGATAAACTTTTGGACTAACTCTTTAGCAGCACATGAAATTATGCTTGCAGAGCGTGGCGTTATTGTTAACACGCAAATTGCAGCACAATTGCAAGATAGACTAAATGAAGGCGCACAATTGCAAGCCGAATTTGTAGGCTGGGCAAATGCCGGAAACGTATCTCCATTTAACCCAACAAGACCTGTTGGCGCAGCAGAGGTTATATCTGTATTGGGCGACATTAGAGACCTTGTAACCCATGGCGAACTTACACCTCAAGAAGCAGCAGACAGATTCTTTGCAGAAGGTAATGCAATTCTTGCTAGATAATTAATAGACCTCATGTAAGGGGCTGTTACAAACAGCCCCTTTTTTATACGAAACACCGAAATCGGAAGGAGAGTTGTTATGCGCAAAGCGTACGACTTTTTTCGTAGAGACAACGTTGCGGCAATTATATTTGTTTTACCATTTGTCATAGGCTTTTTGGCGTTTCTTATTGTGCCAATGGGTCTATCTTTTTATTACTCGTTAACAGAGTTTCATATTTTAGGTTCGCCATCTTTTATTGGGCTGGGCAACTATATACGGTTGCTGGGCGATGAACGGCTTTGGAATTCGATGAGGGTTACATTTTACTTTGTGTTTGTATCTGTTCCGTTGCGTTTAGTGTTTGCGTTGGCAATTGCGATGCTTTTGTTTAAGTCAACTAAAATGATGGGCATTTACCGTGCAATGTATTATTTGCCGTCCATGCTGGGTGGTTCGGTGGCTGTTGCGATACTTTGGCGGCGCATGTTTTTTGTAACAGGTACATTTAACAGTATTTTGGAAGTGTTTGGCTTAAACCGTGGTTTCCCATGGCTTGGCGACACACGTACCGCCATTTGGACGCTTATTTTGCTTGCTACTTGGCAATTTGGGTCGTCTATGCTTATTTTTCTTGCGGGTTTAAAACAAATACCGGACACATATTACGAAGCTGCAAGTATTGATGGCGCAGGCAAAATTCGTAAATTTTTCCGTATTACTTTACCGCTTATCACACCTACCATTTTCTTTAATTTGATAATGCAAACCATTAACGGGTTTTTAACATTTAACTCGGCATTTATTATTACCGAGGGTGGTCCGCTACGCTCTACCCATTTTTTCGCACTATATATGTATGAACAAACATTCTCTTACCACAATGCAGGTTATGCAGCTTCGTTGGCGTGGTTTATGTTGGCAATGCTTGCGATAACTGCCGGTGTATTATTCTTCTCCAAGCGGTTTTGGGTATATGAAGGAGGGTTTTCGTAATGAAGAGTGCAGAACAAACATTACAGGCAAGAAGAACCCGCCTAATAATCCTTAGTATTTTGAAACATGTCATCGTTTTAACCATCGGTTTTGTTATGATTTATCCCCTTGTTTGGATGTTTATGAGTTCTTTTAAAGAAAGCGAATATATCTTCCACGACCCTGGGTTATTACCGCAAACTTGGCATTTTGGTAACTATATAACCGGCTGGCGAGGCGTTGGCGGACGACAAACATTTACTACGTTTTTTGGCAACTCGTTTTTTTATGCCGGGGTTGCAACTCTAGGGGCTGTACTTTCATCTTCTATGATTGCATACAGTTTTTCCCGTGGGCAGTATCGGGGGAGGAAAGTGCTTTTTGCAATAATGATAGGCACTTTGCTTTTGCCGGGGCAGGTGCTAATGGTGCCGCAATATCTATGGTTTCATAACTTAGGCTGGATTGGGTCGTATTTGCCGCTTATCGTGCCTGCATTTTTTGGTGCGGCGTTTTTTATCTTCCTTATCACAAACTTTATGAATGCGATACCACGTGAGCTTGACGAATCTGCAAAGATAGACGGCTGCTCGTTTTACGGCATTTATGCAAGAATTATTATGCCGCTGTCTGTGCCTGCATTGGTTACGGCGGGGTTATTCTCGTTTATTTGGCGTTGGGACGACTTTTTAGGACCGTTTTTGTACGTACAGCGGCCGGCATTGCTTCCTGTTAGCTTAGCCTTGCGAATTTTTGCCGACCCAACAACGATTACGGACTGGGGTGCATTTTTTGCTATGAGTACGCTGTCACTTGCGCCTGCGGTATTGATATTTATATTCTTCCAGCGGTATTTGGTGGAGGGGATATCTACGTCAGGATTGAAAGGCTAAAATGGCTTAATAAGCTGCTTGGAGCACCTTTGTCCAAAAGAACAACATGGAGGGAATTGCAGTATGAAACGAAAATTTACTTTGCCCGGTGAGGCGGGGTACGAGACGTTAACGCTTGACCTTGCAAAACGCTGGGGCGCAGATGTTATACGGGATAGTGACGGCACAGCTTTGTCTGACGAAATACTCTCTGCCGGATATGAAATTTACTCGACTATTTGCCCGATACGAGAGCATAACCCATGGATACGTGCAAACATGCACGCACGGCAGCAGAATTTTTTGTGTACGCCTATGGTTACTGCAACGGGCGAGGAGCTGAAAATTTCGCTGATAGATAGCTTTTTTGCCGAGCAGTTTAGCGTGAACGACAGCCCTAATGCGTTTGCATATTGGCAGGTGTACGACCGCACCGGCGAATCGCTTTTGTCAAAAACAGACTGGACGTACGAAAACGGTGTAGTAACCATCAAGGCTACGCCATTTAGGCAGTACACGGTCAGTTTTCTTGCGTGGCGCAGCTGGGAAGAAATTTCTATGTACAACCACACCACCAACAATTGGGATAAAGAGAAGCTAATGCAGCTTAACCCGTATGCAGCGGGTGCGTTGGAATATTTAAAAGAATGGTTTGTAGATTGGTGTAAAAACCACCCTCATGCAGATGTTGTGCGTTTTACATCGCTGTTTTACAACTTTGCGTGGATATGGGGTAGCGACGCACGCAACCGTCACTTATTTACCGACTGGGCGAGCTACGACTTTACCGTTTGCCCGGAGGCTTTGGATGATTTTGCCGAAAAGTATGGCTACCGCTTAACAGCGGAAGATTTTGTGCGGCAGGGCAAATATAACGCAACGCATCGTGTGCCGGCTAAGGAAAAGCGTGACTGGATGGAATTTATAGGTGCGTATGTGCGCCGTGCGACTCGTGAACTGGTGGATATCATCCATGCCGCCGGCAAAAAGGCGTATGTATTCTACGACGATAGCTGGGTGGGTATGGAGCCGTATAACGGTCACTTCCATGAAATGAATTTTGACGGGCTTATAAAATGCGTATTTTCCGGGTACGAAGCAAGGCTTTGCAGCGGTGTGGACGTGCCAACGCATGAGATACGCTTTCATCCGTATTTGTTCCCCGTGGGGCTTGGCGGTGCGCCAACGTTTTCGCCGGGTGGTGAGCCGGGCAAAGATGCATTTGGCTATTGGATGAATGTGCGCCGTGCATTGTTGCGTGAAAAAATTGAACGCAGCGGGCTTGGCGGATACTTGCATCTTGTGCAGGATTACCCCGACTTTGTAGAAGCCATGGATATAATTTTGGACGAGTTTGACAAAATTTCTGCCCTGCATGATAGCGGCAGCCCTGTAAACCTAAAGCCGAAAATAGGCATCTTAACCGCATGGGGTAAGCTGCGCACATGGACGCTTTCCGGGCATTTCCACGAGACAGACGGACATATGCTTATTCATATTTTGGAGGCGTTGTCCGGCTTGCCGTTTGATGTGAGATTCCTATCGTTTGAGGATTTGGAAAACGGCGTGCCGCAAGATATAGACGTAATCATAAACGCAGGCGAAGCAGGCAGCGCATGGAGTGGTGGCGATTATTGGAAGAATGATAACACGATAGAAATTTTAACTCGCTGGGTACATGAAGGCGGCGTATTTTTCGGCATTGGCGAGCCAAGCACCGTAAACGGCTACGCAACATATATGCGTATGGCGCACGTGCTTGGCGTGGATATCGACAATGGTGAAAGAGCTTGTCACGGGCGTTGGCAATTTGACGTGATGCCACAAGCTGGGCTGGGTAATTATCAGCCGCCGTCACGAAATGGCGTTATCTTAACCGATGGTAAAGCCCGTGTGCTTGCTGCAAGCGAAAATCTTCCAACAGCTACTGTAAACGAATTCGGCAAAGGTAAGGGCGTTTATCTTTCGGGCTTTAGCCTTTCGGCAGAAGCTACACAGGCGTTGCAAAACTTGCTTGTGTTTGCGGCAGGCGCATCTACCGACGGGCTAACCGATAACCCATATGTAGAATGTGCTGTATTTACCGGTAAAATCGTTTTTATAAACAATTCCGCCTTGCGGCAAAAAGCAAGCTGCATGTGGCAGGGCAAAAAATATGAAGCAGAACTGCTGCCGTATAAACTAGAGGAGGTAACGATGTGACAGAAAAACTTCTATCTGTAATAGACGCAACCGTGCGCCGCACTATGCGCATGGATTTAACATGGGATTGGCCTTGCGGCGTTGCATACTTTGGTATTTGCGAGGCTTACAAAGCCACGGGCAACAAGGAATATTTGCAGCTTTTGAAAGACCGTATAGACGAATATCGTGAGTTGGGGCTTCCCAAGGTTTGGACAGTAAATACATGTGCCATGGGGCATAGCATGATTACGCTGTACGAAGAAACCGGCGACGATGCCTACTGGCAAATTGCGCTAAGCAAGCTGGAATACCTGCGAAAGGAAGCCCCTCGCTTTGCAGACAGCGTAATACAGCACACCGTAAGTGCCAAAAACGACTTCCCGGAGCAAGCATGGGCAGATACGCTTTTTATGGCGGCGTTTTTTATGCTGCGCATGGGCATAAAAATGGAAGACGAAGCACTGATAAACGATGCACTAAACCAATACTACTGGCATATAAAATACTTGCAATGTCCCGACAAAGGGCTATGGTATCATGGATATAACCACATTAATCGTGACCATATGAGCGGCTTCTTTTGGGGGCGTGCAAATGCTTGGGCGGCATATACCATGAGCCAAGTGGGGCGTTATTTGCCGGAAGCGTACCTTTACCCCAAATTTATGGATGTTGCGGGCGCAATTAACGAGCAGCTTGCATCGCTAAAATTGCTGCAAACAGAAAACGGCTTATGGCGTACGCTGCTTGACGACCCGGAAAGCTATGAAGAAGTTTCGGCTTCTTGCGGCATTGCAGCGGCGATGGCGGCACGTGGTAATCCGCTGCACCGCAAATATGTAAATGCTGCACTGGAGGGTATTTTGGCAAACATAAACCCGGACGGGCGTGTAACCAATGTATCCGGTGGCACAGCAGTAATGAAAGACAGAGAGAGCTATCGGAATATAAGCCGAGACTGGATTCAAGGCTGGGGGCAGGGGCTTGGGCTAACGTTTTTGTCTGTTATGCTTCAGGCAGAAAAATTCCGCAGCGATGGTGCATTATAATGGAACGCTTTGCATGGAAAGCCCGCATTAAGCCCAGCATGAAAGCCGAATATGTAAAACGCCACGATGAAATTTGGTCGGAAATGACTGCTACATTAAACGAGGCGGGTATTCATAATTACACCATATGGTGTATTGGCGATGAGTTGTTTGGGTACTACGAAGCGGAACATGGTGTGCAATTTGCGGCAGATGTACAAGCCGGCAGTGAAGTTGTCGCCCGCTGGAAAGTGCATATGCAGGATTTAATGGAAATGGTAACTGACCCGGAAACGGGTAGACCAATGATGCTGGAGCAGGTTTTTTATCATAGGTAAGCAAAGAAATCTTGAGTATTAATAATTTATACTCAAGATTTTTTATTGTGATATATTTGTGCGTTGTATTGACAGTGCAAAGAAAAATGCATACACTAAGCTAAATGAAAAGGAGTGATATATATGAGTGAAACTACAAATTTAAGCATTAGGATAGACCGCAACTTGAAAAATGAAGCAGACCAAGTTTTCAACTTACTTGGCATGAGTATGACTACAGCAATAACAATTTTTGTGCGCCAAGCAGTTAGGCAGAAAAAAATTCCATTTGAAATAACTTTACACCAGGAACAAGAAAGCACTGATATTTCTTCATATATAGACCATATTGAAAATGGCAAAGAAGAGCTTATTGGTCCATTTTCTTCAAAAGAGGAATTATGGGAGTCGTTAGATATATGAAATATACGCCATACCATACTAACCGAATTAAGCGGCAGTTAAAGACTCTTAAGAAACGTGGATATGACATGAATCTTTTTAAAGAAGTTGTTAATATGCTTCTTGATGGTAAAACATTGCCACCAAGGTGTCGTGACCATCCTTTACGTGGTGATAAAAGAGGTTATAGATATTGTCATATACTAACCGAATTGGATCTTGATTTATAAGATTGAAAAAGATGTACTAAAGCTTATTTTGTCAGAGACAGGCACGCATTCGGATGTTTTGGAGTGAGTGAATTTGCTACTCAAAGTTTTAAGGCTGTGCGATATGCACAGTCTTTTATAATTGTTTTTTCCATTGCCATTTCGCAATTTTCGCGTTACTTTCAATATCAAGGAGCTGAATAACAATGGAAAACATTCAATTAGAAAAAGTAACAGAATCCGGTAAACCGGCATTTGTAAACCTGTTTAACCTATACCATCACAATAGGTCCAAATTCTTGCCCGACTTATACCCATCAGTTGACGAAGAAGGCTATTACGACAAAGCCAATACATTGGCTACGTTGGCAGTTTCGCCCGACAAGGCGCAATCTTATTTAATCCGATATATGGACAAAATTGCAGGGCTGCTAACATTCGGGTTTTCACCGGTTGTAAAACCGGGTTGCGATTACGGCATTGTCGATATTTTTGTTTTAAATAGCTACAGGGGCAAAGGGATTGCCGCTAGTGCATGTAAGCAGTTGTTTAAAGAATTCCCCGGCAGATACTTTATCGAAGTGATTGAAAACGATAACAATGCCCGTGGATTTTGGGATAAATTAATAGCACAAGAAGGACACTTGATTGCGCAAACAAAAATAGAAGAGCCACTTATCGCATATGAGTTTGAAACCAAGGGGTGACATTGTGGGGAACCAAGATTTTATTTCCAATTTGCATAAGGGATTTAACTTTCCGCTAGATATACTGCGTGAGTACATTGAAAAAAACACAAGCATAAAAGTTTCCGACTTTGTAAAAAT